>Ga0325411_1004870_pt1 | contig 14990 bp, 8 predicted proteins | sample PopdelMetagenome_13_FD_206181 | JGI IMG/M metagenome (GOLD analysis project Ga0325411, IMG submission 206181) | Populus deltoides microbial communities from Bellville, Georgia, United States - Xylem-PdIQD-R4 | ecosystem: Host-associated > Plants > Phyllosphere > Stem > Wood/Secondary xylem... | reverse complement strand
TTAAGGGTGTTAATACCTTCTCTTTACGCAATCCATTTCCCAAACTCTAAAACCAATTAAGGTTTCTAGTGACCAAAATACTGGCAAAATTTTTCTTTTTATCGTATAGTTAAAAATGATAGTTTTAGGAAAACAAACATGTTATTAAATTTTAGAAAGTTCATGGCCTGTTGACAGGTATAGTAAGTTTAACTCTTTTTTTTTTTTTTTATCATTTAATATTGAGTTGATTGAAATTAAATTTCATAATTTATTTCATTTTGATTTCTATAAGAATATCATCATCTTAAAACAAAATCTCAAGATTTACAATCGTCCATTTTAGTTATTATATAGTTAAATAAATAATAATTTTAAAAAATAAGTTATTAATTCAATGAAATTCATTACCTAATTTACGGGTTCGATGTAATGACCCGAGTTATCTGATTCACAGGTTTAGCGAATTAACCCATCAAATTTGATGGATTTTTCTATAATTTCTAATCCTTTAATTTTTCTATTATTTTTTTTAATTCACTTTCTTCATTATTAGATTGGTTGAGAAATGAAATTCATGGTTTTTTTTTACTATCATGATCTCAAATAAACATCTTTTTAGGTTTTGCAAGCATCTAATGATATCATAAAATTAAATAAAAATAATTTATCAAAACAACAAAATTATTAAACATATTAAAATCTATGACCCAGATCATAGGATAACTGAGGTCAATCAAATCTAGTATTATTTCAATATTAAAAGAAAAAAAAATTATCTTCAAGTTTTTGTTTTAAATTATGTCATGTTTTTACTTGTCATCCAAGTTATATTTGAACCTATTAAATATAATAATTCGTTTTGGATTAGCTCTCACGCGATTTAATTCGAAACTCGAGTTAGTTGCATACTATATATATCCAAGCTGCTGCAATGGTTCGCATGTATATTGACTGCTCTAGAGATTGGATCTTATGCATCTGCTTCATAGGTTGGCAATTTCTTGTTTTGCAATATTGCCTATTCTGAATTTGGATGTATTTCTTCTCCCACTCGAAGCCATGACCCTGTTTGCATCCCCATCTTATCCTGAATCTCATATCTCAATAATATCCCAAATAAAATCTTCCCCTGCAAGGAGCATAATTTAATTTACTGAATGCTATGAATTGAGATCAACAAAGATAACATATTTGACTAGGGCTTTGATGGTTAACCTTCACTCTCCTGTATGAAGCCAAAGTTGCTAAAGGCTCATTTGACCTCTCCACTAGTCCAGCTTGATGAACTAAATTGATCATCTGGCAGCGGTTGCATCCACCCAGCGACTGTTAACAAAAGCAAATGAAAGAAGTGACATTGAGATGAAATGCTCAATCTGAAAAATGTATATCAATCCACTGACTATGTTAAGTTCCAGAGGTTTACTGGTAGCCCTTAAATATGAGTAATTACGTTCCTGAGTCAAATTATAACTTCCCATTCTTAAAAGTACAAATCAAATTGACTATCACTTGCAAATGTTTTCTGGACTTGTGTTGGAAGAAGGGTGAAAACTCAAGGAATCTACTAGTTGCTAATGAACTTGTAAAGGACTCTAAACCATACATAACAAGTAATGCAGGGAAAATTAAACAGGACATTGAAAAGTATAGCAAGTTCATATAACTGTACTGTGTCAACAAGCTCAGGTTTTTTAATATTCAAGTATTGCAGAAATTACAGTCACTTACCATAAAATTCTTATTTCCGATTTTGATATTTAGCCATCCATCTTCGGCATAAGGCTCACCTCCATATACAACCAGGTTTGGCCGGAATCTCATTGGATTGATTTGAACTGATGTTCCACGAGTTCCTTTTTGTGCATCTACTAGCAACAATAATGGTTTCTCATCAATTTTATGCATATTTCTATGATCATCAATAAAATCACATTTCTTTCCATGCAACAACCAGAACTAGCAAAGTTCATTTTCTTGTGGAAAATAAACTATTCAGTCCAAAAGAGTGCGAGTATGAGCTTGTTCTGTGAATGTGAAGTTGTGGGGCAGACTAGTGCACTGGAACATACTTAAGCTCAATCTGTTGTTGAGGTCGGACACACTCTCCTCTGATATCAATAAGAACTGAGCTTCATTGGCAAAATTCAATCTGCTCTCTACATCTCTGCACAAGTTCCTGCTTTTATCCTTCTTCCAGCTGGAGTAATTCTGGGAACTACAACATCTTAATAAAGAGCAAGGATGGCCAACAGCACGGCTAAACCACAAGTCGACATCATTCTCATAATATTGGACTTCATATCTGCTTCATGAACAAACAACCATCATAACCCTCACACTGAGTATGAATCATGCTTCCTATCATGGATAAAACTAAGAGAACATTCAGAAGTAAGATGATATGAATAATATTCCAAAAGTATTTATAAAGCAACTTCACAACTGAATATTCACATTTCACACAATATTATGAAAACAAATGAAGTCAATATTACTCATCTTCAGATAGTCCAACAAAAAGGCCACATTGATAAAATTCCAGAATACAGCATGTAACTACTAGCACTTAAAACTTCAAAATCAGTATTACCATACCTCTGGGCATGCAACTCAATCTCCTCTATCCCACCTGGATATGAATCTGTCTTCAGGTTGATCTCCAATTTTTCTCTACATCGAGGGGATTCTACAAACATTATTCCCTTATTGAGGTCAATATAAGCACTAATAGAGCACATGTCAGGAACCTACAAAAGAAATTCAGATTTATTAACCTTTGATCTAGGAAGGAAAACAAGAAAATGACAGCCATTCCACAAACATAATTTTGTTCACCTTTTTCTGTGTAAGGATTTCACCGGTTAGACTTTTAAGAAGCCATTCTCGATCATGTTGCAAACCTACTCAAGCCAGCAGTAGAAGTCAAAACATAATTCATGTATACCATAATCTATGATTTCTATCTACAATTCCAGTAAATGTTGAGACTACACCTCAATAAAATGTTTCAATAAGTCAAAAAGACATGCTATTAGATCCCACCTTAGCTGTGATTGATTTTTGGCTGGATAATATACTTTAAAAGCTGCTAAATGAAAGCTCAAGTTTTTCAGTTTTGAATGCTCTAACAGTCTCATGTCTCATTATATTTGAATGGTCATATGCTATATATATCATACTCGTTATAAATGTGTGTATATGTGTGTCATGCATATTGCTCACTCAAAGGCTGCCAGTTTAGTTTCAGCTGTGGGCTAGGTTTCTTCATTTAATTGTGTCAAATAATGTCAGAGGGGATTATTAAGGAATCTCACTAACTGTATAGCTAAGGTTCAAGCTTTATATGGTATATGCACTCTTCCTGACAGCAACAAGGATTAGCATATTTATTTAGTGTATGGCATGTCCACTTAATAGCTAATTTATGGGATTGTGACTATAACTATAAACAGGATATAGCCACACAATTTACAGGAAAAGATTGGTAGATACCATTTTCAGAAAGAAAATAAAAAATATGCAGAATTAGATCCAATAAGAAGTTGTCTGTCCGTTAATACAAATTGAAAACTAGTGGCATGGGGAAGTGACTGCAACAAAATTCTCTTAACATTAGGAAACAAAAATATGATAAAAGAGAAATCAAAAACATTAAACTTTTTGCATTTGCCTAGTGCCAATACTGTCTAGTTTGCCTGCATCTTCAATTTGTTAAAGATACTCATTTTTTTAATGATGCTTGTTAACATAGTACAAAAACAAAGAAATTGAAAAAAATAAAATATACAGATGGTTCACAAATCTATGTGATCCAACATTCCAATTGAAAGGCTCATGTAGTGTTAAAAAGAAAAACAAATAGCTACCAGTGCTGCTCAGAGGCCAACTTTCCACACTGAATCCTGTACATGATTTTATTGGGTAAACTGTTATAGACTTGAGGTAATAACCAGCTTTTCTTTCATGGCCTGCAGTGTCAGCAAAGAATCAGATGACAGTTGAAGGAAACCATGTTTCACAAAAAAATCAGTAGTCTTTAGTCTAACAAATTTTGAAGGGATATTAAGCGACATCAATGTGTACACTCTACTATTGACCACTGGGAGTTTTAAGGTATAAAGATGTGAAATTTTGATTACATTCACAGGAGTGCAAAGCAAAGTGAAAACTAACCTTCATTTGACAAGAGGACGGATTTTGTTCTCAACATATTCCAGTTTTCTGACTTATTTGGCTTTGATACAAATAAACTTGTGATAAAATCAATCAATTTCTGCACATCCAAAATTGAAAAGAAAGCAAGACAAATCAGCTAACAAAGAACCCGTATTACATTAAAGACCTAACAGCGTATTCCAGTTTTCTGACTTATTTGGCTTTGATACAAATAAACTTGTGATAAAATCAATCAATTTCTGCACATCCAAAATTGAAAAGAAAGCAAGACAAATCAGCTAACAAAGAACCCGTATTACATTAAAGACCTAACAGCATCGGATAAATTCTTTGGGAACGTCACTTTCTTACAACCAATACATTTAAAACAACCATGAGTGCTACTAAAGATTTAGATAAATGCCATTTCTTTATAAATGTAATTAAGTAGAATAGAATCTGCATGGATATAAAGAATAAGAAACACCCGGATAATCCATTCTCCTTGAAATTGGACTGTAAAGCACCTACCTTGGCATCTTCATACGTAGACATGTAACCGAATGACACTCTAACAGCCCCAGTTAGTTTTCCTTGTATAATATCATTATCATCCCAGCAAACATGACCAGCCTGAATTTAAAAGAAGAATTAAAAAGGCATTAAAATGCATCAATTTGCATTCAACCAATGTAATGAAATTAATACACCAGCAATAACAGATCAATCAACTCTTTCTTCTTTGTCTCTTTAAGTACGATATTGCGAACAAGTACCTCTAAGTTTGAAAGAAGATCCAGCTGAGACAAGCCAAGATATTTTGCACATGCTCCTGGATTACAAAAGCATCCTGTCTACAGAAAAAAAGCAGACAAGTAACAAAGAAAATATTATCAGCATCACATAATGAAGATTGATTAGATGCTGACAGCTTTAAATTTCTCCAAGATCATCAACATGAGTGTGATCATGTACAAAATTTTAATAAAAAAGATGACATAACACAGTACACCCTGTGTCCATCAGAAGATCCAACTAATTGTTTATCAATGACTGAAGAATATGAACTTTCTACCTCTAATCATCACAAATTGAATTATAATCAAATTGTTTTAGGTCATTTAGCAATGTCAGTAATTTACGATTATACAATTTGAACAATTGTGAATTCAACTCAATCTTAATCAAAATGGGCAAATCCCCTTTGATTAAAGATTTGATTGAAGAGTCATTTTTAATCATCTGTCCCATTTCACCTCATTGGTATTTATTATGCTTGAAGGTGTGAGAACAGGGTCATGTTGCTAGAAGCATATACAAGCACTTTTTTTTATTTATTTATTTTTTGAAGAAAAAAATAAGAAGTGTTTATTTGAAAAGAATATAAAATAAAATAAAAAATTGAAAAGAGAGGTGACAAGAAAGTGGGATAATTAATTGATAAAAATGATAAGACCACCTCTTCATTTCTTTTCTTTTTTTTAGTAAGAGATAATATCAGTTGTTTAGTGACATGGTCAAATCATCTGGATCTTCCCACTCATGGTGGGATAGGAATAAAGTTTCAATTTGGATAATTGGCAATTGAATAATAAGAGATATGAGGCAAGCATTCCACAGAAGATGGCAAACAAACCCACACACACATGCACCAATGGTTCAGAATTTCTCAAATTTTACCCGTAACTGAATTCCAGATAAGGAAGCGAGTTTTTCCACTTCACTGTAGCCAAACCACGAGCCATCAGGCCTTTTCAAGTTGAATGACACTATGGAACCTGATTCATTACAAACTAACTGAAAGAGGAAAGTTGCAACCTATATTAGGATTGAACCCAGTAAAAGTAACTAAAATATATATATATATAAAAAAAAAAAAAAGATGCATGCATATACAAATATAATTGCATACATTGATGCACAAAAGAAAAAGGCAGTCCCAAGAAGTAGGGTATATCAGTCTGTCATATAGACAGAAAAGTGAAGTATATTTCTGAACAGTGTCTGGATTATAGATTATAGTTATTCATCACACAGTGATAAGGAATGCATCATCCATTATTGATACTCAGTACATTCTAGGATGCATAACTCTGGAGATGAAGACTGGAATTAATGGATGGAAATTTGACATACCTAATGAGCATTACATGTGATATTCATAGGTCAGTTTGGCCCTGTCAATGATTACTGTCGCACAAAAGCAACAACTCTAGTTTTTCTAAAATCAACTTCCAACTATTTTTGTAGGATAAAGAAGTTGTAGTAGAGTGATAGCAGTGTTTGGTAAGCATCTACCATATAGTGCAGTCACCACACAATAGCTGCAAGGTGACCAATTAGCAGGGCCAAACAACCACTGACTACTATGCAATTAGGGCCACAATGAGACAAGAAATGAACCTCGCAAATCAACACAGCATAACTTTTATGCTTAAGAAAATGAAGTTTTAACAATGAATCTCTATTATAATTCTCAAAGGAATTAGTTGTCTATTTAAAGATAGATTTGACAATTACCTTCTATATTTGTAAATATCTTATTCTTTCCTTTGTTAGGATACTAGCTGTAGGCTAGTTGTTAGGAAAGTAAGTATATGGTAGGTTAGCTATTTTATAGGAGCTAGAATTTAGCATGTAATTTTATTCAAGATTCTCCATAGAGGGAACACAACTTTTCCTGTTCAAAGTTTCTAAGTTTGTATAAAAGCCTTTCTCAGCCTAACCTAGTTCTGTCTTTGTTTGTTTTTCATGTCTCTTGTCCTCAAGTCCATCTTAGTCCTAGTGCAATTCCTTATTCTCAGTTATTCTAGATCAAACAATCTTGGCATCATGTCTTCAGAAATGTCTGAAACTTTCCCGATTCATTCTAATGGCAAGAATTACTCAGCATGGGCATTCCACTTCATGATATTTGTCAAAGGGAAGGATCTATGGGGCCATGTAGATGGCAGCAGCCCTGCTCCTGACAAAATCAAAGACAAGGAACAGCACGCCAGGTGGGCGGTCATGGATGCACAAGTCATGGCATGATTTTAGGACTTTCGAATCCAACATCATCTTGAATCTTCGATCCTCCACAACTACAGTGATGCTGATTGGACTAGTTACCCAGATACTAGGAAATCCACTACCAGCTGGTATATGTTTCTTGGTGATGCGTTTATCTCTTGGAAATGCAAGAAAATGGACTTTGTCTCCAAGTCATCTAATGAGGCTGACTACCACATCATGTTTGTTGCTTGCTCCGAGATCATTTGGCTTTTCCAAGGTTCAACCTACACTCGGGCATGCTGACAACACTAGTGCCATCCAAATTGTTTTCAATCCTGTCTACGACAAACGCATGAAGCACATGGAGGTTGACTGTCACTCCATTCAGGAGGCCTTTGACCATTAAGTTATTACCCTCCCACATATCACTACTACTCTCTAGATCACCATCAATTTGATAATTGATGAGGGATGTCAAAGGAGTTGGTTGTTTATTTAAAGACAAATTTGACAATTACCTTCTATGTTTGTAAATATCTTATTCTTTCCTTTGTTAGGATACTAGATATAGGCTAGTTGTTAGGAAAGCATGTATATGGTAGGTTAGCTATTTTATAGGAGCTAAAGTTGAATTCAAGATAAATATCGATTTTCCAAAGAGAACAAAAACATGGACAATGATCTATATGTGCTTTTAAATAATAAAAGAAAATTTTGCTAGTACTTTTACTTTAGTTAAATGTCGTTTCTACATACAAGAGCTAGAATAATGTGAAAACATATGGAATTACTCACATGAACTGACCTTTAATATTTATCAGAAAAAAGAACCAACCTTTGAAGTATGACCTTCATAAATGATGCAAACATTAGCTTCATTTTCATGCCTTAGGCCCAAAAGCATCTTCTTGACATACATGGTAAGTGCTGCAATATGCCTGAAATAAGTAGATTAGGTATTGCACCATTATACAAGGTACATAAATCATGTCAGAAACTCAAAACTAATGACCTTATAATTTACCAGATCAATTAAGAAGTTTTTTTAAAAGAAATGACAAGCAACACAGCAGATATAAAAATTGTCATTCTACAATGTGGGATATGAATATTGAAACACCAGAACTGAACTCTAAAACTGAGGATGGACAAGGCATGAATAGTAGTTCGACCCCTTCAAAAGTCCACTAGTTCCATCTCTAACAGAACAGAAAGGGCATAAAAGAATAGGGCTCAATCAATATCTGTACTTTCTGTGGCTTCTTGACAACTGACCAGCACCAAAGAGAACCTTGTTAGCACTAATTTCAATAGCTCTTATATAAAAATTAAATAAATCATTGATTCCCCATTACATTGCTCGTACAACAATGGCTAAGAACAGGCTGACTTGCTATAGAAGATTATGCAATTCATACAGATTAAACTTTACGAGCCTTAATCTTTAAAATGCTTTTCAATCAATTCCTCCAACAAACAATATCCAACATATGCTATAGTCAAATCACAAGTTTTTCCATTCAACAAAGTACAATAAATCCACAATATCCTGACATATTTTACATACCGACTCATCATAGATGGAGTTAGGGAATTGAGGATTTTGAACCCATGGCGTATTGATGCTATACTCAGAAATGAAATGGTGCCATCCTCAAAAAGCTCTTCAATACCTTCTCTTCTTCTAACAAAGTCCATGTCAGCAAACGATGCAGCAACTGTGCCTGAAATGTTTTTTAAAATCAACCAAAGTAGTAGACATTATGTATTGAATTTAATTATTAACACATCTAAGCACAAACCTCCGCTGAAGTAAGTCTTCTTCATCAACCTGGCAGCATCTGTAGCATCACAATAATGTAGATGAAAGTTAGAGAACTGTGACATCTCACATCAAATATCAGTAATCCAATAGAGTGATCCTTGGTACACGTGTCTAGAGGAGCTCCAAAAAATAGTAACCACATCTAGCACTAAATCTTTCAAAGCAACCACATCTAGCACTAAATCTTCAAAACCAATCACTTACCATTTTGAACAACAAGCGCACCAAGTCCAGTTGGATAGCCAAATAGCTTTGACAGGACAACAAGGCAAAACATGAATATGGAATGATAGTTTAAAAGAATAAATGAATCGAGAGCAAAATGTATATACCTTATAGAAAGAGATTACAACAAAATCCACAGCGTACTTGGATAAATCTGGAGGGCATGTAGTACATCCTTTTGCAGCATCAATCAAAACAATCCAGTGACCCCTATTTACCAAACCAGAAGACTATTGATCAATGCTAACTGAAAAACCAGTGAAGTCTATGCAGCATAAATAGAAAAAAGAACTTCAGTTCGGGTTTATCTGAGACCTGATGGCCTCCAGCAAAGCAGGGCCAACGGGTAAGGTCACAAAAAGAAGGCAATTAACAGTTTTCTTTTCTTCGAGTTGTTTACATTTTTTAACTCATAACACAAAATGTATTTTCAGCCTAAAATCAACCCAAATAGTTTATGGTGACATGCAACTTATTTACTTCGAGTGAGTGTATGGACAGTCATAGGTAATCGATACAACCAAATTAGCAAATAGTAAGTTCCCTTGAAGGAGCGAACCATAAGAAAGAAGCTCATCATCGGAAGAAAATAGAAAATAACAAAATAAGATAGCACCTTACATACTTGCAAAAAGGAGAGCCTTCCAAAATTCTTTCTGAATTTTCCTTAATAAGATTAGCCAAGTCGAGACTGAATCTCAAACCAGAGAAATTGCATTCAGAAGGGAATGCAAATAGGTTATAAGCATTTCCTGCAAAATGCAAAATACAAGATGAAGATAAAGTGACCTCTACCTTAGCAAACTCCAACACAATCATAGGCTGGAGGGAAACTATCATTTGCTGTGATGTTATCAATAATCTTCCATCTTTTTCCCTCATTAAAGCATAATGTAATATCCTACAGACAGGCCAACAGGAAATATATACCAAACTCAATTTTTCCTTTGAATGCTATAAAAAATCACCAAGGAGAAATATGACGTGATGATTTAAACTAAACACCAAGTCTTGTCACTTTCTAAATAGAAGTTCTAGTGTGCTATTTTAAGGGTATAATTTCCAAGGATTACCAGTTGGCTCCTCTTCTAGAATTTTAGCTTCATTCCTCCTTTGCGTTGCATGTGGTGATAACTTCACCCGTGCCTCCTGGCCTCCAGATGCTCCACCTCCATTAACATTGTCTTCAACATCTACTGCAAATGCAGCAGCCCCTTTACTGAGAGCATATCTAAAAATTATCAAGGATGAACATATCTTGAGAGCAAAATGAGGACAAAAAACAAAAGCATGAAACACAAGAAATTATAGAGCACTCCCAGTGTACATGTACCTTCTCCTGAATTCATGTGGGACCCACTTGTAACTACCTTTGGCCCCACATGAATCCGAGTGGGAAGCACTGACCCAAAGTACCTCATAATAATTAATTAGAAGTAAAAAAAAACCCACAGCTAGGTGATTCCACAAATTGAAGGATACTCTCTAATACCAAGCACACTATTATGATTCTCCATAGTATACATAAAACAACTCTCCCTACTCCAGGGAAACGCCTCCCCAACCAACTTCAAAGCCGCGGTGGCCCCAGAAGTAAATATGCATTTATACTCTTTAGCAGATGCATTGCAATAATCAAGCACCTTCCCATTAAAAAAAACACAAAACACTTCATGGTTCAACAAAAAAAAAACCACAAAAACAATTCTTATAACAATCAAAATCAAATGAACTTTACCTGTTGTCGAACTTCTCTTATAATATCAGATGTTGCAGAACTTGAATCACTTTGGCTATCTATTTTTTTTCCCCAAAAATTAAAGAAATTTCACATTGACAGCTCAAAAAAATAAACAAGACAAATTAAAGAAAAAAATAGGATACGTGGGTTTGCATAGATATTTGAGTTGAAATCTTTAAAAATTTCTTCCATTTGTAACTCAGAGTATAAAGTAGCACCAGCATGATCTAAATATACAATACCTGCAAAGAGGAAAGGAAAATTATAACAAATTGAAACTATAAAGAAACAAGAAAAGAAGTATTAGAGGTTAAAGAAAGGGACCCTTTTGGTCTAATCGATTAAATTCAGTGGCTCGAATTTCGTCGATAGATTTTGGACCGTTTGGATAACCATAGTCGGAACCGAATTCCTTCAAGAACTCAGCCTTGTCTGCATCCATGATGTTCTTTTTGGCTCTTCGTTTTTCCTTTTTCAGTCACTTGGCCAGCCACGTGCTAAATAAAACGCCTTGAACTACAGGATAGAATATTCCAGCGCTATAAACGTAATTTACAGTATTACTAGACATGTGACATGCATCGCATCGCGGGTTAAATAATAAAAAAAAAAATTTAATTCCTAAATAAAATAAAAATAATAATGTTTTGTCCTAGTTATAAAAATATCCAAAGATATTGAATCCTTTAACAGAAAGTTCCAAATAAATGTTCAGTCATGGTATTAGATACGAACCAAAATTATTGGATCCTGGTGACAAGACCCAACATGTAATCGGATCCTACATCATCGGACCCATCACCCACATGGGTTCTACACTAAGCAGAATCCTAAGATATGTGGGGTCTTACACCCGGTGGGACTAATACCTAATTGGGTCATGTATTATGAAGGATCCAAAGCTAATTTGAATCCTGCACCCATCAGTACCCAAAGCTATTGTAAGTCCTGTAGCACAGGACCCACTACCCAATTAGATCTTTTATATAATATCTAAAATTTATAAAGTATATGATGTGAATCAAAAATTTATTGAGAATTCCATTAACTTTAATATGACCATATTAGAGAAAAAAATTTTAAAAAATTTAAAAATTTTCAAATTTTCAAATTTCTTTCAAAGTATTTTTAAAACTATAAGTTAGGTGCACCTTTCAAGCCTCAGTTTCTTGGGTCGAGAAGGGAATGTTAGACTCATGCCAATAATAATAATTGATTTTACCCGTAAAATCAAAATCTATGTTTAGTTTTCATAGTAGTAATATTTATTGTAAATTTAATAGTTCTTAGGAAATTTAACCCAACCTGAAATAAAAAAAACAATTATCATCACCTAATTTTTATACAATACAAAAAAAAACTCATCAATTTATTTTAAAAAATAAATTTAAATCAAGGAAGGCAGTCAGTCGTCCCTATTAATCAATGGTCTTCCATTAATATTCAATGGTGGTGTTAATACTGTAGTGAAGAAGATACACAAACACACACACACACACACACGATGTGTAGAGGCATAAAGAGGCATGGGGGTTGAATTCTCACGTACGTGATAACGTGGATTCGCATTCCGTCCACCAAAAAAAAATCAATTGTTTTGCTTTTTTTTTTTTTTACAATCTTCCTATGCCAATGTTAGTGATCTTACTACTTTCTTACATTGATTAACTTTAATTCCTTGTCGACAAAGGGAAAGAGTGTGTGTGCGTGTCCATGGTGCAATCAATTTATTTTGAGAAGGTAATGATCAAGAAATTTAATTGGGTATGGCTGCTGGGTCTGGCCACGTAATCATACCCGTATGAAAAGGAAAAAAATTACAGTCTTCGGTCCTACTAAGGTAGAACCTAACTCTCTGTGCATGTCCACAGTGCAATCAAGTTATTTTGAGAAGGCAACGACCGAGACATTTAATTGGGTATGGCTATTGAGTCTAGCCATGTAGTCATACCCGTATGAAAAAACAAAAACAAAAACAAAATTACAGTCTTAGGTCCTGGTGGGGCAGAGCCCAACTCTAATGGTTCTAGCAAGACCCAAAGCTATTAGGTCCTGTTGCAACGACCCAACAGTGGGTTTTGTTGGGGCAAGACCTAACTCTAATGGTACCAGCAGGACCCAACATCATTGGGTTCTAGTGGAAGTAGAACCCAAAGCTATTGAGTCATGTTGCAACGACCTAACAACCTTTTCTGACTTACAAACAGTATAGACAACGCCCCCACACAGGCACTATAATGTTTGTTGAGTCTAGCTGAGAGACAGGGCCCAATGCTAATGGCACTATTTGATAGTGTTTTGGGTCTGGATTGTCAACCAGACCCAACAACTCTAAGTCTAGCTACCAAAGCCAGACCCAGCGGCTTGTGGCAGAGAAGGTCACGCCCTCCAGCTGCAATTCTTGACTAAAAACACAGGAACGGTTTCTACAGGTCTGACTTACAAACAGCACAGACAACGCCCCCCACAGGGCTACAATGTTTGTTTGGTCTAGCTGGGAGGCAGGGCCCAATGCTATTGGCACTTTTTGAAAGTGTTTTGGGTTTGGATTGTTAGCCAGGCCCAACAGCGCTAGGTCCGGCTACCAACGCCAGACCCAGCGGCTTGTGGAAGAGAAGGCCACGCCCTTAGTCACAATTCTTGACTAAAAACACTGGAACTGTTTCTACAATGTTTTCTCCAATATATAGCGTAGCAACTGTGCAAGTCCACATTTAATTGTCTCTTGGTCCGTAGTGCATGCATGCACAGTAAGTCCACAGTGAATTGTCTCTCAGTCCACAGTGCATTCATGTATAGTAGAAATCTCACGCGTTTTACAGTTCTGTTAATGAAGTTTTTTTAATCAATAATTAAAAAGATGATGTCATTAAATCGATTGAAAAATATATTAAGTAATAAAAAAAATGGTAAACATTAATTTTTAATTAAAAACTGAAATGGGAAATTGATTTTGTTAATTAAAAAACAAAAGATAGATTCACATGAAAATATTTGATTGGTACATTATTTTTGAATTTTTTTATTTAATTATATAACAATTAAAATGGATATTTGTAAGAAAAATAATTATTTAAATGCTATTAAAAAGTGAATTTTTAGTCTGAACTTCCTTTTCTTATTCATAATTTTTTTTTTTACAAAATAAATATATTTTTGTTATTAGTAGTATGATTTTTGAATAAAAACTAATGTCAATTAAAATAAGTATTTGAAAAAATTATGATGATTTAAAATAAGGATGAAAAAAATGTATATCATTAATCAAAACTCTCTTACCTTATTCATGAGTTTCTTTTTTTCACAAAAATATTTCTTTTTTATGAGAATATTTTTTAAAATAAAAATTATCATAAATTTTTATTAAAAAACATACAAATATATTAAAAAAAATATAAGAGTAGTAATTTTGAAAAAAAAAATATAAGATGTGTACATTAAAAAATAATAAAATAAATATGTTATTCACATTACATATTCTTGAGCAATTTCTTTAAAAACAATCACACATTATGTTCATATATAATAATTTAAAAAGTAATTATTAATGTTGCACCCGATATCATGGCAAATTTTCACTTTCTAAATGTTTTATAAAGAGCAAAAAATATTTGAAACATCTATAAGATGTAAAGGAGTCGTCACCTAATATTATGGTTACTAAAAATCATAACTAGTCTTTCAGAGTCTAAGACAAATAATTGTTTTTATCTTTTTAGTATAAAATTTGAGCTTTATTTCCTTAAATTTGTGGAGTTTATTTAGGAGTGCAACTAAATAAGGTAATAGTGTTAGAATCACGAGAGGCTTATTGTTATCATTCTTCTTGCTTCAATTTATGATGATATGAATTTGATTTGTGACAAAATAAAGGGGAACGGTGTTGTTTTCTACAGAAAAAATAAAAAGAAAGAAGAAAAAGAAGAAGAAATAGGGGAGGAGGAGAGGGGGGGTCATCTGGCAGGTTACAACTTAAATATTACCGATGGATTCATTGACAATTAGTTTTCATCGATAATTTTGTTTGTAATATTGACATGTTATATTTTCTAACGGAAATAACAA
>Ga0325411_1004869_pt1 | contig 14992 bp, 13 predicted proteins | sample PopdelMetagenome_13_FD_206181 | JGI IMG/M metagenome (GOLD analysis project Ga0325411, IMG submission 206181) | Populus deltoides microbial communities from Bellville, Georgia, United States - Xylem-PdIQD-R4 | ecosystem: Host-associated > Plants > Phyllosphere > Stem > Wood/Secondary xylem... | reverse complement strand
ATCATTGATTGCAATTTCTAGAATCTTCCAACCATCCCTCTTCTATGAATTCCTCGACAGGGACACCTTTCCAATAGTCAGTTGAGGTCACGCATAGACCAGTCTTGGCCTAATAACACAGTAGCTTTGTCTTCAGGATGATTGATCTCTAGGTGTCTTTGTTTTGGTAGTTCTTTCTCCCGTCTTTGTAACCACCTTCGATATTATGAACCTTGGTTTTTTCCTTTTTTTCACTGAAAATTTTATCCTTAGTCGAGTCAACAATCCTTCCTAATTGGATGGTTTGTCAATTCTCTCAGCTATCGCAACCAGGATAAAAAAAATATTATGCATAGCTTTCAACCAGGTATTCAAAGTATGGGGCTTTGAAAGTTTTGGCAAACAAATTGATCATCTCATTTTCCAATAAAAAAGTATTAACTTGTGCGGTTGTCTCACACCATCTTTAGGTGTATTCTCTTATGGACTCCTAGTTATCATTTTCCATAACTTGCAAGCTTCACCTATCAGAGCCCACATCCATATTGAACTTATATTGCCTGATGAAGGTATCAACTAAGTCCTTCCATATTTTTACCTTAGTATTGTTCAACTGCATATACCAAGTGAGGGTAGTGTTACTCAAGTTGTCTTGAAAGAAGTGAATAAGCAGTTTCTCGTCATAAACCACCTCAACCATTTTGTTGTAGTATGCCTTGAGATCAGTTATAAGGCATCAAGTTCCTATATATTTGATGAATTCAGGCACTCTAAAATTTTTAGGAATGATCACGTTAGGCACCAAACACATCCTAACAGCCTTTATATAGTCATGTAAGCTAGTTCCCTTAAATACCGTCATCCTTTGCTCTAGGGTAGCCAATTTATCCAAGCCATCTTCTTTTACCATCTTGTTCTTTTGAGATTCTTTCATTATAAGGTCAATAACATGAGGGATCCTTATTGGATATACAGGTTAAGCTAGGAAATACACAGCGTATTGGGGCTCAGACGAGGTTCTACTTGCCTCTATGTTTGGCGAATTGAAAGGAGTGGTTGGAGTTGGTAGAAGCTGAGCCACAAATGATGGTTGGAAGGATGTCCCCTCTCCCGAATTGGATCTCAGAGCCTACTCGAGTAGGCTAGCAAGCTTGGCAACCTTATTTTTCAGACTGTCCAACTCTTTCTGGTGTTGGGCGTCTAATTGAGCTATTTCTTCATTTTCCATTCTTTTTTGTAGTCGCGTGTTATGAGTGTGTTTTGATGGGGGACCTATATTTCACCTGGCGTGTAGTATTATAAGTGTATGTTCAAACATGCATGGATATAATTGCAATATATTGGATTTGGATTCGCTTTTCGAGAGGTTACATAACAATCGATATTCTCTTGATGTGTGGTCAGATCCAAATCCAATATCATTATTGCAATGCTGAGAGTAGATCTGCTTAGCCTTTTGTCATCTAAGCTTTCAGCCATGTATACACATTTTTTTAATCAAAATGGGGATATCAGCCCTTTTTATTAATCAATTAGATTTTTCATTACAACAATGATTATCCTAATCTATTACAGGGAAAAAGGCACTACCTCTATTAGCTATAGTCTTTAGGAAAATATCGATGTTATCCATGCTACTTCGATACTTCATGATGTCCCCCCTAACTTGACGAGCCTCCGTTCGTAGCCCATGAGCCTCGACAGTAGCTCGATCAATTAGCTCTTGCAATTCCTTTATTCTTTCAGCATGGATCAAGTTGCTTCTAGATAGATAATTATTAGCAGTATCTAATGTTTGATTGTGATTCATCTTCTGGCTTTCTAGCAACTATTCAGTCTTTGGTTCTTTCTTAGCCAACTTAGTTCTCAATGTTTTCGCCTCAACCTTATTACTGTTGAGTTCAGCTCTCAGATCCTGGGTGACTTTAACTGTTTTCTTAGTTTTAACCAACTCCACTTATGCTTCTCTTAGTTGGCTCTTGAGTTCTTTTATATCTGTCAAACGTTTGCTCAATACGACTTGGGTTTTAAAAGTCAGTTCCTCCCAATACCGGGTCTTTTCTACTTGAAGCATTATGTCCTGATTGATGGCTTTTAGTGATTCCAAGTCGTCCATCGCCTTCATCCAATCTTGGCCCACTGAGTCTCTTTCTTCATCGGCTAATTTCCTCACAGTCTTTTCTTTGGCTAACTGATGCTCCAAGGACATTCTCAATTCTTCCTTTATTTTAAGCTCAACTTGTAACAGTTTTACTTGCTATCTCAGTTCTTTTTCACAACTCACTCTCTTTCTTTGGATGCCCACAGATTCGGAAACTTCTGCCATATTGGTAACTCCTCCATTACACCATTATTGATATTTTTGCTAATTGTGGGATTCCTTGCTCCATTTTCCTTTTTTATTAGCAAAAAAGATTTACAATCCTGCCTAATGCTTTCTAACGTCTCCACGATGGCTCTTTTATAGACCCCAGTAAATTAAGCTATACCAACTGTTTTAGGAATGCTTTGTATGCCCCCAAGCTACCTTGCAACTAGAATGGGTGCGTAACTAATGTATCTTGTTACTCCAATTAATGGTACCCAAAGCTTTTTCCCACAACTCATCAGGCTTGTTGTATTCCTCATCCAAATAGCTCTTTAAAAAGGATTAATAGAAGTTTTTGCAATTTTAATTTCCAATCATCATTAGGAAAATTCTCTCACTCCTTTAATACGAACAATATAAGTGGCTTTTGGTCGAACCATCAAATTTTTTTGAATATCAGCGTCTCAGTTTCTATATGTCTTACCAACCAGATAAACAGTAATGGGACACAACATCTCATGAAACCTTTATCAGTTCTCTTGCAATGATTAAGGGATAGGAAAGTTTCAGCCAAAATCACAACAGACGGGTTGATCTTGGTCTTTTCATACTCTACAAACAAATTAACGGCTTCTAGACTAATAATTCCCACAGTAGAAGGACACAAAACTAACCCAAATATTCCTAAGGCCCATATTCCGTGTTTCTCTATTTTAGCACCCGGATTAGCTTTCTTGGCAATTAGCATCTCCTTTAGTCGTTTTCATTTTAGACCCCAAAGTTATTTTTCTCTTTATACGAGTTTAACTAAGGGATTCCCAACAACTTAGCAAGCTCATCCATAGTGTCATCGATTCTCTGGCGAAAGTGCACTTTATAGGCATCCTCAGGGAATTAAGTCAACACATTGTATTCTTCAACGGTAGGTGTCATGTCAATATTTTAGAATGTGAAACAGCAGTAATCGGGATCCTAAAAAAGGATCAGAGCTTTTATGGTCGATGGTAGCACTGGAACTTTCAGAAGGTGTAAAGTCCTTCCATATTTCATGGCAAATTTCGCCTCGTCTACCTAATACTTGGTGAGTGAGAGCAACCAGTTGATGTCATTTATTATGCATCTAACTTTGAGTAGCGGTATCTCACTGACATCCAATCTATGGTAGTCTCTCTCGGTCATTTGCAAGGATTCAGACTCAAGTCCATACTCAACAGTTATTATCTCACGAATAATGGTCATTGTGTCACCCGAAAGCCCTGTAATAAGGATGTTTACATGTTAAGCTTATCTCAGTGAAATTACGCAGGGATCAACCTAAAGAGCAGGTTCTTGCCATTGTCAAGCAAACAATCATGCATATATATATGCATGATAAACATGAATAACTATGCATGCTAAAGCAATAAAAAGAGTAAAATAAAAATTGATAAACACAATACGACAAACATTTTTAGCAATAAAAAGACAAAAAGCAAAGCTTAGTCATAAAGTCCCTAGTTGAGTCGTCATTCTGTCACACCAGGATATCGCGGCAACCAATTAAATGTTTTTCAATTTGAAAAAAGAACAAAGAACATCTATCTGACATCTTATTCTATGGGGTAAAATGTCTAGTTCAAAGAGTCGTCAACTAGTATTATGGTCACTAGGAATCCTAACTTGTCAAAAGAGATTCTATTGTACGGGATTAGTTACGTGAAAGGGAAGATGTTATCACCCCTGAAGCGACCTGAGGCAGGCTACATTGCAGGTTTTGTCTAAAATTGCTAATAGTTTGTCCTCTCTTTTTTTTTTGTTCTTCCTATTATGTTCCTAACTTTGACATTAGTGAATAGTTCCTACGAATATTTTCAACTCTGTTGTTGGTAAATATTGCACAAACCCAAAAAAATACAATATTCCTTACTCTGGCGTCAATGAATAATTTTGCAAAAAATTGAATTTGAAAAATAATTTTTCTATGTGATTTTCTTCTTGTTTACCCTTTATTATTATTTTCTCTTTTTAGATGGAAATAAAAGAAACGTTGTACAATAGATTTTTTGTTTAACAGTAATGGTCCATAAATTGAGCACATAGCAGAAAAAATACAAAAACACATAGAAAAAAATAAAACAAAGCGCAAGGAACCCACAATTAAATCAATGAAAATCCCAAATATTTTTGGAATTTTCTAATATCAAAAAGGGGCTCGTTTGGTTAGAAATCAAAATAGAAGGGGGATAAAATATATGGAAAATGCATAAGGGTGTGTTTTACCAAACACACCCTTAACCAAAAGTAGCTTGGGCCGGGGCCTAAAGCCCAAACCTGACCCACTTTTTTTCTTTGGTTCTAGCCCATCCGTACGGACTGGGCTAGACCCAGCAGCCCGGCCCGGTTACTGGTTCAACCAGTAACTCGGCTGATGAGAGGAGCGCGCGTGCACATGGAGGGGTTAATTAAAATTACAAATGGGGGAAAACCTTATTTGCAGCAACTTTGAGTGAAAGGAGGCTTGTCTGGGCTCGCTGTTGGAAGCGAAGACGCGAGGCGATGGTCTCTTGGCTGATCAATGCTTCCCTCTCTTGGTTTCTATTTTTTTCGCTTTATATTTTTTTCGCTTCTTCTCTGATCTTTCTTTTCTCTGCTCTCTCTCTCTCTCTCTATCTACTCCTTATATTTTCATCTCCTACTCTCCCCTGTTCTCTTGGTCTCTCCTCGTCTGTCCTCTCTGTGTTTTCTTTTTCTCTCGTTCTTTCTCCTGTTTTATTTCCTATCCCCCTATCTTTAGGTCTCTTTAAACTCTGTATTTATAAGGAACGTTCCTGGTTCTCCCTGCACCCACTGTTTTTCTCTTGATAAGCATAGTTGGGAGGTGTTGGTTTTTTGTTGGGACCTGGACATATGAGATTCGATCCTTATCTCCCCGGGGTAGTAATCTTCATGAAGATAAGATTTGCAATTTGTGTTTTGGATGGACTGGGATGCCGGCATTTCATGATTTATTTCCCTTCCTTTCAGGCATATCTGCAGCGTCAGAGGAAGAAGAGAAAAACAATGCCTGTTTGAAACGATGTTGTTTTGGCCTAGGATGACCCTTTTCAATTTGGTCCTTGAAGCTTCTAAATTCTTTAAACTGGCCCTCGGGAAAACTATGATTAGACCCTTGTATCTTGACACCATTTTCCAAACGGTCCTTGACTTCAATTTTAATCAATTTAGACCTTAATTGACTCTAAAATTTAATATTTCTTCAACTAAACCCCTGATTTTATTAATTAAACTAATTCTAAGTTTAATGAAGTCCCCAAACTTATCAATTCATCAATTAAAACCTCAATATCATTAATTAAACAAATCCAAAGTTTAATTTAAGTCCTTAAATTTATCAATTCTTTAATTAAACCAAATCAAGGTTTAATTAAATCCCCAGACTTGTTAATTCTTCCAAAATTAACTTCCAAAGTCATATTTCCACCCAGATTAAACCCTCAAGACTTCTGATTTGTGTTGTCTTAACCCAAACCTTAATTTTTCTTCATTCATTTTATTTTTTGGGTGAATTTATGTTGTCAAAAATTGGGTTATAACAGTTTCAACGGAAAAGGTTGGCATGTTAGCAAAATATCATCGTCTTGTCAAAATAAAAAACATCTTATGTATTATGATAATATGTCTTTGTCTTGTTATGATAAAAATATCTTAGACTTGTCAAGATAAAATCTATGTAACCCATGGTCTCATCTTGGAGCTTGGGATTTCAATAGAGTTAAGGAGAGAATAACCCTAGTCCTGGTAGGTCTAGTAGATTGTTGGACTCATAGATGTTGGAAGACGAAGGGTCTGGCAACTCGTTAGATTCACGTGTGTTTGGGCTCAGTACTTGGCGGTGCTAAGAGATGGCGGGTTTGGTAGTTCTCTGGACCCATACGTGTATGGGCTTAGTACTTGGTTAAGTTCAAAGATGGTGGTCATAACCCTCTTCTTTACCATACTTTTAAAAGACAGTTTCACACAGAAAAACAAAATACAATAAATGTTGATCTATAACCTACAAAGATCTCCACTTCAGCAAATAAGAAAAATAAACGATGAACAATCATTTCATCATATTCACAAAGCAAATATCTATAATGTTTAATTAATTGAAGCTACTGAAATTAGGGTTTGGTTCGAATCGAAGAAGATATATAGAGCTAATCAATTAAACTAGTTGTTTTAATATGAAAAAATTTATGATACTCTAGTTATAATTATTAATAAATATATGATAGAGATAAATAGATGTAAGAAAAAAGTTTAAAAAATATTTTTTAAAAAAGAGATTTTTTTTAAGTCAACTTGATATGTTTTCCTCTTTTTATATATGAAAGCAGCATAACTGACAACAAATGCAATTTGAAATGTCAAGAAATTTGGAATATAAGAATACATAACGTAAATTTAAATATTATGATTATTCAGTTAATCACCTGTTAATTAACATGGAACTTGTATTGCACTATTTGTGAGTAATAAAAATATCAATAAGTTTGAATGGATAGTTGTGCAGCAAGCACTAATAACTCAAAAACTTAAAATTTTAAGCATAACCTTTTTTTATAGTTGATTTATAAATGGTGAACTTGATCTATTTAAGTTTTCTTTTACTTGAGCAGATTGAATATATAAGCTCAGACTAAATATTTTGTGAATATTATAAATATCCATAAGTTAAGCTTATATTGCTAATTTTTATGGGTCTATATTTAGAGACAAATCCACAACATGGACTACAAGGGTCATAGTATCCCTAATGTTAGGTCAAATTTTTATATCTTACACCATCATTAAACTCTAATTACCTCCCCCTTCTCCTCTAACAAAAAAAAAAAACACAAGCCTTTGTTTGTTACATTAAAAAAATATAAAAGGAAGCTTACTAACAATAACTTTAGATTCAAAACATTTCTAAATAAAATAAAAATAAATATTTAATCCACAAACTATCAAATATAAAGACAAAATAAGTATATGTATACAATTCAAAAATTTTGACCCATCACCAACCCATTATATCCATTTCTTAGGGTTTTTTTTATTCACTATAATTGTAATATTCATATTATTCAACTTTGAGAAGCATGATAGAGTCAAATAATGCAAATACTATAAAAGGGCTTGTTTTTTCTTAACACCCCTACTATTAGGTGATGCTTTCAAAGTGACAATGATCACAAAAAGATTAATGCCTTTTAAAAGTTGATGAAAGAGCTAGGAGATTAAGAGAGCGGATTTAGATTTCATAAATACTTGTAAAATAAGATTTTTTGTGGCTTAAAGGACCTTATAATGGTTAAATGATCACAAATATAGGAGGAGGGAAGCTTTCAAGGCTATATTGTTTATAATTATAACGCTATAAGAGATATTATCAGAGGTTGAAAAATAAAATGTGAGTTCCTATATTAAACCTCTTTATCTAATGGTTATGGATGTTTATATAGTTATGAGTCATATCAACTTGCATGAAGATAAGGTTGGTAGCAAGGTTATTAAAATCACGATTCAACTCGTAAAATTGTATGATTTTACAAGTCAATATAGGCTAAACATGTTAAATCGTTCATAAAACTCGGAAATGGATAAAATCAGGTAAAATCGTTAAAATCGGGTGAAATCGCGCAAAAACGCAATTTCACCACCGATTTAACGCTTTCAGCACAAAAGAGAAAATGTGAATCACTGTTCCCTCCAGCTCCAGGTGTCAGGCTATTATTGGCATATTACACAGTACACATACATAAAAAAAAAAAAAAAGCAAAACAGTTGACATGTAACACTTTCTTTCTTCATCGACTTTCACACAACACAGCATTTGAAAAAATCAAAATCCCTAAATCACTAAATCCTTATTCTCCTAATCTCAAACATCCAACCCAAACCTAAAATAAACCAACTCTCTCTCAGGTTAGACAGTTTCTAATACTTCTATTGAAAGATACAGACACCCTTTTGTACTTTTTTTTGGGACTGCAGTGTTGAACTGATAAATGAAGGGAGAGGATCAGGTGAGGTATTTGTTTGGGATTTCTTTATCTGACTGGCCTAAATGGCAACAGTTTCTTATTTGCTCTTCCGGGTTCTTCTTTGGTTATCTCATTAATGGCATCTGCGAGGTTTGTTTCTAAGTTTTATCATTGTTTATCATCTTGGGATTTTTTTATAAAGTGCGGACATGTTGTTTGTTTCTTGTTTGACTTTGACTGCCAATTCTTGTTCTTGTTTTTCTTTCTCTCTTTTTTCTAGTGTAATCGGTTAAATTTCCATGTCTTGAGCATTTAATATCTACATGCATCTAACATTTTTGTTATACTCTGTTTGGTTGCTGAGAATGAAACTAATGCAACGCAAAGTTTTATTTTATTTTTATTTTAGGCTTTATTGATGGCAAAGTCTCATAATTTTTGTTTTCTTTTAAATTTTTGTTTCTCAAGTCTACCGAGTCAATTTTCTGCTTCTAGTCATTATTTTGTTAAAAAATAATGTTTTCTTTGGGTGTTCTTTGTATAGTCTTTTATTTGTTTTGACCTTAAAATTATAAAAAATTGAATACCAGTATATCGGTAATGTTTTTTTTTGTTTTTATTTGATTCTCATTGCTTGGAGCCTTTGATCTAATTGGCTAATTGCAGGAATATATGTATAATCGACTCCAATTCAAGTACATAACTATTGTTAGTATTTCTATATTAATTATGTTATGCAGTAATTTTTATGCATATTTGTTTTTTCTTTTAGATTTTCAGTTATGGGTGGTATTTCACATTTGTACAAGGATTTGTGTACTTGGTGCTTATATACTTGCAGGGTTTCACCCCCAAGCAAATGGTGAACCCATAGAAAACTTATTGGAAACTCTCTGATGTTCTTATGGGTTCTCATGGGTTGACTAAGAGGTCCCTGGCTTTTCTTAACTATTCAGCTCAAATCATGTTCAAATCTACCAAGGTAAACTTAGTTATTATCTAACTTTTATCCTATTAAGTTGGATGTGAAAGGTCTTGTTTTTTTAAGATCTCTTGTACATGATATACTAGATTATTTGTTTTAAGTTTGTTAATTATTAGTTAATGAAAAGTTATTTAAATTATGTATGAATTTTTATTTGAACCATGTATTTTAAAATGCTTGAACTATGTATGAATTTTTATTTGAAGGCTTAAACTATGTATGAATTTTTATTTGAAGCATGTATTTTAAGGTGTTTGAACTATGTATGAATTTTTATTTGAAGCATGAATTTTTTTAATGTATTTTAAAATTCCTTATGATTTTATAATTTTACGATCCGTTTTTACGATCCGAGTTTGTTTTGCATTTTCCGTGCCGTGTTAAAATCGCAATTTTAACAACCTTGGCTAGTAGCTCATTGTTGAAGGAGAGGATAACATCACGAGGGCTATCCTTATGCGTCTTTGTAGTTGATGGCTAGTAAACCAAGTTTGACTAGGGGGTATAAGCTCTATCTAAAGGGATATGTGGTCGATCCATTAGAGAGAGGGGTGAGGTTATGTAATCGGATTAACTAAGAAGATGGATGTTAGGGAGGTCCATCAAGGAGAAGAGGTGGTGGTCATTCTGTTACAAAAGGGGGCATGAATTCAATTGACTAGGGATATAGGGCTTATGGTCAGTTACCTATGGATGGTGATGCACGGTTAATATGTTGAGAGGAAAAAAAAATTGTCCATACCAAGAAGAGAGGGTGTGCATTTGGCTCCACTAAGAAAGGGAACACATGGTTGATCTCATTAGGTTGGGATGTACAACTAGGCATCCTTAATTGTAGCATCCCTCGTCAATCCAAGAGTCATCAACATGAGGACTCATCTCTCATCAGTTGCATGTTTTGTATGCTCTCATGTCTTAAAAGTCCTTTATACTAAATGGAGTGGTACCTTCATTCCTAGAAATGGTGTAACCACATGCTTGTGAAGGAGTGTTGCCTTTATATTTAGGAAAAGTGGGTGTTTTATACCTAAACAAGATGGATTTCTGCACCAATAGGTGAATTCCTTTATACCCAAGGTCAAGATGTCTTTAAGTTCGACTAAAGATGTTTTCTTTACCTAAAGTGAAGGATGTTTTAAGTTCAGACTAGGTTGTCCATGTTCTAGAATGAATATCAAAATAGAGACTATGTTGTACCCGGGTATTTGACATCCCAATTCTAAACTTCCAATGCAATATTGCACATCCCAATTCTAAACTTCCATTGCTGCTACTACAATGATGGTGGATGTGTTTTTTTCCACGGTATTTGACATCAAACATTTAGTTATCGACAAGCACCATCTTGTGCATATTTCTAATAGTAGTGTGACCAATAGCAAAATGAATATTATACCACTGCAGGCAAGCCTCCAAAATTTTACGATATGCAATATGTCAAGCCCTTTGTATACGTTAAACATGCTTAGAGTAAGTGTTGAGTGACCCATACGGAAGTGGAACCAATTGAAGAAAGGACGATACTTGTTAAGCCCCTTTGCTTTTGTAGTTGGTTTCCTCTTTGGTTATGTTGTTTGCCCTTTGGCTGAAGGGCTTTTGCGTTATCTTTGTCAGGTCTGACTAATGGTGAGTAAAAAAATTGAAAAACCGATTAAACTGAGAAAACCAAAAAACAAATTACCGAAAAAACCAAACCCTAAAAAAAAACTGATTAGAATTTTTCAAAAACCAAACTAAACCCAAACAAAAAAAAAACCGAGCCAAACCGGAAAAAAACGAGCCGGTCGGTTTGAACTGGTTTTTTCCCCAAAATAACCGAACTGAAACCGGTCGGTTTAAACCGGTTTCGGTTTGTTTTTTCAAAAACAAAACTGGTTTTAGTTACTTTATTTGATAAAAATCAAATCGAACCGAAAATGATCACCTCTAGGTCTGACCAGGCCACTAAACACTTGTGTTGTTAAATATAGCAATGCCGATGATTTTATGTGAGCTATGTTCAATTTCATGAGACCTTATGCCTAGAAATATTCTAGTCCCAAATCCAACAAGACAACCAAGAATATAGGCCAACAGTTGACTGCTTATATGCAGGTAGAACCATAAAGGGTCTGCATATTCGAACCTTTTCAAGTATCTTGCAATGATGGCCCTAATAGGCATTAGAATACCCCAGCTTATTGTGTTCAATATTCTATGGACATTTTTCATTGTGCTTGAAGAACTTCTTTTCGTCATAATCCTTCCAAAAAAGAAGTCCAAACTCCTTATGCATGGATTTAACATTGGGACTTGATGGAGTGTTTTCAAACATCGCACCTACTTGCTAGAGATGATTGCTTCCATAACTTATTATTGGAGAAGTATAAACTGCAAGACTTCCATCCATTCTTGGAAAAGAAATGATTGCTTGCAAACCAATCATCCCTATTGAAGTTGGATTGATAGCCGAAGCAATCCATTTGTGATCGGTCACACCAACATGCCTGAAGGCAACATTAACTCTGTTGGATATTTAATGGTAGTTCTAGTTAAGAAAGTAACTCAAAACAGGCAAATCTTTACAAGAAGAGAACTTTTTGTTGTTTGAAAATTTATAGGTTGAGCGTGGTGGTGGTTGTTGTGCTATGCAGAACAATGTACAAAAAGCAAGATCTGGACCTCTTGTAAATTTTAATGCTTGGACAGTTCATCAGACGAGTCTAAATCTCTGGAAGGCCCAAAGCTCAATCCATCAGTACTTGGTCCAATATTGTTAAGCTCACTATGCTCAGTGGTGCCCTTGTTTATCAACGCTCTGCTCAAATAAAATCATGCAATTAAGCCCTTATTTCTTTTAATCTTAACAAAACTTGCCCAATTAGACCCTCAACCTCTTAGTCTTAAGTTAGAAATCCATGCAAGACCAATTAATCATGAAGTACAATCAACCACCACTATGAAAATCATAGATCGGCAAGAACTCAGTCCAAACAAACATCATTAAATAAAAAATAATAATAATTTAGGGACTTAATTATCAAAATCAACAAAATGAAATTGGAAAGAAACAAGGACTAAAACAAATAGAAAAAAAAAAGCTAAAAAGTTGCTGCAATGTGGGCTCGTGTATTGAATAGCGTGACACTTTGAAAGACGTGTGTTGGCTACTAGTGAACAGAGGGAGGTGTTGAGGCTTCAATAGAGTCTCTCTCTGTCTCTGAATTACCCCATTTTTTTTTACTAAGCTTTCTGTGTTTCTATTCCTCCATGTGTTAATTGTATAGGGAAGGTTATATATATAAAAGTGTCCTAAGTTGATCAATTGAGTTTTTTAGTTTTTTTTTTTAAAAAAAAAGAACTAGGCCTGGGCTACCAAACCCAATACGTCTAAGCCTAGAGCACGACCTAAAGTACACGTGCTTGGTCTGTCCAACACAGGCCCATGGCTTTCTTTTCTTTTTCTTTTTACAATTTTTTTCCTAATTTTTTTTCTTTCTTTCTTTCCATTCATACCAAATCTATCCATTTATGTTAAAATTGGGTTATTGGGGGTTCAAAAAAGCAACAAAATAGATTTGAAATATTAGTAAATTAAATGTATTGTCAACAAAATTCTTCATTCCTATCACCATATAAAAAAAAATGGGTGGAGATTCCTTGATTGTTAACCAATCATCCTTCATCATATCTTTTTTATTATTATTATTAATGTGGGTGTCCAGGTCAGCTTGTGTGCACCTTGACGAATCCTATGACCCCTGAAGTTAACGACCATGTAAGCCTCCAGTGGCCCTAAGGCTTGTGAGACTCGAACTGATAACTTTTAAGGAGCAAACCTAGAACCTGACCAGTTAAGCTACACCCCTCAGGATTCCTTCATCATATCTTAAAACTTGTTATTAAGCCCGGGGATGATTCATTATTAAATAGTTTTTAGGCTTACAAGAAAAATATGGTGCTATGATTATTGTATTTAAAATATCTTAGTATTTACATTAAAAAAACACTTTATTAGTTATCCATATCAATTAAAAAAATGTAAATCATACTCGACTTGATGCTAGGAAGCAATTTTCGAAACATGTTTTTGGTCAAATATTTTTTTATTTAAATTTTCGAACCTCATGAAACCAATTTTCAACAATCTTATCAATCAAAAACATGGAAAAATCATCCTATGATACTTCGATTATGAAATTTAATATCCTATGATGTGATATAATTAATACAATGAGGTTTGAAATCGGTATCCTATGATGTGATATAATTAAAATGGTGTCCCATGTGTTCCATGTATTATTCAATTATTTTATTGAATAATTGAATTGTACTGAAATTTTTTCTACATCATTCTAGAAACCTAACTATACGCGGTAGGCAGCTAGTCAATTGTTTTTGTTTACATGTTCAAATTATGCTGGAAATCGGTATCCTATTTTAGTTTTTTTTTTTTTAATTTTTCAAATTGTTTTTTACTGCTGACTTTTCCTTTACATTCATGAGTTCTTGATGGAAACAGAACAATGTGGGGATGCAAATGTGCCACGTTGTCCAGCCTATAATCTCCCGAAACATCAATTCTCGAGCTGTCTCCGTTTATTAGCTCCAGAATTGATGTTTTTTCCCCCCCACGTTCTGCAAAATAATTGAGCAATTATTATTAAACTTTCAGTCCTGACAGCACTTAAAAATGTCAGCCTCGTTACTTCGTCATGTCTTGAGACACGTGGAATCGGAATCACATAGGAGCCGCCAAAAAAACGAATACTTTCCATTTCAATTTTTCTTTTTTCTTTTTTTTTTAATATTTCCCTCCACTTGTCACAAGAAAAATATTTTTTTATTAGCGTGGATGTCCAGGTTAGTTTACGTATCATCTATATTAACAATTATAAAACTCAAACTTGAAATTATAAAAAAATAAAAAAATCTTTTAATCTCAAACTCCCATTACTAAACCATCTACTAAATAGTTATAAGGGATATATTTTGCTTGGTCATAAGAATGCCTTGGGAAGGAAACTAAATTACTTATTTGCTGGAAAAACATGGAAATCATTGTGTAGCTTCGTTGTTATTTATATGAATAACCAAGTTTTTTTTTATTTCAATTCAGTTATTTATTGTTTTTCTATTTATTTTTTTTAATTTTCATTCTATTATTTTTTCAATTTTATCCTTTAATTTTTTTAACAGTCATTCAAATTATTTTTTAATTAATTAAATCACATTAAGACAACTCTCACATGATTTAATTTAAACATGTGCTAAGAAAGGAATCGAGTCAAGAAGTTTTTTTCAATCAATTTCATTATTTGTTTCTCGATTTCATCCTCATATTTTTTTTATTAATCAACCTTGTTGATTTTGGACCAGTCAAGTTGATTAAGTTATACCAGAACAACTTACAATTGATTTAATTTTAAACACGAACTAGACAAAAGTTGGGTTGATAGATTTTTTAATGTTAATTTCATTAATTTTTTTCTCAATTTCATCATAATTGTTTTTTTACTAGTCGATTAAGATACATTTGAACCGACCAAGTTAACTAGACCATGATAAGATAATTTTTACATAATTTAATTTTAAATTCGAGTTAGATAAAGAATCGGATCAAGAAATTTCAAAGTTAACTTGTTAAACGATGTTTAATAAAATTAAATATTAAATAATTTTGTACTATGAAAATATTTTTTATTACATTAAAAAATAATTAAAGTAATGCCAGCTTGTAAACTAGTGTAC
>Ga0325411_1004867_pt1 | contig 14993 bp, 14 predicted proteins | sample PopdelMetagenome_13_FD_206181 | JGI IMG/M metagenome (GOLD analysis project Ga0325411, IMG submission 206181) | Populus deltoides microbial communities from Bellville, Georgia, United States - Xylem-PdIQD-R4 | ecosystem: Host-associated > Plants > Phyllosphere > Stem > Wood/Secondary xylem... | reverse complement strand
TGTCAGGTCTTGGCCATACGCTATTCTGATGTTACTGTGAAGCTTGGTTCTCAGCAGAAAGTTCTTACAGGTTCATAACAAAAAAGCTACTTTTGGTTCTGTTTGATTTTGAGTTTACCAACTTTCTGAGGTTCGTGCAAAGAGCTCTGCCGTGTCTGTAAGGTGCATATTTTATAGCTAATCCCATTTGTCTCAGCTTGTTTCATAAGTATGATTTGGATAGCCGTTTGAAGTTGCTCTGAAGTGGTGCTTTTATATCTATGATAGTGATGAACCTGGATCCAGTTCTTTCAAACCATTTGATCTAAGCGGAACTGAAGGTGGTTCTTGAGGTGGGAATTTGATTACTATCATAACATAAACAATTTCTGATGATATTTTTGTTAAAGTGTCATCAATTTATACGTAGCACGGTATTTATGTGGTGCGCAATCTTAATAAGTTTGTTCTTTTAGTATCCTCATCTCTCTCTGAGATGAGTACTTTCGTTTTTAACTTTGTATGTTTTGAAGGTTGGACAGGTGGTGCTGGGGCATCGACAGGGGGTGATGGCTGGAACACTGGTGGCCTCTCCACTGAAAGGTTTTGCTTTTCTTTTTAATATTGAAGTTCTGTTCTTGCACTTGCTGGTGATGTATACTTTAAAGTAGTTATTGGTTCTGCCATCATAATTCTTAGTGGGCTTAATCTATAAATGGGATGACTATTGAATTTAGTGCTACTGCTTATAATTGTCATAGTGGCAATTAATTATTTCAGGTTTGCATGTAGTTTGTAGTCTTTAGTTGGCTTTTGTGTTTGTTCTTGCTTGATGCCTGGTTGCAGAAGTTTGCTCTGCATTGTCATTCAATAGATCATGGCATGGTGTTCAGTGAAGTAATGCCAAGATGCACTTGTTTTTGGTAAGAAAACGGAGTTCATCTCGAAAGAATCCCTGGTTACCATGCTATGTAGCACCTGATAAAGGAGTGCTCGCTGAAGGGGGTCATTAAAACACTGTCATGTGCTGAGATTGTGCTGGGATTTAAGTTCGCTTCACAATGTGCATGTACTGTAATGTAGATGGAAAACTGTTATTCTGTTGAAATTTGTGAAAAAGAGATTCTGTATGCTTGGGTGATGGGAATGGGAAAATCAGTGGTGAATCCAGCTGTTTTGATTATGGGCTGGTCAGTTTGCGAGTATGATTAATATCCTTGTTATTGCTATGCAAAATGGAAATATGAAGCTAAGCCTATGACTATGAGGACGGGATTGGAAGATCTAAATTGTGTTAATTTATGGAATTCATGTTTGAACTAAATTTATTGAATTAAATTATCAAACAAAGCAATGGTTCAGGACCACATGCTGCTCAATTTGGAAAGTAATTGATATCTCTCTGACTTTCACATTTCCGTACATGTAACTTATTTATGTGGTGTTCTTTTTTCTATTGTTACTTTTCTTGTTGATTTGTTCTTTTTTCTATAATCTGATGTTGTAAGCATTTGGTTGCAGGACTTCTTGGCCTAGCTTGGGCCTCACGGTTAGCGAACTCTCTCTCTACCTCCACCCCAAACAACAGCTTACTGATTTCCCAATAATTTCTAGTGTGACTATATAATGAAGTTATAAACTCCTGAGCTTTCTGTTTACTGCAGGATCAACCCAAAACCAGTCCTATAAATCCATCAAGTTCTGCAGATAATGAACTAAGCAAAGGTACGAAATTATTCCTCATGTTGGCGGTCAAGCCATGCCATTTTAGTGTTTCATAAGCACCAACTACTTTTGCAATAAACATATACATTAAGCAATATATTTTGTGATGAATGTATCACAAGTGCCAAAGTGGCTAATCTGCATGTTTTGAAATGTGTAGATGGTGTTTGGGGAAGTCAAGCGACCGAAAATCAGACTTCATCTTGGGGTGCGGTTGCAGGTGATTCTTGGAACAAAGCTGCTTCTAACATTGGTTCTACCAGTGGTGCATCTGTCGGATGGGGTAAAACAACTTTACCCAATGAAGATCTGGCAGGCTCTTCAAGAGGTACTGGAGACAACTGGGGTCGAGGAAACCTCAAAGCTGAAAATTCTTTAATCGATTCTGCAGTAGCTTGTGACAAAGGAAAGACTGTTATTGGAAACCAAACCAGCAGTTGGGGTGATGCAGCTACAGGGAAGAATCAAGTGGATTCTTGGGGAAAATGTAATGATGCAATTGGAGCACGATCCTGGGAGAAGAAAAAAAGGTCTGGAACTGGAGAAGACTGCTGGAGTAACAAGAGTACTGGATGGAATCAACAGAAATCACAAGATGGAAGAGACACTTGGGGTAAAGCTGCGGAAAACCAAGAGAAGGGCACTGCTCAAAATGATTCTTGGGGTGAAGCTGGGGAGAAGTGGGAAAGCAAAAATAGCTCAGAAAAGCCAACTGAGGCTTGGGTAAGGCAGGCGGAGGCAGCACTCAAACAGAAACTGAAGATGTTAGTAAAGGAAGTGGCTGGATGAAAGCTGAAGTTGATAGCGCGACTCAAACTATGGGAAAAAATTTAGTGAAGATGCTTCTGGGTGGAATAAAGATGGATCTAGTAACCAGAATCAAATTGATAGTTGGAACAAACCAAAGCCTTCTGGTGCTGATAGGGGATCTTGGAACAAACAGGGGGAATCCTCTTGGGGTAAACAAAAGGGGGGGTCTTCTTGGAATATACCAGACAGAGATCAAGAGTTTGGTGGTTGGAACAAAGAATCAGATGGGGGTCGTGGGTCAGGTGGGAGGAGGGGAAGAGGAGGTGGTCATGGTGGTAGAGATCACTTTGGCCGAGGAAGATCCTTTGGTGATGGTCAGTCTTCAGGTTGGAAAGCTGGAGAAAACAACTCCACTGCCTATGATCAAGGAGGTGGCTGGGGTAAATCCAAGGGGTTCAAGGAAAGTAGAGATGATGGTTGGAAGCCTATTTCTTCTGGGGGTGATAGTGGATCAGGTTGGAACAAGAACTGGGGAGCAGATAAAGAGATTAGTGGAAGTGGGGACAAATGGAACAGTGGAAATCCTTCTTTTGGGGACAAATCAAGTTGCAACAGTGATCAAGCTGAATTTCACAGCGGGAGCAAAGGTCTTGCTGCTAATCTATCTTCAGGAGGACAAATTGATGGTGCTGGTTGGAATGCACCCAAGTCAGTTGACAGGAACTCATCTCTGGATGGAACGATGGTTCTGCTGCAGATGAAGTACCTGGTGAAGTTTGGGTGGAGGCAGCCACTGGAAAACAGGGAAAGCTTCATCAGGTGACAATACAACTTGATGGAAAAGTGGAGCAAGTGGGATTGGCACCCAGCAGTCTGACTGGGGTGCCCCAAAAACTACCGAGGTAGACCAGTTATCAAGCTGGGATTCTAAAGTGGGTCATGTAGATGCCAACCAATCATCTGGTTCGGGTAATAAAAGCAGCTGGGGTACTCAAAAGTCTTCTCAAGAGAAGCCTGGTTGGAATCAGGAATCTCCTGAACTTGAAAAGGACAGCAAGAGAGATGGAAACCAGGAATCTAGCTGGGGTAATAAAAGCGGTTTGAACTCTGGATCAAGTGATGCAGGAAGAAATTCCAACTCTGCTTGGGGCAAGAAGAGCATTTGGAACTCTGAATCCAGTAATGCTGATGGAAATCAAGATTCTGGTTGGGCCGCCAAAAGCAACTGGAACTCTGGGTCGAAAGATGCAAACCAAGGCGCTAGTTGGGCCAAGAAAAGTAATTGGAACTGTGGATCTAGTGATGCAAACCAAGAATCTGGTTGGGGCAAGAAAAGCAGTTGGAGCTCTGGATATGGTGATGGTAACCTGGATTCATCTGTAGCCTGTGATGGTGAAGGCCAAACAGAGACTTAAGGTAATAGGGCAGGTGTTGGGGGCTGGAGACGTGGCGTTGGTGGCAGGGTTGATCCAGACAGAGGGGGCTTTAGAGGTAGAGGCGATAGAGGAGGCTTTGGAGGTAGAAATGGTTCGGACAGAGGAGGTTATGGAGGTAGAGGCAAATCTGACACGGGTGGATTTGGAGGTAGAGGTGGTTCAGACCGAGGGGGCTCTAGAGGTAGAGGGGACAGAGGCGGCTTTGGTGGTGGAGGCAGAGGAAGGAGAGATCAAAATGGTGGTTGGAGTGACAACGGTTCTGCTGAAGATAGTACCTTTGGCTGGAAGAATGGGGCAAACAATAGCAGTGGAGGATGGAAAAATAATGGTGGTGGAAGCAGTTGGAACCAAGGAGGTGACGATAAGGGCCAACATAATAGCTGAAATGCTGGTGGTGGTGGAACAAGCAATCGAGCTGGTGGTTGGAGCAGCCAAGATTCAGACTGGAACCAGTCAAGAATGGCCAAAGATGGTTGTAGTAATGACCTTGCTGGTGGTTGGAACAAGGGAACTGGTGCAAATATTGATGCTGCCTGGGGTCAAGGAAACAGCTGGAAGTCATCAAATTCTTCTGGTGGGGACTGGAATTCAAACAAAGAAATTAAAGATTCTGATGATCAAGGAAGTGGCTGGAACAAAGGATCTGGTTCTTGTGTTCCAGGTGATGGCTGGGGGAACAAAGGAGCTGGTTCAGGAGATGCAGGGACAACTGGAGGTGATGCGAAGCCCTGGAATCAATCTAGTGCTTCCAGCGGAGGCCAATCATCTGGCTGGAGTCAATCAATGGAGGTAAAGGAAGGAACTAACGCTGGTGGAGAACCAACCGGTCCATGGGGTAAAGCATCGACAAATTCTTGGAATCAATCAAGCAAAGACATAAAAGGTTCTGATGATCAAGGGAGTGGCTGGGGGAACAAAGAAGCAGGTTTGGGAAGTGCAGGGGCAACTGGAGGTGATGCCAAGACCTGGAATCAATCCAGTGCTTCTGTTGGAGTTCAATCATCTAGTTGGAGTCAATCAACAGAGGCAAAAGGAGCTAATGCAAGTGGGGAACAAACTGATCCATGGGGCAAAGCATCAGCAAGTTCTTGGGGAAACAAAGGGAATGATGGAAGTTCCAAAGGAGGGTGGTAATTGCTTTGCAAACTAGCAATGTAACTTATCTTTTGAAGTTTAACGGTTCTGTATATAGTAATTTATTGTGTTATTCAACTACTAGGAAGGATCCAACAGCAGTATCTCCTCTTGAAACTCTGCACCAGTGTCCAATAATTTATGTATGTTTCCTTGAGGCATTTTGAATTATGGTACTCCCCAAAAGAAGCTGCTCTTGGAGCATTGATCATGGAGACGGTTTCTAGTTTATGACAGTATGTACATAGTTATGTTATCCTGTACACGGGCGTTATTTATATATTATTTGTATATAATGATGCTAATTCTAGTGCCAGAAAATGCCTTGTAGGTGAAATTGCATGGGTATCCATGTTTGCATGAAGCGTTCTGCTTTGTCCGCTTCAACAGAAAGCAGTGGAATCAATTTTTCGAATGCTTATGTTGAACAGATGATAAAAGAGGTTGTGTGAACGAAATAAATTAACATGCATGGCGAGCTTCCTTCTTAAAGAAACTTGGTGAGCTTAATCTTCAGTTATGGAGGAAATAAATAGCATTTGCCTGCTAATTTTCAACGTTGTAGCGGCTAGTGAAGGCTGCCAAAGTGGGCGTGTCACCTTTGGTAGCTTTCTCCTGCAAACGATAAACGCTGCTTGCTTGCTTTATCAACAACCCACGAGGGGTTGATGTTGAGATTTGGCAATTTTGAGCTTTCTCCTGCAAACGATAAACGTTGGGCGGCCCCTTGTGTGATGTGTTTTTCATTTCCTCACGGGCCGAAAAGCATTCGTGGGCCCTACTTTCTCGGAGGATCTCGTTATTTTCCCTAGAAAACTGGTCATGGTGTCCGTAGACATGTTATGAAGTAAAGGACCTCGTGAATGATCTTTGCTTGATTCGAACAGAAAAGCTTCAAACCAAAGATATTGATATGTAAATGCCCTAAATTCAAGATGCCGTCTTAGCTCAGCTGGTAGAGCGCATGGCTTTTAACCATGTGGTCGTGGGTTCGATTCCCACAGACGGCGGTGATATGATTTTGTTTTTAAATTCAACCTTCGTGTTTCTATCACAATAAAGTCTCTCTCTCTCTCTAACATAGAGTTCTTAAAGTAATATAAAATCTACTAGGACGGTTTGGCAAGTTTCTCCGACAAGACAGCCCCTGTTAACTCCATTATCAACTCATTGAAATGACAGACCGATGGCAAATAAAAAATTTAACTTGCGTTTGATTTTTAAAAAAAAAAAATTAAATATGATTTGTATTTTTCGAATTGTTTTGATGTAATATTATTAAAAATAATTTTTAAAAAATAAAAAAATATTATTAATATTTATTTTAATATAAAAAATTACTTGAAAAGCAATTATGCGAAACAAACTCTGCAAAAGAAAAGGGAAGCAAAAAATAGCAAAAATATTCTGAAATTGACATTAGATCCGAAACGCCACCTCAGCCACCCATATCCTATCTAGTATCCATCCCTTGCCAAAAATTTATTTCAGTCACTTCTTTAGTTAGGCGAGAATGAACTCATCCACATGCATCGCTTGTATTCTTCATATTGACCCCAACATGACGGGGCTAGTATTAGTGAAAATTTGATGTTACATCTATACAATTGTAGCAATCAGCAGGGCTTGCAATGGAATCCAACTAGTTGTGACGACATTTTCCCCTTTAAATCTTTAATATTGATGATGAATTTTTCTCTCCTTCAATTTAGACTTCTATAATGATAATAATGGGAAAGATTCCAACGCAACATGGTTGGTGATGGTGCACAGAATTAAAATAATTAGAAGGGACAAAAAGATTAAGCTGGTAGATGTGGGTGGTGGAGCGCCGCTCCCGAATATCATTCCGAAGTAATCGCCATCACCACCGCTGGACCCGGACCCCTGGACGCCGGTGTTGGTTGTGGAGCTAGTCCCGCCTCCGCTGAATCCCGGAGTAGAAATGCTCCCACTGTCATCTCTGTGCAAATGATTGAAAACCAACTAGAATACATTATTTTGAAGCTCAAATGATGACATGATTCAATAGAAAATGATGCTTACTAACGAATCTAACAGTAGAAGCGTTTAAAAAAAATGGTTGGCCCTAATGCTTAATGGCCAAAAGGGTTGGTGTAGGGGCGGTCGTATATGTGGAGACTGTTTGGGCCATGGAAGGTCTACATGGGACAACCACAACAGAAGCGACTGCCCATGGCATTAGAAAAACAACAGCAGATAATTATTATGGAGTAGACAAACTAGAACTGGAGTGGAGTCTCACGTGAGATTAAGGGGTTGTGGGGCTTAAGCTAGAGCTTCTCTTGACATGTTTGAATTGCAGCTACATTTTCCAGCAACAAAGGGAAAAGGAACACAACTCATAAAGATGATAGCATATGTATGTTAAAAAAAAAGGTAATGGAGAACCAGAGAAAGTAAAGAGGAAATTTAGAGAAGCTTAACAAGCAAAAGTCAAGCATCAGGAAAACGCACAGCAACTAGGTCATAAGGAAAGCTCCTTTTCCAATACTGATGATGCACACCTACATGTCCATGTCCAGTTAATACCCCACCAATTAATGAGTGGGAACCACAGTGTGTTGAAAGCCATGGACTTGGCCCCATACACATATTTGCTGGAAAGCAGATCAAGAGAATATAACTGCGTCACCTTCCCATACAAAACACTGAAACACACCACCACACTAGCATATGTCCTTTGCCCTATGTGGGTCTACTAAAATTATCTCTAGAGGAAAAGGCCAGACTTTGCAACTAAGCTCATTTTTCTTCACCCCTCCTGATTTAGACACCTCTGTTTGACACAGACATGTAAACCTACACGGTACATGGCAAACTTAAAACTACCACATGGCAGTGACAAAGGGAAGAATTTCTATCAACAGTTTCATTTTCTGGACAATTAAGAGTTCCCGGAGACAAATTGCAATCGGAGTTAATTCAAGTACATGTTTAATTAAAAATCCCTACCAGAAGCCCCTTTACGTGAGCCCACGCTCAAAGGGCTACAGGCTCCAGTAATGCAAGCATGGGTTCTCTCATACAAGAAGTTCATAATAATGCTCGAGGGCTCAGAACAGCGACACGGTAGCGGATCACATGCAACAAATCTTGTGCCCGATTCACACATTCGGCTAAGATCCACAAATGCTTAGCAAAGATGTAGTGGAACCAAGTTTTAAGGCCTAAACCCTAAAGCGAGCAAGTCCATGAGGGTCCACCAACACGAGATACAATGAGATCCAACGGTAACAAAATCAAAAGCACGGAACTTAAATAAAAGAAGACCCTATTTGCCATGCAGTAGCAGTACTGGAAAGGCACAGGAGAGAGTGGAGACCACCAAATGAACTGTAAGGCTGTTTTTGGTGGTACTAGCTAGATTCCCAATGCAAACGCATGATCACGTGCACCAGTGTAAAAAAAGTATTTTATATAGGCAAGGACTCTCGCTATCAAGAGGCGTTTGTTTGTTTTTGCGCATAGAGGTTCGCATGAAATAAATAAATAAGTTTATATATTATTTTTTTAGTATTTTGATGTGATATTGCAAAAAAAAAAAATATATATATATATATATACACAATAAAAAATAATTTTAATATATTAAAAAAAAACACATTTTAAAAAACCATACTACTAAAAAATCCTATCAAATTTTTTGGTTGGATCCAAAAGCCATCTTTGCAAGCACAAAGCTAAGCTAACAATAAAAACACAGAAAGCTTTCCCTCAACAAAGATTAGGCATAGATTGCCAAAAAATCAGACTACGAAATGTCTACTTTTATTCACTCCACACAGAATAAGACTGATCAAACCGAAAGATTTTCCCCGAAAAACTTTCAGCGATTGAGTTTCTGGAATAGTGACACTACAGGGAATTATTTCAACACCTAATAAAATGCAATTAATTAGGGGAAGGGTCATTAAGAGTAACAGGTAATTCTTTAAAAAAAAAAAAAAAAAAGAGTAACAGGTAAATCAGTTGATATTAGTAATAAAAAAATCCTAGACGGACAAAAGGCGCTCAAAAAGTTGAAAAAGAGAACACAAAGTGGGGTCAAGTTAGTAAGGTTTACCTAGGGTCACCGAAGACACCAGCATTCAAGGTGAGTTGTTGAATTAAACCAGCAGACTTGGGTTCCACACTGGAGGCTTTACTATACTGTGCACTCAGACCGGCTCCTGAGGGCACAAAGAACGCTCCGTTTACCATTATGTCCCCATCTGTTCTCCAATTCCAACCTGCCCAGTCTCCCTCGTTTGTGTCCACCCTCTTTGTTACCTGTAAAGATTTCATGAGGTCACCGTCAGAGATTGCGCTCCACGTTCCGAAAGTGAGAGTGGGAGCATGCAGGGGATTTTGTACTGCATTTTAATGGCTGGCAGGCACCAAAGAGATCGCTCTCATGCTGACAGTGGTTTCGATTTATTTTTTATGGGGGTAACAGCTTGCTTTTCATGGATGTTGCCATCAACTTTACTTAATCGATCATTAATCAATCATATTCTACATTCCTTAAATGATGAGAAATAATTCAGAGCAGACTAACCTCTTTGGCATTATCATCAGTTGGTGCGGTATATCGATTCCCTTGACTATTTATGGTAGGATTGGCACTACCACCAATAGCATACATCTCCCAGGCTGTAAAATCATTGTTCACCACATGTATATACCCTCTTCTACACCTTGGCATACGTTGCACCAGCCCTTGGCCGAAGTGATTAAAGGCTATGGTAACTTGCATACCTGTGTCCAGTGCATACTTATCATCATGACCCAATAGCATCACTTCATCATGGTGGGTAAAATGGTTGTTTGATATGGTAATCCCAGTGGACCCCATTATAGCATCAATCAAACCATCAGTGCAATAAGATAAAGAACAGTGATCGATCCAAATCTTCTGGGCCCCAAAAATGGAAATGCCATCACCGTCTGATCTCCCTCTCCATCCAACATGTGTTGGTGATGCTGCTATGTTAGTATTTCCAGAAGGCTTGCAGTGGTGAACGTGGATGTTGTGGATAATAATGTGTGATACGTATTGAAGTGTTATGCACCCATTTCCTGTAATGTGAACATTTGCGCCACGGCCATCAATAGTTTTGTAACTATTGAAAATAAGCTCATGTTTGAGCTTAATGACCATATTTGAAGAGAAGATGATCCACAGGGGTTGGTCTTGGATGACACCGTAACGTAACGTGCCTGGTTTTGGGTTGGCTGGATCATAGTCAGAGGAGTCAGTGACCACATAGATCTGACCACCTCTTCCACCTAACGAGCCTTGACCAAATCCAATGGCGCAGTCAGCTAAACGTTGGCGGTTGTTAGCCCAATTAGAGTTGCATCTCCAGCAATCGTCGATGGGGTTTCCAGTTTGGCACTGGTCCTTCTCTTGAATGGACAAAAGATGCCTTCTTGATAGAGATGCATTGACTCTCCTGCATGATAAAATATAAAAAAAATATCAATAATGTGATAAAAGTATGGAAATAACATTTGGTTGGCTTGAAGAAAATGTAAAATGGGGGAAGATAAAATAAGCCATGTAGCTAAATGACTTGGGGTAAAAAGGAAGGTTAAAAAAACAGGGGAAACAGGGTATGCTCTGTTTTTTTCCCGGGAAAATGCAATGACAGCAAGAAAAATGACAACTTTGTTTTGTTTTGGTGTTGTAGATCGGTAAAGAGTTGAAAATGAGAGGCACCCGTGAGACAGAAGCCTTCAATGAACAGAACCCAGACGGGGTTTTGTTGGACTGTCCCCTGTTTGGTTGCTGAGAAAATATGGCAAATCAAGAAAATGTGGTTTTATTTTCCATTTCCAGCTCAAAATCACTGCAAAAGAGAGATGCTCCTAGCAACGAGAACAACCCAGGTAAGAAATTGTTCAAAATCAGGAAAACAGAAACTACCATAAACACCAGAAGCAAAACCCAAGTTAGCATTTTTCTCTAGCTAGTAGGCTGAAAGTTGGAAACTACAAAAAAACCATGATGCAAAACCATAAAATGAGCTAACACAAGATGGGTTTCTAGTGATTTGTAGCAGAAGGCTGTAAAGGCCTCACCGTTTTACATCTTCAGCAACAGCCTCAGGGTCTGGATGTTGGTGTGGAAGGGTGAGATTGAAGGCAGTAGTTTCAATAATGAATCGAGTGAAAGAAGTAAAGAGGCAAATTAAGAGAATGTAGATGCTGGGAAGCTTCATCGAAGTAGCAATTAAAATGGCTTAGGTTATTAGGTCTTCGCTGTTTAACCTTGTGCTTCTCTGTAGAAGAAGATTCTTCAAAGAAGGGGTGGATGTGTGTTTCTTGAAGAAGAACCCAAAAAAACTTAGGAAGCTTTAAATTTTGGGAAAATGTGATGTGTTTGCAGTAGCTTATATAATGAAACAAGATTATAATAATATGACATGGCATAAAAAAACTGTCACTTCCTCGGCAGGGTTCTCCGGTTTGTCTTTTAAATTATGCCAACAACGAAGAAAGGAAGAACAGAGAGGAGGGGAGTGGTGGCTGTGACGGAGACAGCATGGAGTATGGTTATATGGGAGGAAGAGAAAATGTTACTCTCCCTTTCTCTTTAGTTCTCTAGTGTAGAGAGCCTCTCAGTCATTCACATTCCTACCTTGCTTGCTAATTACTCTAGAGAGGGGGGGGGGGCGCCGAAAAGAAAATTCATTGCAAGAGGTTAATTTTTTTAGTGTGGGAGAGCTTATCCAGAAAAAATGCTGAGATTTCTTTCTTTTCCTTTTTCTGGTTTGATTTTTTTTCTTTTTCTTTTTAGATTCTTGCAGGAATGGCTGCAAGTAATTTATGTTCTGTTCTAATCTACTAGTAAAGCCTACTTCTCAGGTGGAGACAGAACCCACTTCTCTGCTGGCTTGGCTAGACTAATAAAAGGGAGATTAGATTAAATTATGCTATCAAGGTTGCAGCTTTTCAGTAATTTCTCTGTGCAAGTTGAAAACTTAAAACTAAGAGCCTTTACTTTGTTATCAACTATCTAGGGTTCTCATTTCCCTAGGAAGCGGAAAAGGTCAAATTACTCCAAAATCTTTAGGGTGGTCCCAGTTATTTGCAAGATGATTTGAACTGTCTGGGCCTTGCAGAGATAGCATGTGGGCTCAAGTGTCATCCTATCAAGGAATAGGTTACAGATGCGGAGGGCAATTTTTGCAACAGAAGAAGAGTGGGTATTTATTCTAACTCGGATATAAAAAAATTTAAAAATAACATGGTAAAAAAAATATTTAAAAAATAATATATTTTTTACTTAATTCCTATTAGAGAAGATGGTTTTATTGATAATAGTGAATGATGTAGCTGTTGTAAACTCTTGTTAGCGGTTATTAACAATAGTTAATAATAATATTGGGTGTTTATAATTATTAATTAATTGATATTGTTAGTAGTAGTGGTGTAATTCACTCTTGAATTTTATATAAAATAAAATTTAAACCATCACAATTAAAAACTAGATAAAATCACAAAGTTTACACCACCACAATTAAAAGCCAAACAAAACCATAAATTACCAAACCTCAAGCCTATAATTAAAATAAAAACTATTTTAACATCATTTTTATTTGTTAGTTATAATCTCCAATTAATGTGTGTGTTTTATAAACATTGTTTTTTATCCATGTGTATTTTTAAAATTGTTAATAGATGATTTAAAATTTTAAACAACTTGTTCATGTGTTCATTTGTTAATTAACAATATTAAACAATGAAAATGCATCATATACAAGATAACTTTAAAATCAACATGACAATTAGCAAAAACATTACAAGCGTAGTAATAATAAAGATAATTGTTGACTACAAAATAACATAATATAATAATACATACAGATTTATTTATGTCTTTTGCAACGATAAGTGAATGTATTAATTTCATCAATAATATGACTTTTACCTTAATGTGTGGTCTTCTCTTTTGAGACAACATCATGCGGGCTTAATATCTCTCCTAACAAGTCAAAAATGGTATGACATATCTCGAACCAAAAATATGCATAATAATAAGTAAGTCCACCATCATCATTGATATCATAAAGACTAACCACAGCAAATCTGCTATTACGTAACAATTGTCAAACCTAATACGAAACAAATAAAAGTCATTAACCAATAAAAAAATACAATGTTTTTTTGTCAATACCTATAAAAAGTAACAAATACTTACAACATTTTAAATTCAACGTGCATATGGCTCATACTCTATCTCCTCGTATGGAGGAACTTGTGCTGGGTTAATTATGATGATTCAACATGTTATACTCCAATGTATTCTTTCTCATAAATTACAAGACACGCCTTTTTAGAAATAAAATTTATCTGTACATCTCGCATCGATACATGCTGAAGACGGTGGATCATCCAATTATAAACAGAGTGCCTACCAAAACGACTGATGGAATGCAATTGAACGCTCGTATCCATGTCAGACAAGGTGTGTTGCTTTAAGCTAAATTATCGCATTGCACCCATCAAAACAAACAAATAACACTAATATCTGGCCTTATTTTTATGACGTGTAGGTGGTAATTCCACTAGTTGTGGCGGAGGAGAGGTTGGACACATAAATTTGGGCCAGCGGTCTGTGGTATAAAAAAGGTACAATTACTTGTGGAAACAAGAGGAAGATGATTTCGATGTTTTGATGAGGGATTATTCCGGGCGATTGAAGGTTGTTTTCTATTTAGGTTTTCTTTATTTCATGAGCAGTGTCCATTGAAAAAAAAAGTGTTTATAAATGCATTATAAATATAATTCAGAATCAAGATTTTGTTATAAAACCGCTATTATAAACAAGGATTGTATTAAAACTATAATTTTGAATCATGATTTTTATTTAAACTATTATTATTTAACAATCATGATTTTCAACAGCGATTCTTTACCCAGAAATTTTCAAAATTATGTCATTTTCTATTAACTTTCTTGAATCTGTGTTATTTTAAAACAAATCCAACAAGAGTGGCAGCTGCACGTGACGCAAGTGCAATTATACCCCCACCTCAACCAACGTGTGTTTCTTTTTAAAACAATATATATACTGAATTACTATTTTTTTCAATGATTTTACACATCAATATTAAAAAATTAAAAAATATTATTTTAATATATTTTTAATTTTAAAAACATTTTTAAAAACAACAAAACACGCTAAACATGCAAATGTCCCCACACTGTATTATGTGATAGCTCTCGAGCACATTATTAATAACGGCAACAAATTTGCTGACGACAGCGCGGTCACATATCTCGGCTGGCAAGCTTAGTTACTGAGACAAACTCCAGAGATTGAGACACTTCGCCCAATTCAATAATACCCTTCTTATCTTGCTCGAAACACCGAGTGATGATAAATTCCATCACATCCCCAGTGTTTTCGGTGGTAATTTTTAAAAAATAGGTTTTAAAAAGTATTTTTAATCATAGTTTTAAGAAATTTATAAATAATTTAAATTATTATAAGATGAATTTTTACATATAAAATAAATAAAAAAATATTTTTTTGCCTAAAAAACATAAATTTTAAAACACATTATACGTAAGCCCCGGTGCAAAAGACAACAACCATACTTGGGCATTTGGTGGTCCCCACTAAAATACTATCTGTCTAAATTTTGAAATTTTTTATTTAAAATTATTTTTTATATATTTTTATTCATAAACTAAAAATATTTTGGAAGACAATCTTTTATCAGTAATCGAATAAAAAGCAGATGCTATCATTATAACAAGCTTCTTGAAATTCAAGGTGATCATGATTAAACCTTTCAATCATTTCTCGTGATCTACTCGTCCTCTTGGCGATATATTCAACCAGTCACCAGGCCAGGGACGGTTGAGCTTCTTCCATGCTTCGAAACTCCATGGGACCTTTTTTCACGTCATTTTAATTATCAACCTCGGCCAAGGAGCATCAGAAACTTCGGT
>Ga0325411_1004859_pt1 | contig 15001 bp, 10 predicted proteins | sample PopdelMetagenome_13_FD_206181 | JGI IMG/M metagenome (GOLD analysis project Ga0325411, IMG submission 206181) | Populus deltoides microbial communities from Bellville, Georgia, United States - Xylem-PdIQD-R4 | ecosystem: Host-associated > Plants > Phyllosphere > Stem > Wood/Secondary xylem... | reverse complement strand
TTTTACGTTTAGGAAAATAAGCTACGACCACTTCTTAGCAAGCACAAGTTTTAGGCAAGCCACACGACTTAACATATACCAAGAAGGAATTGTGAACAAAAAACCTAAAATTCATGAAGGGATCTTTTTTCCAAACATTATTTTCCAAGTTAAGAAATATTTATCGTTTATAAAGAAAAAATAATTAGATAATCGTTGGTTTTTTTAGATAATTAGATAAGTGGAAGCAGGAAAAAAAAAGGAGAATGAGAGCAAGGAGCAGAAAAGATAAAGAAAAAGCAAAAGAAAAGAAAAGAGATAGAAGTGTCATGTGTCATATTGTATACATAAATACCTTAACAATACACCCTTTCAAAATTGTGTATAAATGTCTTTAATGTCCATCTTACAGGAAATTGAGTGAAACATCCTACTACTAAGATGTTTCAGTTAATTGATTTTTAGAGTTTACAAAAAGTATATAAATTATCCCATCATTTATTTTCTCCTTGATAAAGCGCATATCAATTTCAATTTGCTTTGTTCTATTATGTTGAACTGAATTACGAGCAATAAATTAATTGCAAATTTGTTATCACAAAACAAAGGAATAGGATTATCACTTGCTATTCTCAATTCCTCCATCAGATTTTTAAGCCATAACAGTTCACAATATCCATGTGTCATGGACCTATATTCAGCCTTTACGCTAAACCTTGCCACCATTGTTTGTTTTTTGCGTCTCATATAGAGATCTAGCCCGGTCAGCGTCAGTAAAGACTCTCATCATCAAATGATCATTATTATAAAATAGGAGTCCCTTTCTAGGAGTTGACTTCAAATATCTAAGAATGTGATAAACAACCTCTAGATGTGATAAGTGAGGATCATGCATAAATTGACTAACCTCATTGACTGAATAGGCTATGTCTGGACGAGTGTGAGATAGATAGATCAACCTCCCAACTAATTATTGATATCTTTCTTTGTCCACTAGCTCGCCTACATAACCTTTATGGCGATGGTTGGTTTTTATAGGAGAATCAATAGGTCTGCATCTAATATTTCAATCTCTACCAGTAAATCATGGATATACTTTCTTAGGAAATAAAAATGTCCTTATTTGATTGAGAAACTTTAATTCCCAAGAAATATCGTAATTTTCCCAAATCTTTGATCTCAAACCTCTAAACAAGATAATCATTCAACATGGTGATTTCTTCATTATCATTTTCTGTCACCACAATATCATTAACATATACAATGAGAGTTGTGGTATTACCATTGTAATGTTTGGTAAATAAAATGTGATATGCATTACTTTGTTTGTACCTAAAACTAACAACAACTTTACTAAATTTATCATACCATGTTTGTGGAGATTGTTTCAGCCTATCAAGGCTTTTTTTAGTTTACAAACTTTTTTTTTTTTGCTTTTTTTTTTGCAAGCATAACCAGGGGATATCTCAATGTAAACTTTTTCTTCCAAGTCTCCATGCAAAAAGGTATTCTTTACATCTAATTGTTGTAAATCACATCCCAAATTTATAGCACAAAATAAAAGAACCCGTATAAAGTTTGTTTTTGCTACTAGAGCAACTGTCTCTTGATAATCAATGCCAAAGGTTTGAGTGAAGCCTTTTGCCAATAGTCTCATTTTGAACCTCTCAATAGCTCTATTAGGTTTTTATTTAACAACAAATACCCATTTACATCCTATTGTTTTCTTCCCAATAAGAAAAGTGATAAGCTTTCATGTGTTATTTTTTGCCAACGTATTAATTTCCTCCACCATGGTTGTTTTTCAATTTGGGTCACCTAATGCTTCCTTTCAATCATGTGGATGTAGAAAACAAAGAAGATACAAAGGCTCTATATGAAGGAGATGAGTCATATAAAATAAAATTAGATATAAGATACTTAGTATAATTTTGAACTCCTTTCCTAGGATCTATAGGAAGATCATTAACATCAAAACTATGAACAAGAGACTCGGGAACATGGATAATAGACATACCAGAAGAAGAAGATTGTGACATTGAGTCGAAGGTTGATTACTAGCATGGTAGAGAATGCAAAATAGCTTTATTTATTGGCTTCCTCCGAGAGTAATTCAAGATCTTCTTCTCCCCATCTTTTGAGATACTATATCTTTCTTCTCATTCCTTACTACTAGTCCCCACCTCTTTTTCCTCTTCTATAGAATTATCTTTTTCTTTCTCCCCTTCAATTTCATCTTTTGAATCAAGTTTAGACATCAATAAATGAGATAATGACAAAGTCATATCTTCTTTAAAAGTCCATAAAGAAGATAATGACACAGAAAAATCTTTCTTCATGTCACATATATCACTCTTTCCTAAGATTTGACCAAGTGAAATAGGTCTCACTCTCATAAAATGTCACATTTTTACTAACAAATGTTTTTCTGTTAAGAGGATGATAACATTTATAATCTTTTTTAGTGATAGAGTACTTGATAAATACATATCTTAAAGCTCTATGATCTAATTTTCCAACTGTTTGTTAATGATCTCGAACAAAACATATACAACCAAACACTTTGGAATGAATTATAAAATAACAAATTAACTCCCTATAGAAGTTCTACATAAGGTTTAAAATCCAAAACTATTAAAGGCATTTGATTGATAAGGTATATTGTAGTAAGAATTGCATTACCCCAATTAGGATTTTAGAACATTTATTATGAATATGAAAGATCTTGCAACTTCTAAAAGATATCAATTCTTTTGTTCAGCTACATCATTCCAATTTAGTGTATCTATATAACTTCTTTGGTGAATAATACCATGATAAGCAAGACAACTATGAAAGGTTCCATCCATATATTTTGTACCATTATCACTTCTTAAAACTTGTACTTTAGTTTTGAATTATATGCATACCATTTTATGAAATTTATGGAAACATGAGTACACTTCACTTTTATTATACATCAAGTAAACCCAAGTGGTGCAACTATAACAATCAATTAAGGTGACAAATCATAAAAAACCTAGACAAGAAAATAATTTGACTAAGTCCCCAAACATCATAATGAATAGTTATAAAAAGTGTAATACCTCTCTTATTAATAGGTGAATAAATAGCACATGTGTGCTTTACAAATTTTCATGCATCACATAATAAATTCTTCACATTTCAGTATTTGAACATAGTTGAAAGGATTCTATTTAAAGATACAAAAGAAGGGTGTCCTATACAATTATGCCATTGACATATCCATCATTGAACAGTCATCAAAGAATCAAGTTTCAAAGCATGTTTAGCTATACTTGCCCCAACCAGATTAACAAAATCCATATTTCATAAATATAAGTCATTTTCCACTCTACCATAGTCAATCACCTTCCTCGTCTTCAAGTTCTTAAACACTCAATAATTTTTTTTAAAAAATTGAGACTTTACAATTAAAATCTTTTGTTTTTTTACTAATAGACAATAAATTATTAGAAAAATAAGGAACATGAAGAATTGAAGACAAGGGTAAGACAGAAGTGCATTAAAATAAACATTTCTCAGGCATAGAACATGAAGAACCATCTATACAAACTTTATCTTTATCTAAGAAGAAAAATTAAAAAAACATGAAAGATCTAATTATATGATCATTTGTTCCTGAATCTATAACTTATGGATTAGAATCAGTTATGGTAGAAATATTCAGAGGTGTGATATTTATACTTGTATGAGCAAAATTGGATGAGTAATTACAGGGAGGTTTAAACTTGGCCATCAAATGTCTAAGGGTTCACAACTCCTCTTTAGAAAGAGTAAAAAAACTTGGGTCTCCACCTGAAACTGCAATTTCAGTCACCTCAAATATGTGAGCTTGTGATCTGTAGGTCCAACTATTTTTCCTTCATATCCCCTAGTAGGATGCCCATAAAGTTTCCAACAGGTTTCTGTAGTGTGTTTAGTGCACCTACAATAACCACATTTCAGTCGCTCTTTGTCTGAAACTCCTTGATCACTAAACTAAGTTTGTCTTCTTTTATCCTATTCAGAAGAATGGACAACCATGGTTGATCTTTGTGGAATTATGAATTGTAACATCACATTCCTTCTATTGTATTCATTTAGAACATGTAAGTAGGTTTGTTTTAATGAAGGAAAATAATATTTACCAAGAACCTGAACCTTAATTTGATTATACTTCATATTAAGTCTAGTAAGGAAGTCATAGACTCATTATTTATCCATCAACTTCTGAAATTTAGTTGTATCATTTAGACAATCAACTTAAAAATCTTGATAAAAATCCAACTCTTGCCATAAACTGTTGAGTACTGTAAAATATTGAGCTACAATCATCTCACCATGTTTGGTTTCATGTACCTTCTTACACAGCTCAAAAACTTGTGCATCATTACCAAGCTAAGAATATATCAGATTAATAGTACTCTAAATCTTTGATGCAGAATTAAGGAGCAAATAATCACGAGTAATATAAGGCTTCATGTATTTAATGAGCCAATACCTAATTATGGAGTTTTTTTAATATCTTCAATTAAATGATGGGTCAGTTACTGTTGGCCTTACTTGTTCTCTTGTTATATAACCATACAATTCTTAAGCTTTGATAAATAACAAGCATAAACGTGACCAAACTGACAAACTTAGAAAACTTTGAGCAGGAAAAGTTGTGTTTCCTCCTTATAAAATTGTTACTTATCATGAATACAATTCAAGCTAAACTTTAGCTCCTATAAAATAACTAACCTACCATATACATATTTTCCTAACAACTAGCCTACAGCCAGTATCCTAACAAAGACAAGAATAAGATATTTACAAATATAAAAGGTAATTGTCAAATATGTATTTAAATATATAGTTAATTCTTTTGACATCACCCCTCAAATGAATGTTGGTAATTCTATGAGCATTAATTTGTTAACAAGAAAAAGATGATGCTGATGAGTCATGGATTTGGTGAACATATCCGCGTTTTGGAGAGTAGTAGTGCTATGTGGGAGGGTAATAACCTGATGGTTAAAGACCTCCTGTATGGAATGATAGTCAACCTCTATGTGCTTCGTGCATTCATGGTAGACAGAATTGACACCAATTTGGATGGCACTAGTGTGATCAATATGCAATGGTGTAGGTTGAACCTGAGAAAAACCAAGCTATGTGAAAAGATCACGAAGCCAAATGATCTTGAAGCAGGCAACAAATATGGCACGATACTCAATCTCAGTAGATGACTTGGAGACAAAGTCATGTTTTTTTTTAACATTTCTAAGAGATAAGCGCATTACCAAGAAACATACATCAACCGATAGTAGAAGTATCTAAGCAACCGACCCAATTAATATCATTGTAAGTATGGAGCTATAGTGAAGAACCAATAGGAAAAAATAAGTCATAACTGGGTGTGCCAATGAGATATCAAATAATAAGATGGACAATAGACAAATATAGATGTCGAGGAACTTGCATGAACATGTTAATAATATGTACGACATAAAAAATATCTAGTCAAGTGTTGGTTAGATAGATAAGACTCCCAACCATCTTCCTATAGAAAATAGGATTCTAAAAAAACTCTATTTCATCACAATGAGACTTTACACTAAGTTCCATAAGGGTGTTAATAGAAGTAGTATTTATAAGTCTAGCTAACCGAACCAAATCCTAAATATACGTGTATTGATTCAAGAAAATACCCTCTAGCCAATGATGTATTTCTAACCTTATAAAATAGGTAAGCAGACAAGATCTTTCATATGAAAAGTATAATGCAATAAGTTCTGAATTGCAGAAATGCCTTTCATATTAGAACTAGTGACAACAATGTCGTTCACATAAACACAGAGAATAACTATACCCTTAGATGTCTATAGAAAAAGGGAAGAGTTATACTAACTCTAAGTGAAGGAAAAACCAAAGACAGTGGATAGAGACTTTCCAAATCAAACTCGTGGTGCCTACTTCAAACCCTACAAAGAGCGTTTTAGTTTACAAACATAATAGGTAAGGAAGTAGGCATACAAGACAGAAGTTCCATGTAAACTTTCTCCTTAAAATCATTATGTAAGAATGCCTTATTAAGATCTATCTTATGAAAAAACCATGACTAAGATTTAGCAAAAGCAAGTATAGTTCACATGATGGATATTTTGGTGACCGGTGCAAAAAGTTTCATCATAGTATAGGTCATGCTTTTACTTGTTACCAAGAACCACCAAGCTAGCCTTGTATCAGTCAATGAACCCATCCAAATAAAGCTTGATAGAGAACATCAAACCTAAAGGTTTCACAGTTGGAGAATAATAAAAAATATTTCAGGTTTGGTTTTTTGTAAGTGCTAGAAGTTTCATTTCAATAGCTTTTCGCAAACACTAATGCTCCATTACCTAGTTATAAAAAGATGGAATAGGCGTAGAAAATAAGGGTGGTGGTCAAGGCTAAAGGAGAAGGAAAATCATACTTATCAAGGGGTCTACTAATCCAAGTACTATAATGGAGATAAGAGGCAAGTGCTGTAATAGGATCAACAATTTGGGAATGGACTAAGACATTTAGTCTATACCGCTATTCTTGACAGTATGTTTGATGGAATAATTTCTTAGATGTATCATTGCATCCCCTATGAGAAATTGAAATCTAGAATCAAACCACCTATAGGTATTTACATAGTGAGTGTCATCTAATAGAAAGCCTTTATCAGTTATCACAAGAAAAGGAAACTCCTTGGTCCTTTCTTCACCTTCATCACATTGAATATTGATGGAGGCATCCTAAATGAATTGGAAGAGAGAGAAAAAAATAATAATACTCATTGGGTAAATAAAAAATATGCTTGTTGTGCTCCATCAGATCCCAAAATCTCTAATAATTGGTGAAAGTCTTCACATTGGATTAACTTTTAAGTTGCAAAACTATAATACTAAAAAATGTAAGGGGTAGCAAGGTAAACATGGAAACTCAAAAATTCAAATAAATCCTAGCACTTTTAATAGAATATGGTCATGAGCCATATCGCTAAGGTAAAAACAAATTAAGTCAAAAAAATTAAAATAATCGAATCAGTATGCAGAGAATTACTTTCCACACTCATCCAATGATCACATGCATAAGCAAATTATTGCTTAAAATGGATTGAAGCAAGAAAGTAGGTAACCTCTCACGCCTTGAGAGTTCGGTTATTTTCCGAATCTGGATAATGAAAATTTTTATTCTTAAACAATTAAACTTTTTTAAAAAAATTGAAATGGTGTTCAATTTAAAAGTGTGACAACTTACATCAGCATCTTTAGCCTTCAAATTCTTTGGTTTTACTAAATTAGGGTTGTTGATTTCAATGAGTCCTAGGGTACCTTTTCTGCTTCTGCCAAAATGGGGAGCCAATTTCAGGCCAAAAATTAAAGAAAGAAACCCAAAAGCATAATTGTGACACCCAAGGTCACTGACCTCAAATGGTTCCTCCAACTCCTCTTCAGACTCTTCTTCTATATTCTCTGCTGCTTTTTCCTGAAATGTTCAAACAGACTTCTATATCATGTACTAAAGCACATTTACAACTTCCAATATGTATAATCCAGCATGCTCATATTATATATATATATATATATATATATATATATATATATATATATATATATATATATAAAGAGAGAGAGAGAGAGAGAGAGAGAGAGAGAGAGAGAGGAGAGAACCACTATAAACAATTGAGTACAAAAAATTCTTAGTTCATTGACTTGTTTTCCAATAAACAATCTGAAATAGGATCATATAGATATATAAAATACAAAAGAAAAAAAATGAGAGAAAAAACATGCTCGCACTTTCATGTTCACTATACTAGCTAGAATGGAGAAAAAATGAGAGATTGGGATATTAATGGTATCAAATATAATTGTCAAAAAATCCAAACTCATAAAATAGAGAAGATAATAACTTTCTACTATCTCATCCAGCTTTCATAAATATGGAGCTACATGAAATTTGTCCATCAAGTATGTCAAAACAAACCACAGATCATATTTCGATAAAACAATGAAACAACCATAAAACTACTGACTAGCACAAGGAAATATGTTTTAAGACCTAATATCTAAAATTGAAAAACTTAAATCTATTATGCAATTCGTAGTCATAAAAACCTCTGAAGTATGGGGTACTATATGGTGAGTACAACAGCTCGGAGGGTGATACCTGACTAAAAGTGCAAGGGCGAGTGACGATGGTACCAGCAAGTGCAATCATTTAAAAAATAAATGCAAAAGATCATAAAATGGGTTCACATGAGATGAAAGTATTACAAAAAATCAAGACTGTTCAATCAATAATAAGTCAAGACCATATTCTTCAAAATCCTTTATGATCCCATCCATGGAAGCTAATGCTTTGAAAAAAGAACAAAGCTGTGTTTGGATTTTTTTTTTAAAGTGAACTGAATATTTGACCATGTATAAAATTCCTTAAAGCAAATTGAATGCTATTTCATTCCATTTATATCTGCTAAACTAATTGTAGAATTGTAAAGTACAGCTCCAAATTCAAACTGAAATGGTAGGACATCAAGGGTTATTATCAATTTCCATAAAGTTTTAAGATTGGGCTTCTAAAGAAGTAATGCTATAGAAACTGCAAGGTTGAGGATATCAAAATTAAAACTAGATTCTAAAGTTAATAAATTTACACTAAAATACATTAATAAATAAACAAAAACATGAAAAAATGACATAAAATGCATTTAAATAAGAGAGGAAGGGAGAGGGGAGAGTATTGACTAAGTTCTTTAGGCGTAGAGAAATGGCGATGACCAGTAGGTTTGCCTTTAAATTTTTCTCTACTCATATCTTTCTTTTTCAAGACAAACAAGAAATGTTGTAGCTTTGTTGAATTTGATGAGTTGCTCTCTCACTGCCATTGCATTCAATTATATATAGAACAACATGATTTTGGACAGCCAAGAACCTAGCTTTTTTCTTCTTCTTCTTTTCTGTTTTTATTGGTGAAATGCAATTGCTTTGAGAATCCCTCCTCTACTCACTTCACAAGAACCTATAACAGTTTCTTTATGTGCTAAAGAAAGTGATAAAAAATGCTTAATCCATGATCATGATCTTAAAAAAAAAATGTTCTTTCTTAGAGAAGTCTAATGTGATCCAAGACTAAATGCTTCCAGCCCATTATTTGTCGTCGACAAAGAAGAGCACTCCCATCTATAACTTGCTATTCTTTTTTACAAGTTTGGATTCTCATAAGAATTTGTTCTTGATATAAAGAAAAGCATGTTATTTAAACCTCAAATTAACCCCTCACATATCCCCTCTTACCCATTTGAGTCTCAAACTTTTTTAGTTTGTAAATTTTATTCTATACGTGATGAACATAAAACAACATCACTTCTTAATCCATCCACATTCCATAGTGATAGTTAAATATTTTCAGGTGCACGTTAAGCGCTTCCATCCAAGGCACTATTATAAGTATTGATATGCCTTAAAAAACAATTTTAGCATTAAATCATAATAATTTTATTTTTTTCTCCCTTTTTATGGCTCTTATGAAAGAGAAATTTATCTTGATTTGATAGTAAAAAATTATTAATTATGATATATTAAAGGTGATCAAAATTTTATATTTTTTAATAGTGTTTACATATAAAAAATATAGAAACATAAATCTTTTATTAAAAAGGAAAATATATTATAGGATGGTTTAAAAGAACTACAAAGATGATTATTCTCTAAAACTAAAACTGAAATCAATTCTAAAAACCACTTTCCTTTACAAACAAAAAACATTACATATTTATAATTGAGCATACAGACTTGAAACATGCTTGAATTATGAAATTGTAATGGATGATATTTGTTGAAAGAGACATTATTTGTCAAGTGGAAGAGGGAATCACCGCATATGAAAGTTTTGAAAGTTGATATTAACATTTGTCTGTCACGTAAAAATTGTTGTTGTCATTTGAGGATAAGATTTTTAAAATTATTGTAAGATTTTATCGGTTTGTCAAAGTGGATGTTGACATTATGGGTGATGTCATAGAGGAATCTAAATTATTGAATTGTCTAGTGTCACTGTTGATGCGAATGAGCATTGATGAGCCTAAAGGTCATACAATTATCCTATCATATCGGGACCATAATTTGGATCTTCGTTGGCTAGCATATGATCTTCTTCTTCATCAAATGAACTTGAAATCTATAGCAAGGCTTCTTGCAGTTTCCTTTTATATTGAGATTTAGAACTGGAAGATGTAAGATGAGCTTAAATTTTACTTTTTAAAGTTAAGAAGGTATATTGAGCTGAGGTTGACAATGATGGTGCATGTTGAGTTTGGAAAGACTATAGCGAGGATTGAACTGCTTGAGAGTAGGCTTAGTCTGTATTGAATTAAGGCCATCATTTTACCTTAATATCTCTCGTGAGATATCGGCAGTAGTTAATTTCTTCATACGCGTCATACATTATCATGTGTGTGTGTGTGTGTGTGTGTGTGTAAGGGACCCTAAAGACAGAGACAAAATGTAAAGAGGTAGAAACATATTTTAAAAGTTTCTTTAAAGCAAATAGTTTCAAAGCTTCTAAAGTCTTTTGAGGAAGAATTTAATTTGTAGGAGAGAAGTATTGCCATTATCTTTTTGAAAATTATATTGGAAGATTCTTTGGATAGTTTTTTTTATCAAAATGAATAAACCAAGAACGATCAAATTTTTGTAGGTAAAGATTATTGAACCTTGCTTATTGATAATCAAGATAACTAAATCTAGAAGGTTGAAAGTTTTGAGAAGATCTTTTCTGGGTATAAGCACTTTAGTTCTAGTATTGATAGGTTAAAACCTTTAAAATCTTTATTTTTGAATATGCAATTATAAAAGAATTATTTGTATTATGATTATGAGTTATCTCAATTCAGTTAGTATCAATCAAGATGAATTCATAAAATTACTTGGTATTTTGCGTTTTTTCTATGGAAAATTGGAATTGAAAATGAAATATATGAGAGATGTGGGGTTTGCGAAGCTTGAGAATAGTTTGATGGTGAAGAGGTAGGACCAGGGGAGTTTGATATAATTGAAAACTGGTTAGTTAAGGTAAAAGTTGGTCTCATAAAGGGAGGCCTCACATAGGTTGATTTAAGAGGATTTGTGGTTGAGTGAACTTGTCTTGAAAGAGTAATGGCATATGTCTATTTAGTTTTTTTTTTTTACTGTTGTGCTTATCTTGAACCCTATAAAAATTCTCTAGATAGAAAATATAGAATAGAATTAGTTTCACCATTTATAAATTCTATTTCAAAATCAAAATTTAAAAGTATAGATTGCTATATGGTAAAAAATTGTTATGAAATAATATTTTGAACATCCTTTCAATGACATATTTTATTGATTAACAATCAATTCTTAAAAGAATTGTTTTAAGAAATGGATCATCTTTAAAAGAAGATATACATAAAACAATTAATAAAATCTCTTTTTTTAATAGTTGAATATTTTGTTTGAAGACTCAACCATATACTAAAATAGTACTAGATAACCTGTTTATAATCTTGAACTTTCTGTTTGAAGATCCCTCTATAACCTATATCTGAGGCATCAATTTTTACAATGAAAAAAAGCCTCAAGATCTGGAATATCTGGACAATAAAAACTTTTAATATGACTTTTGAGAGACATGATGATTTCGGTTATTTAAGGACTCTAAGTATGAGGATTTTTCTTGAGCCTCTTATAGAGGAGTTAAAAGATTATTCTAAGATTTGAGAAGAAATCTAAGACATAATTGAGACATCTAATAAACCTTTGAAGTTAAGTTTTATCCTTAATTTCATTAGAAAAATTAGCAACAAGCTCAATTGCTATGCTAATTGAAGTTATTAATCCTTGATAAATATCATATCCTAATAATCTAATTTTTGTTTGATATAATTTCTTTTTTTAAGGTGAGACAACTAGTTCATTTTGTTTGATAATATTAATTTCTTTTTGTAAATAACTAAAATGTTCGCTAATTGATTTTGAAAACACTAGGATATCATCTATATAGACAGTTAAGAATTTTGAATAAAGGTTGAAAATATCATTCATGATCTTTTGAAATTCTAAAAGGATGTTTTTGAGACCGGAGAACATTACATTCCATTTGTAATATCCAAATTGGAAAATTAAAGTTGTTTTTATAATGATCCCTTTTATTTATTCAAATTTTCTAGAAACCAAATTTCATATCAAAATTTGAAAGTATTTAAGCGCTATGAAGTTTTTTAATGAGATCTTTTTTTTATTTGGAATAGGATGTTTAATCTATTGAAAAACTATATTGAGTGGTTTATAATTGATGACATGACTTGGAATTTCATGTTCAATTTAAGCTTGGTTTTGAGCTTAGAAAGCGGCACAAGACCAATAAGACTTGCTTATCCTAATTAAACTTTTGTTAAGTAGTTCATTGATTTTTTTTTTTACGATATTTGAGTAATTCTTGATTCATATGAATAGGTCTAGCTTTTATAGAGATTTTTATTTCATTGAGTTTTTTTTTATAGGGTAACTGGACCATATGATGTTTTCTGTTCCAAAAGGCATTTGGTAAATTGAAAAAAAAATCTCATTTTCAAATAATTTTTGAAATTGTTTGACTTTTTCTTGATTTTGAGGAAGTTTAATATCTTCTTCAATTTGTTTTTTAATATACTTCTTGATTTAATGAGTGTAGGTATTTCTTCTTCTGAATTATAAAAATTGATTTTATAAATTGACTTGCCTTAAAAAAAATTATTTATATTAGCATAAGAGATAATATAAGTCTAAAAATTATTTCTTGACCAAATATTCTTGTTTTGAATCCTTAACTGCGTACTTTAAAAAAATATATTTGAGTTAAGAAAGAAGTTTCTAAAATAATTTGTAGAGTAGTATTTGTAACAAATATAAAAATATTCTTAAAAATATAAAAATATTCTTATGGTCATTTCATAACATTTAGTTGTCATTAATCCTTCTTGAATACAATTTTGATTTGCTCTAAAAATTACAAGAACAATGTTATTTAAAATTTTATTTTTTGTATTGTGTATATGAAATTTTCATATAGAATTTGAGTTATTTTATTGTCTTGGGTGTTGCAAGTAATTCTTGAATTATAAAATCTTCTTTATCAGGAAAATGATTTTTAGCAATAATAATTTTAGTTAAGTTTCATTATGATTGTGTTGAATTTGTCTTAATTTTTTTTTATTTCTTTAATTTCTTGTTACAAATATTGAATTATAGTTGGGTTTTGTTGTTTATGAAATCAATTTAAAATTTACTGAAGATTATATGGCTTTATAGTCTATTTTCATTTGAAACTAGATTTCTTGGTTTGAATTGATATACAAGTTGATCTTATTGTTATAATTTAGGTATTTAAATATTGGAATTATGAGCATTAGCCTAGATAATGAAGAGATTTGACAACAATTTTAAACGATATGAAATAATTTATATATATTTTTTAATTTATCTATTATTGAGGATTGGCAAGTAAGGTTTATTCAATAGTTTTTGTTAAATAATCCATCCATCTTTCAAGTGTTTGTATTTTATATATATTTTTCTTTAATTCTTTAGGAATATTCTAGTTTTGAAGACGTTGCTAGATTGAAGCTATTTGATATTTTTTTTTCTTAATATATTGGATAATAATTGGTATACCACCCAAAACTTTTCACGTACTCGAATTGCATTTTTTATTTATAACTCCTCTTCTTTTTAATGCTAATCTTCAATTATCAAACCTCTATTATTGTAAAAACAAATCCACAACTAATCATTATTTGTTAATGATTATTTTTTATACTATTTTATAAAAACTAAACAAAAAAAAAAAGAGAAATTGGGTTTTACTATTATTTGGTTCTTGTATTCTTCTAGTTTTTTTTTTTTTTTAGAAATTAGAACCTCAAACTCTTCTTTTTTATATTTATATTGATTGATTCGCTCTTTTATTTTATTTTTATTGTATAAAGGTGCCTTAGTTATAAGGTGGTTAATTCTAATATCTACATGCACATTTCTATTATAATAATTCTTTCATTTATTAAATTATTCAATTAAATATTCATAAACTATATTAGTTTAATTATTTATTCTTAATTAATATACTTTATTTTAATCATTTAGTTTTCACTCAAAAGAGAAAAATTAAAAAATAAGAGTTATTGTGGGTACTATACAAAAAAGATTTCAAGAATTCAATTTAATATAATAATAAAAAAGTTTCATATAAAACATTTTAAGTTATGAAAAAGGGTTTTTGAGATTATAGTAGAGATTATTTTTTAAAATATTTTTTATTTGAAAATATGTAAAATTAAATAATATTTTTTATTTTTTAAAATTTATTTTTGATATATTAAAATAATTTTAGATTGTAAAAAATAATTGATTTAAAATAAAAAAAATTTAAAAATTTTCAAATATACTTTTTAAACACAAAAACATCCTCAGCTTTTATAGAATAAAATAAAGAATGTGATTCAATCAATACAAAAAGAAGCACGAGGCTTTAATTAAAAAAAAAGAAAAGGGTAATTGGGTAAAACCCAAAGAGAAATTTTGCATTTTTGCAAGAATGGCCCTCATCTTCAGGCATTGATGCAAACGACAGGGTTTCCAGCGATTCTATCTGGTCGTTCTAAACGACATCGTGTACGAAGAGACAGACATTACTCACATACAGATGCCGTGTAGCCTCGTCGTAGAAAAACCTATTTGTGGTGTTGTGTGCAGAAACTGAAGAAGAAGAAGAAGAAGATGGGAAGCGAAGAGCAGAAGAAGAAAAACCCCAAGAAGAAGCAAAAGTTACCAATCAACCCCAACTGGGCTCAGCTCCAACAAGTTATCCTTCTCTTCTATATCTCTCTCTCTCTATCCCATACACCTGCTTTTGTGTATTTACTACTGCACATGTTCTTGATTTTATTCCATGCTTACAGAATCTCTTGGTTTATGCAGACGCTGCATATTCATGGCTCTAGGCCTCC
>Ga0325411_1004858_pt1 | contig 15002 bp, 5 predicted proteins | sample PopdelMetagenome_13_FD_206181 | JGI IMG/M metagenome (GOLD analysis project Ga0325411, IMG submission 206181) | Populus deltoides microbial communities from Bellville, Georgia, United States - Xylem-PdIQD-R4 | ecosystem: Host-associated > Plants > Phyllosphere > Stem > Wood/Secondary xylem... | reverse complement strand
TTTGTCATGGAGAGAGATTTCCCTGTTTTCATGTTGATGATGCCCTTCTTGATTTTGACCAGTGAAACACATCTGATGGCAAAAACCTTTCCATGTTTGGGATACTTGGAACTGCAATATTTCCATTGTTCTAATTTGGTTGTTGCATTTCAAGGCTACCCTCGACAGTGTGTAAATGCAACTTGTATTTTATTCTGTAAATTGACATTTTTTTTCACCCTCATAGAATGTGTTGTGAAATTTTTCTTTCTAGGTTTAGCTTGGTTCATGTTTCCCTTTACATGGAAGTTGTCCTATGCTCTGAATTTGAAACCAGCAGCAACACCTTTAGAATACCTACAAATCAATTCTTAAACCCAAAAAAACCTAAAAAAAGGTTCAAAAACCCGAAATCAAACCGGGTTAGATTTATCTTTCTTGACTTAATTTTTTTTAGAAAATATTGATGCTCTAAAACACCATCATCAAACCTTTCTCATAGCATAAAACCTATGGACACTAAGAAAAACTATTTTTATGATCAGATATGGCTTGAACAAACACTTTCTCTCATCACTGAAATCCGACAACCTCTCTCTCTTTCTAATTAGGGACTGAAAAATAATATAAATGAACTTTTATACCAAAAGTGAATTTTTGAAATTTAAAGGGACCTAAATTGTATAAATTGAATTATTTTTAAAAATGAAGGACCTAAGTGTATTTTTCACAAAATCTCTAGCATGCCATCCATGTTTGACGTCTTTTTCATTTCAGTCTCTCTTCTTTCGATTCCAACCTTAACTAAGAAATCAAAAGTAATTGGTTTTCAATTAGGATCAATCACCTAAAATAAAACTTTGAAGATCAAAATGAATTATTAGAAATTGAATTATAACTCCATATTTTTTTTTAGTGTGTGAACAATGTTTATCTATTTTAGTGTTTTTTTTTTTATATAATTCTTGCATGCACTTTGTCTTACATACAAACTTATTGCAACTTAGAATTCCAACAATATTAACAAAACACTAAGGTAACTTGTTATTGCTATCTTGGGAGAAAAGAGATGAAGAAAGTGGAGACAAAGAAGAAAAGGCAAAAACAAAAGACAAAGACATAATTGTATTTGGTAGAGATGTACAAGACGGAGTGATTGTCTCTGTATCCTGTTTGGTTATGATGAATAAGACATAATAAATATAAATAAGTCTAATTTACCCTTAATAAGTATTATTATCAAACTTGTATATTTAAAAAAATAACTAGATATTTTTTTTTTAATTTAGTTTATATTGAGAGTTGAAATTAATAATATTATAATAATCATACTTATAAAACCAGGACTGGCTTGACAGGTTGACCTGGAACCAGGACGATTCAGGGTCTGGATTGGTTCGAGTTTAAAAAAATAGAGGAAAAATTGACTTTATTTGATCTCATAAAAACTCAGGTTGACCCGAGATAAAACATAGGTCAAAAAACCGTTAAATTATTTTGTAATTTATTTTTGGTCAAGATAAGGTTTACTTTGATTATTTTTTTTAATAAAAAATATGAGTGAACCAGGTTGACTCTCCTGATCCGTGATCTGAACCTTGTCTTAGGTCGAATTCCAAGTCGAGTTTCAAAATTATGATAATAACCACTTTTATTCATACATTGACTTGAATCAACTTAAGTTGACCCTCCCAGCCCGTAACCTGGGCCTTACCCTGGTTGACCCCTGAGTCAGGTTTTAAAATTATGATAATAACAATTTTTATCCTTATATTGATTTGGGTCAACTCGTGTTGACCCTTAGATCTGTGACCCGGGTTGACATTTGAGTCAGGTTTTAAAACTATGATAATAAACATTTTTATTCTTACATGTCTTAGTTGGATAATTTTGGAATTGAGATTTTATAACGATATTGTAGAAATAAAAAATAATGAATATTGTCTCTAGAGACATGTCCTCTCTATACCTCCTATTTTGAAAGTATAAAAATTCACTCCAAAATTTTCTTAGAGACAAATTTATTTTTATGTTTCTATCTCTTCAACCAAATACATTTATGTCTCCACTATTTTTGTCATTTCTATCACTGGATAGTAACCATACGCTATCTAAAGGGTATGGCTAAATCATTGTAGCCACACCCAAAACACTATTTATTATAATAATATTTTTTTTTATTTTTTTATTTTTAATTTAACCTTTCAACAATCTAATTTTTTTTTCTATTTAACTTTTTTTTCAATAATGTCCTTCAATATTAGGTTTTTCAGAAATTACGCTTTGTAATTTTTTTTATTTCCTTTGTGTTGAGTTATATATCAATTCATGGATTTAATTTTTTTTTTATTTCAACCTTCAACATTAGATATGTTGGAAGTAGGGCTTCATAAATTTTTATGATTTGCTTTCTATGAATTTATCCTAATCTCATGACCTAAATCACGGATTTAACAGGTTAACCCGAGTTGACTCGAGTTATTTTTTTGGGCCACTTTTTATAATTGATTTTTTTTTCCAATTTTAACATTTAATATTAGGTTGGTTGGAAATTGGGCTTCATATTGTTTTTCTTTATATGAGGTTATCCCGATCTCATGACTTAAGTTGTGTGTTCGATAGGTTAACCCGAGTAGTTTTTTTAGTCATTTTTTAATTTAATAGTTTTTTTTTCAATTCCATCTTTAAACATTGGGTTGATTAGGAATTGATCTTTATAATTTATTTTTATAGAGTTATCACGATCTTATGACCCGGATCATAGATTTGACAACTTAATTAGGTCGATCCAATATGTTTTAATCTCAATATTTGAAAAACAATATCATTTAATATGCCATCGTATCAATATTTAAAAAATATATAGTCAAATATGCATTATATTTTAAGTTTATGATTAACTTGTTTAATGAGAAAACATATTTACATTACTTGGATAATCTTTTTTATGTTAAAAAAAAATAATCCGACCCATAACATAGCATATGTCGATATCTAGTAAGCAACTAAACACTGATATAAGTATCCTGCAAAATATTCAAAAACACCAGACTTCCATTTAATCTATGAACACTCGATTTCTTATTTAAAAGATTTCTCAATTTGAATGGAACCACCAATATCCTCACTATCTCTACACAGATTTATATCTCAAATACTGAAAAAGACATGTGGCAAAGGAGAACGACTTCTAGTTACATTTGATTAATGTTTGATGATTTTCTAAAATCCAAGATATGTAGATAATGAGTTATTTAGTGTTTGAGACAATGATTAATCAATATGTTCAAGTACTTAAATTTCTTCCCTGTAATCTAAGGAATTTCAGGCTTATGGTAAAAGCTCGAGTACCTGCAAAAATAGTCTCAATCAATTAGCTCTAAGGTTGAAGACCCTCTACTAGATCATTTTGTCTGCATTCTTATGGGTAGTGTAATCATCTACGAACACTAGGTGGGGCTTGTTGTGGTGAATGTTAGTGGAGAGATGCAATAACTTGTTGAGTACTGACTGAGATTTGCTTAGGTGGATTTTCTCTTGCTTGTTGATTTCCAACACTACCTGAGTAAGGAGTTGTATATGTTCCGTAAGTTGTTAAAGAATTGGTTGTGCGGAGGCTAGAGTATCTGCTGTGGCAGGGAGATTAGTAACTCGACTTTTTTAGGAGTGTCCTAATTATCTGCCATTGATAATGATAATTAGAGAAAAATAATAAAATAACAAAGCTATTTATGACTTTTTATAAGTGTTTCCCACAAACGGTGCCACTGATAATGTCCTAAAATCCAAGATATATAAACAATGAGTTATTTAGTGTTTGATATAGTGTTTAATCAATATGTTCGAGCACTTGGATTTCTTCTCTTTAGTTTAAGGAGTTCTCGGCTTGTGGTACAAGCTTAAGTACCTTCAAAAATAGTCATAGTTGGAAGATTTAAATACCCCCAATAATGAAGTCAATATATATATATATATATATATATATATATATATATATATATATATGGGAAAAAACAATAAATGACTTAAAAGAGCTTTAAACTCAAGGAACAAAGATGTTTGTTCTTGAGTTTTAAGTTGGCTAATGCTCTGAAATATATATGAGTTTATCTTAAGATATAAAAAGTTATGAACCCTTACTTAAATGGTTTAGAGGGTATTTATACCCCCTGAATTTTATTGTTTTCAAAGAAGAGAAGGACTACAAAGTCCTCTGCTTTCGGTGGCATTAATAGAATACAAATAACTCTTACATATCATTAATAAGATAAAAGTATGGTAGGTCCTTTAAGAGACCTTGTATACACCTATCAGCATAAAGAAATCATTACATCAATATGAAATTATTCTAGATGGAGAGGCATGGTGAATTATCATGTCTTTAATACTTTTATTTTAGGGGATCGTTTAGAATAAAAAATATAGCCTTGGAACTTGGCAATGGTTGAATCCAAATACTTTGGGTCTGACATATTTGTCAGACCCACGTTACCTTGAGCTTGGTTGATTGCTAAGTCCAAGTGCTTTGGGTCTGCATGTTTGTAACAACGACAATTTCACAAGCATTTATATTAATCCCTACGATTTGGTACTTAAAAAAATTAAGCAATTTTTTTTTTATTTTGATGTTCCAAGTGTTCACATTAATCATCAAATATACATTAACCCTTCATAAACATCTTTTCATACAACACCCGTCATAGCAATTCCTGATCCAATCATCCTGGATCGTAAATTCATTGCACTAATTATTCTTTCTATTGTATCTCATCAACCATCACACACAATTAATTACTCACATTTGCGTGATTAATATTTATGGATAAGAAGCACGTTAAAGATTAACCGCAAAAAGGTTTTTCTCAATGAATACATATACAAATTAAATTAAGTACATTGTCTTTATGAAACAGGTATAATATACATGACATGCATTGTAAATTCCATTTATTTTTACAAGATTCTACATGTAATGAATTTTTGCTATAACTACCATTAATTAGCTTATATTACATAATTTTAGTAAAAGTAATGTCCTAGAAAATTATTAGGCGTCTTGGGTGCGAGAAGGTCCTGTTCAACATTAATTTACATGCGCATACAAAACATAAGAAATAAGATCTAAATATTTAAAGGCATGCATATAATTAACATATATCCTAATCCTCATATTCTATAGGAATTCATTAATTTTCCAAAACCAATTTCTGGTGATCATTGTGAATCATTTTAGACATTCTTAATTTTTGTAATTGGATGCTCATTTATATCAGTTAAACTCTTTGCCTGGAGTTGACATCTTGATTTAGACCCAGTCATTTCAATGTGGGTATTATTATTAGTCAAACTAATCTCATCAATTATTCCCGGTCATCCCAACACGAATGCAAAGTTACTATTATGAATCATTCCTAGTCATCCTAACACGAATGTAAAGCTACTTCTTATAAATCATTCTCGGTCATCCTAACATGAATATAATTAGCCAAGACTAATCATATCAATCAGTCCTGGTCATTCCAATTTAGATGTTATTAGCTGAAGCTAATCTTATCAATCATTCGCGATCATCCCAATTTGGATGTCATTAGCCGAAGCTAATCTTGTCAATCATTCCTGGTCATCCCAACTTGGATGTCATTAGTCGAAGCTAATCTTATCAATCATTCCCCTGGAAATAGTATTTATTTTTATTTTATTTTCCTACTCATATGCAATATTTTTACGATAGTATTTTTCCTGCCCGTAGGCAATATTTTCACGATAGTATTTTTTCTGCTCGTAAGCAATGTTCTCGAAATAATAATATTCTCCTTCTCATCAGCAACACTTACACGATAATATTTCCTGCACATTGGTGACATTTACATAATAATAGTATTTCCTATTTGTTGGCAACATTTACACAATAGTAGTATTTCCTACTCATTGGCAACATACATATAATAATAATAATAATAATAATAATAATAATAATAATATTTCTCCTTCTTGTTAGCAATATTCACACAACAATAACATTTCTTACTAATTAGCAACGTTCACACAATAATAATATTTCTTCTACTTGTTCGTAACTTTCACGCAACAATATTTATACTGCCCGTAGGCAATGTTCACATAACAATATTTCTCATGATACACAGTAGTACAAAATACGCATAATGTCTATCACATGCTAGCATTGCAAGAATTTAAACGATTTAAAGAAGCAAGGTGGCGACCCTTATCTTGAACTCTTGTTATACATGTTCTCAAGAAGTCATGTGCTACCCTGAATGCTTCTCCTACATTCCAATCGAACATCCCGAATAAGTACTCAAGTCTTTCTGATCCATTCATCAAATTTATTAATTCACATACCCATTTAGTTTCGTAACAAGTTCATGGATAAACTCTTTTTTATTTATCACTTCATTTCATTAAATTAGCATTTATTTACAGTAACATTTAACGTCTAATTATCTCAATTCTTCATCAATGTCCAAAGGACATGACTTTTCGTTACCGATATTTTTCTAATGTCCTAAGACATTTAATCTATCACCAAACAATGTAGTTTAACTTAAATTCCAGCAATGACTACACATGCCAATTTTTTTTTTCAAAGCATACTCAAAATGATTCCTTATATCATAATTCAATTTACAACATCCCTTACTATGATTTCTCATTCATTTCTTCATCAAGACACGTAATTTACTAAATATTCCAACGGTTATTTAACTAACATGGCCAACCACAATAGGGGTTAATTTTCCAAAGTTAGTTTTAATTTATCCCAACCTACTTTCCCATATCATGTTTCCCATTCCAACACAACCAAAGTATTAATCCACCACTATTTTTTTTTTATATAGAATTTAACTATACCATCACTTATCAACACATCAAACATGACTCAAACACAACACAAACAATTCCCAAACACGTCCATCATCATTAAACCCATTATAATTATCCTTAGTCCCAAAACATACTTTTTATGTTAAACATCATATTCTTATTCAATATTTCTCAAACCAAACTTAAAACATCATTCTGTAAATTTAGAATTCAATAAATCCAAATGGTAGAATTACACATCATCATCATTAGAATAACATATCCAAAATTAACATACATCCAACTGTTAAATCTCCCCATATCAGAACAATACCGAACTGACCTTAAATTGAAGACCTACTGTTCGGAAAGTATAATTTCTAGTAGGAGTGTTTGTTTCTGATCCTAACCGTTCATAATTTATATAACATCTAGATGAACAACATATCCAAAATCCAGACCAATCCAACGATTGAAAGCCAAGATATGGCTGCCGAAGTTCCTGGCCTGTTGCCATCCCAAAACTCATAGTTTCAAATCAACTTATTCCTTCTATTTATTTTTTCTGCAAATCAAGCCATTATCATGCAATTAATCTTGAAATTCACAAAAAAAATTATTCCTCTAAAATATTTATATGAACCCTAGAATTTTAAACTTGGAGGTTTTCTTCTCCTTATGCAAGAACAAGAGAGAAAAACAAAATTACTTGAGGGTATGTTCCTTACCTTTGTTACTTTAACTTATTTCAATGAGTTGTTGCAAAAATCTACAAAACTCATGTCTTCCTCTTTCAAGTTTCAGCTTCTACTTTTTTTTTCCCAAGCTTTATAACTCTCTAAGTATACTCACTTGATTTGTCTTCTTGGATATAATTCTCCCAAGAACACTCCCTTTTGATTTAGCTTGAAGAAATGGAGAAGAGATGAAGAAAATGGGAGAAAAATGGTCTCCCTCCTGTTTTCTACCTTTGCAGAGGACGTGGGTTGTCTTTAAAGAAAGAGAGGGGAATATTGTTTTATATAAAATTATCAAAATGCCCTTATTAATGCCTCTTGTGTTAGGGGTGAGCATTTTTGGTTTGGTTCAGTTTTGGGCCAAAATAAATAATCAAACCGATTTTTTTTAGTTTTTGAACCGAATCGATAACCGGTTCGAACCGACCATGTTCGGTTCGATTCGGTTTTTTCCCATTCCAAACCGATTTAAACCAAAATTATTTCAATTGAGTTTTTATTCTGGGTTTTTTCACTAATCATATTTTTATAGGGATTTTATTTTCATCTTGTTTCTAATCTCACAAATTTGTACTTATTTTTTGAGAAATCTTGGCTTTCTCAACAAGCATGGCATGATATGATATCCAGAAATTGGTTGGGCATGCATGATATCCAAAAATTCTACTTCGATTTTCTTTTTGTTAGATCCTTGTCCAAAAATTAAACTTTGCAAAAAAAAAAAAAACACACAAAACAAAAGGATAGAACAAAAGTATTGAAATGTAAAACCATCAAAACATTATTATTTAAACAAGAGGAAACAAATTACAAATACTTTACATAGATCCTCACCATCCATCGAAAAAAAGGGTTTGTTCTGCCCTCCCCTTCATTACCTACTTTAACTTTAAAAGAAAATGCCAAAATGGATTCCTGCTGAGTCGAAGGAGTATGGAGAATGAAGCAAGAGCTTAACAAGTAACAATCGTGGAGCATGAAGAAAAGGGAGGGGAAAGATACAGAGAGCAAAGGGAGGGGGGCTGAATGCTACTTTAGGTTTAGGGTTAGAAAAAACATCCTATTTATACTTGCTTTTTTTTTTTAAGTGCTGGTCTGGTTGAACCGGTTCTGTTCGATTTGGTTCAATCGGTTTTAGACTTTGGAAACGAAACCAAACCGGAACTTTTTTGTGATTTTTATTCGGTTTTTTTCAGTTTGGTTTTTTTGGTTATTTTTTTTCGGTTTTCTCGGTTTAATCGGTTTATCAGTTTTTTTGCTCACCCCTACCTTGTGTCATGTTCTTTAATTTACCCGATTTTAAGTACTCTCGTAAAGCCTTCCTAAACTTCGATTGACATGAAATTTAACCTAAGATAAACTAATAGGTCTAGAGATTCCTTATAAACTTTCAGCCTGATACAATGGTCGGATTGAGATATATCATCGATACCGTAAAACTAAACAATCAGTGTCTTTTACGGTAACATTTGAATTTCATGCATTACTTTATTTACTTAGATTCTCATAACATTTCCCCTTAATTTATACTCAATAAATTCAATATTACCACATCCATCACTGATTTATCAAAAACAATTCTTTTATCCGTTGAGACTCTTCTCCGTTTCCGCTAACATTACAAATTTTAATCCAAAATTCATAACCCTCATTTCGACTTCCACCATACCTTTAAATTTATTTATGGAGATCATTCTCTCCCTTACACATTGCATTTGTTATTATTTCTACTATTTATTCATTTCTTTTCATATTGAGTCTCCATTACTCATCGAGGTCTTTTTTTTCTTTTTCTACGATCCTATGTTTATTCGGGGGTTTACAATGTTTGCCAGATCCACGCTTCTTTGGGCTTGGCTTATTACCAAAGCCGAGTGCTTTGAGTTTGACATGTTTGTCAGACCCACACTACCTTGAGCTTGACTGACTACCAAGTCCGATATCAACACTTTCTTGCCTTTCAAGCAAATAGTGGCACATTGTCTTGAGGTTGCCTGATCTCCTCACAATGTGGCTACGTTTTCTAAGTTGGGAACTTTAATGCCAAGTACCGGGTACTGATGATGACATTGATTTGATGTAAAATGGGTCTTTCTAAAATGACCTTATAAGCCAATGCCATATCAATCACCATAAAGTTTTGCTAGAGTGAGACATATTCCGAAGGGGTGCCCATTACAACATGTAACTCTAAGGCACCCTTCATTGGCATGCCCAGACCCTTTATACCAATGAAGGGAGTTTTTACTAGTGTTAGTTTTGAAGAGGATATTCCTATTTGGACTATAACTTCTGTGAATAGGATGTTAACTACATTATCATCTTCTACTAGTACGTGATGTACTTTGTGATTGGAGATAACAATGGAAATGATGAGAATGTCCTCATGTTGAAAATTCACACTTTCATCTTTAGGAGTAAAAACTATTGGCTCGTGTTATTGAACCAATGATTTAGTAGTGGTGATGACTTATTTCCCATACTTCCTCTTTCCATTATTAGAATCCTCTTTATAGAGGTTCCCTCTAATATTACATTGATCTTAGGTAAAGCTGTAGCAGATTGACCAGGTTCTTCTCTGTTTTGCTCAAGGAGAAAATCCTTCTTTAAAAACTAACGAAGATAGCCCTTAGCTACCAGCCTTTCAATTTCCTTCTTTAAGACATAGCAATCCTTAATTTCATGTCCCTTATCTTTGTGAAAAAGACAATACTTTTTAGATATACATGTACTAGGAGGAGACTTCTTGGGCGAAGGATATCAGACAAACTTTTTGCTTTAGGTGACTGTAAGGACTTCAGCGAGGGAGTTGTTCAATGGAGAAGCGCATGATTTAAGATAACCTGGATGTTCTTTGAATGGTTTCTTCTGACTCTTCTTGGGATTGTTGTCTATTCTGGGAGAGTGGTCCCATTTAGGCAAACAACCTCATTTGAGGGACTTTTCTGGCTATTTGTCACTGGTAAAACAGGAGGGACTATGACACAATGTACTTGCCTCTTCTACCCGAATGTGACTCTTCATGGTTTGCTTCACTTTTAGTAACCTTCTATCTGGTAGGGCGTACAACTCCCTCCAAAAGGTTTTTTCCCTCACCCTACTGATAAGGACTTTTGAAGCTACTGATTCGATTAAGTCTTAAACCTTCTATCCCTTATAGACCCGTCATTTGCTTGGGTGATTCCAAAGAGTTCAGTGGAACTCTTTTTAGCTGGAATACTTGTATTGAGATATGCCACCAGTTTGGCACAGAGGTCACTGAAACTAGCAACTGAACTTGGTTCCAGTTTGTTGTACCAAGCTCTTACTGAACCTCTGAAGGTCGTAGGGAGGATCTTGCACATGGTATGATTGTCCTGAATAACTAACTCCAGACTACTGCGTATATTTTATATATGTTCTCTGGGATTTATAAGTCAATAATAGTTATCCAGGGTTATTTTGGTGGTGATGTAATCTTTGGGTATGCAGATGTTCAACATACATTTGGATAAAGAAGAATCTCTGATTTGATAAGGAGTGTAGCATCCTCCTGGATGAGTCCTTCTTCCAGTTGTTTTCTACTCCTACGCGTTTTAGGTTCAGGGAAACTTGATGTCTCTAGGGTAGGATGGCGTGATAGATGGACAACCTTTTTTTTATACCGCCGAAATGGATGCCTAGAAAAACCATTTTGCGTCCGAGCATCATGAGGGTGTGTATGCTTTATGGAATGGCTCGATGACCCTTGAGGTTAAAGATCCTATACTGGATCATTTTATACGTATTCTTCTAAGTAGTGTAATCATCTACGGACACTAGGTGAGGCTTACTGTCGTAGAGATGAGTGTATAAATGTAGCAACTTGCTGAGGAGAGGTTGAGATTTGTTGAGGTGGATTTTCTCCCGCTTGTTGATTTCCCAACACTGCTTGGATGAGGAGGTGTATCTATTCTATAAGTTATTAGAGGGTTGGTTGTGCGGGGGCTGGAGTATCTGCTGTGACAGGGAGATCATTAACTCGACTTTTTTAGGAGTTGATAATGATAATTAAGGAAAAACAATAAAACAATAAAGTTATTTATGACTTTTTATAAGTGTTTCTCACAGACATCACCATTGATGATGTCCTAAAATCCAAGATATGTAAACAATGAGTTATTCAGTGTTTGGGATAATGTTTAATCAATATGTTTGAGTACTTGAATTTCTTCTTTTTAGTTTAAGAAATTCCAAGCTTATGGTAAAAACTTGAGTAACTGCAAAAACAATTTCAATCAGGGGATTGTTTAAATATCCCCGATGATGAAGTCAATATATTTATGGGAAAAACAATAAATGACTTAAAAGAACTTTAAACTCAAGGAATAAAGATGTTTGTTCTTGAGTTTTAAGTTGGTTAATGCTCTAAAATCTATATGAGTTTATCTTAAGAGATAAAAAGTTATGAACCCTTACTTAAATGGTTTATAGAGTATTTATACCCCTTGAATCTTGATGTTTTCATATAACGGAAGGATTGCAAAGTCCCCTGCTTTCAGCGACATTAATGAGAGACAAATATCCCTTACATATCATTAATGAGACAAAAAGTATAGTAGGCCTTTAAGAGACCTTGTATACACCTATGAGTATAAAAAAATCATTACATCAATATGAATGATTATTCTAGATGGAGAGGCATGACGATTTATAATGTCTTTAATACTTTTATTTTAGGAGATCATTTAAAATCAGATATACAGCCTTAAAACTTGGCAATGGTTGAATCCAAATGCTTTGGGTCTAGCACGTTTGTCAGACCTACATTACCTTGGGTTTGGTTGATTGCTAAGTTCAAGTGCTTTGTGTTTGACATGTTTGCCAGACCCACGCTTCTTTGAGCTTGGCTTATTACCAAATCCAAGTGCTTTGGGTTTAACATATTTGTCAGACTCACGCTACTTTGAGCTTGGCTGACTACCAAGTCCAAGTGATTTGAGTTTGACATGTTTGTCAGATCCATTTTATTTTTTAAGATTTTTTCTATTTATAAAAATCTTAATAAAATATGTTGACTTATTAGTGTTTTAGAATAGAAAAGATAAATATATAAGAAAACTAAAATGCAAAATTATAGTTTCAATTTAAGAATAAAAAATAAATTATTATTGAAAACATAGTATCCATAAAATATATAAGTTATCTCATTGTTTTGAAGATCAATAAACAAAGCAAACGATTGAACTTGTAGTCATAATGCAAAAATTTCCCAAGAACAAAGAAAAACATACGACTCAATCAAATGCAAACTTGGCATTGCCAATTACTCGAGTGGTTCCATGTAGACCATCAATTTATAACTCTTATTACTTTATATGTCCAATAAAAATTCAAATGAAATCAAAAGGTACGGAAAAAAAGTTCATCGATAATCATTAGACAAATCCTATACCTATTTCCTGACTATTAGTCACTAATTATTTATAATTGCATCATTTAATTAAAAATGAACATTCTATTATTTATAGGGATGATAATGCATAGTTACAGGGCAGGCAAGTTTTTTAATATTCATATGTTACCCCCGTTACTCATTAAGTAAAAAATTTAAATATTCATATTTATCTATTGAATTTAAAGTATTTATAGGAATATTCTTTTTACAACTATTTATTATTTAACAAAATAATAAAATAATAATATATATGTGCGTGTTAAATGATATATATGTGTGTGTATTTTTTATTGAATTTTAAAAATATAAATATTCTACGTTGATATTTACCTCAAACTAAATTTGGATTAGATTTAATAACATTCAAATCATATCCATTACCCATTAAATAAAGTATTTAAGTAATTATCTATTAAAAAAAAAACCCGCTGAAGATTGCTTCAGGTAAGTATCCATTAAATTTACAGTTTGGATACTAAGATAATTTTACATAATTTTTAGAGAAGTGAATGTTTTAAAGAGAAAAAAAAATGTTAAGGGAAAATAGCAAGTCACTTTAGAATTATTTTGCCTTGAGGACAGCAAAACAAACCCGCTGAACCGAGAGGTTTTTTAGACTTTTATGAGCACAAGGGAGTATAATGTTACCCTTAAATTTAACAATAATTCCATTCCAGTCCTTGAAGTTAATATCTTTATATCAACTATCAACTTCATTTTTGTATAAGCCAAAATTCATTACATCCTACAAGGTGATCATTTTTTGTTCGATTTAGTTTTTATCAAAAATAAGTAACCAAACCAAATTAAAAAAAAAACCGAAACCGGTTCAGACCGCCGGTTTCGGTTCGGTTTTTTTGGACAAAAACCAGTTCAAACTAATTTGATTCAGTTTTTCTGGTTTGGCTCGATTTTTTTATATTTAGATTCGGTTTGGTTCAGTTTTTTCATTTTCAGGCTTAAAAAATCAAAACCGAACCGAACCGGTCGGTTTTTTCAAAATTTTAATCGGTTTAATTGGTTTTTTTCGCGGTACGGTTTTTTCAGTTATTTTTTTTCCGGTTTCTCGGTTTAATCAATTTTTCAGGTTTTATGCTCACTTCTAACACCTTATAATTGGGTGCAAATTAAAAAAAAATGAAAAAATTCACTATTATAACACACAAGAACTCGATATATGATCTTGTGCAAGATATATATATATATATATATATATATATATATATATATATATATAGATGTTGATTGTACATGAGAGTTCAATCTTTATCAACTAAAATAATTCTAAGACTATCATTACCCATGACATATTAGGAAAAAAAAACATTATTACATTTTCTCATTTTGATTTTTATCTAACATTTTAGTTTGAACATTTTTTTTCAAAACAATTGTTTCCAACCTTTAAGATTAATGTTGAATCTTTAAACTCTTAAAGCTTAAGTGAAAAGGTTTTAAGATTATCGAGTAATATATATAATGTATCAAGATTGGGCATCATTTGTATCTACCAAGGTTGGAATTGAGCGATTTCAAAAATCAAAGGTGTAAATCAAAAAGTTATAAATATCAAGGACTGAAGTCGTACAGTTTGTAAACTACAGGTACAAAAATCAATTGCCTCACCCCGAACATAAAAGAAGAAGCCTGGGAGCTCATGACTAAAACCGAACTTGTCTCTGTAAAAGCCCCAAGTACTACAAAACCCCAGAGTTACATAGCTGGGTTGCATGTATAATCAAATTCAAAACTATCCCTTTTGAATTTCCTTCTCTTCTTCACTTGTGCACCCCTCACTTACAACACCTTTGGAAAATTATTTTTGTTATAAAAAAGGGTTTTTGGTTCAGGCATTTCATCGAACAAGTCCCATGCATTACATAGAAACGCCAAAAACGTATTCAAGGAGTGAGCTTTATCTGTAAAACGAAAATGGGTGAGTGGTTGAAGAACCAGTTGTTCGTAAGCCATGCGATTGCAGCAGTAGGATCAGTAACAGTTGCCACTGCTGTCACTTACCCACTTGATACTATCAAAGTTCTTAT
>Ga0325411_1004855_pt1 | contig 15013 bp, 8 predicted proteins | sample PopdelMetagenome_13_FD_206181 | JGI IMG/M metagenome (GOLD analysis project Ga0325411, IMG submission 206181) | Populus deltoides microbial communities from Bellville, Georgia, United States - Xylem-PdIQD-R4 | ecosystem: Host-associated > Plants > Phyllosphere > Stem > Wood/Secondary xylem... | reverse complement strand
TTTATGTGTAAAAAACATGTGATGAGCGCCAACAAATTTAAGCTGTGAATTCTTGAAGCTGACGGAAGTAACAACAAATTTAAGGTATTTTAAATAAAATAGAAAATATATAAAATAGTAACTTTATAGCTCCGAAAATTTACCCTTTAAAAAAATCTATAAAAAATTTAATAAAATATTAGCATGATTTAATAGAAAATTACATCCAATATTATTTATTATTATAGATTACATATTTGACCAAAATCTAATACATCAATCTTAAATTAAAGATTTAAACTTAGATAAATTTGACTAAATATGTGGTTGGCCGCATTAATAAATACATTTTTAAAATGTATTTGACATTACAATTAAAATGTTATTTGTTAAAAATTTATTTTTTATTTAAAATTATATTTTTAAATTATTTTGATACATTAATATTAAAAATAAATTTTAAAAAATAATTATTACGAAAACATGAAATAATTGTTATGTCGATTTAAAGGGCTGGAATTAACAAAAACTAAATATCTGAGGACCATATGATGTAATTACTAATTTACCCGTTGAGCAATTTGCCATGTTTATGTGTTCGACTTTTCATGCCTGTTTTCTTGCAAAGAGGAGGGGCAACTTGTCCTGTCCATGAGCCAAAATGACTAGCCAACTGCTGGAACCCATTGCTTGCCCACCATCACCACTTAACCATGTCCCCAACATTCCTCACAACCTCACTGCCCTTTCCTTTCAGAAACTGAAACAAGCCCATCAACCGGTTAACATTTCTCAGCAAAAAAACCAGTCCAATTTCTCTCTACTAGACAATAAGCCATTAAATACAAGCAAGTATGCTTCAGTTCTTGATTCTTGTAAATGCCCAAAACTGGGAAAACAGGTTCATGCTCACACAATCAAAACTGGGTTCGATGCTGATGGATTTGTAGATACCAAGTTGCTTCAAATGTATGCAAGGTGTGGTTTGTTAAAAGATGCAGACTTTTTGTTTGAAACGATGCCAATGAGAAACTTGCATTCATGGAAAGCAATTCTTAGTGTGTATTTGGATCATGGGCTGTTTGAGGAAGCGTTTTTACTCTTTCAAGTATTGCAATTTGACGGTGTTGAATTGGATTTCTTTGTGTTTCCTTTAGTGTTTAAGGCTTGTAGTGGCCTTGGTAGTGTAGAACTAGGGAGGCAGTTACATGGGTTGGTGATAAAGTTTCGGTTTTGTTTGAATATTTATGTGAGTAATGCTTTGATAGATATGTATGGTAAATGTGGAAGTTTGGATAATGCTAAGAAAGTTTTAGTGAAGATGCCTGAAAGAGATAGTGTAACATGGAATTCTGTTATAACAGCTTGTGCTGCTAATGGGATGGTTTATGAGGCATTGGAGTTTTTGGAGAAAATGAAGTCTTTAGATTATTCTATGCCAAATGTTGTTTCTTGGAGTGCAGTTATAGGAGGGTTTGCCCAGAATGGTTATGATGAGGAAGCCATAGAGATGCTATTTAGAATGCAAGTAGAAGGGCTTGTACCGAATGCTCAAACCTTGGCGGGTGTTCTTCCAGCATGTGCTAGATTACAAAGGCTTGACCTTGGAAAGCAACTCCATGGTTATATCACGAGACATGATTTTATCTCTAACCCTGTTGTGGTGAATGCATTAGTTGATGTGTACAGGAGGTGTGGTGATATGGGAAGTGCGGCTAAGATCTTTTTAAAATTCTCAGTGAAAAATGTACTATCTTGTAATACAATGATTGTTGGGTATTGCGAAAGCGGTCCTGTCTCCAAGGCCAAGGAGCTCTTTGATTGCATGGATGTTTTAGGAATAGAAAGGGATTTAATTTCATGGAACTCGATTATTTCAGGTTACGTTAGAAACTTCATGTTTGATGAAGCTTTCAGCATGTTTCAGAATATGCTAATGGAAGAAGGGATTGAGCCAGATTCTTTTACTTTAGGGAGTGTTTTGACTGCTTGTGCTGATACAATTTCTTTGGGGCAAGGGAAGGAGATACATGCCCAAGCCATTGTCAAGGGCTTGCAATCGGATACCTTTGTTGGTGGGGCTCTGGTGGAAATGTACTCTAAATGCCAGGACCTAACGGCTGCCCAGATGGCTTTTGATGAGGTGATAGAGAAGGATGTGCCAACATGGAATGCTCTGATCTCAGGCTATGCTCGCAGTAACCAGATTGAAAGAATTCAATATCTTCTTGAGAAGATGAAACGAGATGGTTATCATCCAAACATTTATACATGGAACAGCATTCTTGCAGGTCTTGTGGAAAACAGACAGTTAGATTTAACAATGCAGTTGTTCTCTGAAATGCAGATCTCAAAGTTGAGGCCTGATATTTACACAGTTGGAATAATTCTCCCTGCTTGCTCGAGGTTGGCCACTCTTGAGCGAGGAAAACAAGCTCATGCACACTCAATTAAATGTGGTTATGACACAGATGTCCACATAGGAGCAGCCCTTGTGGACATGTATGCAAAATGTGGAAGTTTAAAGTATGCACAGTTAGCCTATGATAGGATATCAAACCCTAATTTGGTGTCCCACAATGCCATGCTTACTGCATATGCGATGCATGGACATGGGGAAGAGGGAATTTCTCTCTTTCAAACAATGCTGGCCTTAGGTTTTATACCAGACCATGTGACTTTCCTGTCTGTTCTCTCCTCATGTGTTCATGTTGGATCAGTCGAGACAGGCTGTAAGTTTTTTGATTTGATGGGGTATTATAACGTGAAACCCACATTAAAACACTACACATCTATGGTTGATCTTCTAAGTCGATCAGGACAGCTTCATGAAGCTTATGAGCTTATAAAGAAAATGCCTGTGGAATGTGATTCAGTTTTGTGGGGTGCTTTGCTTGGAGGCTGTGTTACTCATGGTAATATTGAGTTGGGAAAAATTGCAGCAGAGAGGCTGATAGAATTGGAGCCAAACAATAGTGGAAACTATGTATTACTGGCTAATTTACATGCTTATGCTAGGAGATGGACTGACCTAGCAAGAGTAAGAGGCATGATGAAGGATAGGGGAATGCACAAGAGCCCTGGATGCAGTTGGATCGAGGACAAGAATGAAATTCATTCCTTTCTTGCTTGTGACAGATCTCATAAGAGAGCAGAAGAGATTTATGCTACTCTAGATTACTTAGCCCGTCACATGAAAACAGGGATAGTACATGGGTAATGCAACTATACAACAAGCTAGCATGTGATACATATACCAGCATTGTACAAATTTTTATAGCATGTGAGAATACAACTACTGTTGTCTGAAGACCTACAAACTACTTCTTTTTATGAGAGGTGACCTTCAACTTAACCATGGAAAGTTGCCTTTCCTTCGTTGATATTGACAGAAAATCTTATCTTTAATATTCTGTTCATGTGTAGTGACTCAAGGATCCTTACCTTCTGTGTCGTGTCTCAATTGATATCTCATGTTAACAGACTAGTAATTATTTGATAGACAAAATAATCTATTGAAATAAAATTCATTAGTCATTACATAGAAAAACTATACATAATGTTTATTATGCAATTACAGAAGTATGATGAAAGATTTCAGAGTAAAGTTTTCATCTTCTATGAAATCTGGTGTTATTATTATTAGCAGCTTACTCTCAATGTAGATAGAAACAGCCTAGGTGCAATAAATTCATGATGGTAATGATATTATGTGCGACTGAAATATAATATGATTAGTTTAAGAGAAATAAGATTCTAATTTCACATAACACAATTTGTTTAAGAGAAAGATGTGTAGAATGTCACATAACTTGGTGAACACAAAATAGATGGCATGATTTGTTTGAGAAACAAAAAATTTATATAAAACATTTAGATGATAACAACTATAGGCACGAACATTACTGAAAACTTGCAAGTCTAAACTTTAAATAACTTCCCTTATTCCATGATTTGCAGTAAGAGATTTTATGTTTCTAAGCTGATTGTTGTCAACGTAAATAACGGCAGTAAAGTCATTCTATATCTCATGTTCTTTTGGGCACTATGTGAAAGGTCAAAACAAATTTGTTTAACATTGAATATTTCGATTGTATGCAATTGAATTTAAGTACCAAAACTGGCATGCATATCACGTGCAGAGGCAGAGTAGCTGTGTGTAGCACATAAAGCCCCTCGTTTCCATGTGTCTCTTCTGTTTCCTGCTATGTGAAAAAATGAGGAAGCAGAAGTTGGGTGTTAGCTTGGCATTAGGCGTTGTGGGTTGTTTTAGTGGCTGTTGGTGTTTTGGCTCTGTGTTTTTAGTGAGAGTTTTGAGATATTTTCAACAATGGAACCCCATGAAGCAGATGTGCCTTCTGGATAGAATGTTACTGCTCAAAACCAGCAATCCCTCTCATGCAGCCAAGAAAACCCAAGGGCACCAATATGGTAAGATTTCAGTCACTCACTTTTCACTTGTGTATGCCTTATGGTCGCGATGACAAGGGAGATCATAAAATAAACATCGCAGGTGCTTTTCTTGTCCATTTTGTGCTTCCTTTTGAAATGGGCAGTGATAAATGGTCATACTCAAGTCTAAGGGATTCAGTAGAGTGGAGGCTTTATGCCTTTTTGGTTAGAATTTTCGCTAATAGAAAAGTTTACTTCCAAGACTATTTTTATCCATTCATTTGGTGCACTGGGCTCAAATTTCATGGTGAAAGCAGCAAATATTTGATCGTTCCTCTATGCTACTAAGCGCAGGGATTTGAGGTCAAGAAGAAAAATCCATCTTGATTTTTAGGCATACTTTATGCTGAAAACATATAAAGACAGGCTTTACCTGTCTTCCTTTTTGCTCAGTCAACAAGTTGTGTATGATTTTTGCTATTTGCGCTTATGCCTTGAAAGATGCCACACTTTTCCCAGTTTCTGTTCTGCTTAATTAAACTAATATGCTAGTAATGATATCTAAAGGATTTGTCGTGGCAACTTTGATACTAGGATATGAAGGAAAGTAAGATGAGGATTTGGGATGTATAGAAAACATACATGAATGCTGGTGTTTAATTTATTTGTCTATCATCAGGAGAAGGAAATTTATTTCCATTGAATCAAGTTTATGTCTGTTTTATCAAAATGATGGAGAACATAGATAAGGAGAGCATAACAATGCAGAAAACTAGAAATTTTTAGGCAACAAGTGGGTCTAATATTGTTTACTGGTTTATTGCTTGCTTTCTGCTATGAAGTGTGGAGGTACTTTCTCCCTTGCGGAGTAGTATGTTTTTATGCAGTTGCAACTGAGTAACTCAGTCAGAATTCATGTATATACCCCCCCTTCCCTACAAATGATTGAGATTGTAGGGTATAATTGGTGGACAGTATTTAGACTTTCAAGTTGTTTGTTAGAAATTTGAGAATTGAATCATTAGCTAATATACATCTGCGTGTCTGCATCTTGCAGAGTATGGCTAGTAGTTTTTGAGAAGATGGTAAAAGGGGTAGGTCAAAAATTGAGGGGCTAGATCAATATGCAGATTCAAGGCCATGATTATGGATATCTCCAAACAAAAATCAAATTCGAGGAGCAGGAAGAAAGTTGAAATGTCAACATGAAGAGAGGAATTCCTCAGAATTGATTATTTCTTTGAATTTCTCCATTATTAACCTTTAATCTCCCTGTTTCATGATTTTCCAAGTCACAGGCGCGAGAGTATTTTGGTTGTTCATATGATGTGATCATTGTACAACTTGTTTCATCTTATTTTACCTTTGGTAATTAAACGGCAGACATTATTATTGGGAATGGTAGCTTTTAGGAATTTAGCTAGCCAGATAAGGTGTTTGCTACCTATCATTGTGGCTTGAGGTCCCACTGTGTGGGAGCCAAAGCAGGGATGTTAATGTGGTCTAATGTTGCAACCTAACACACATTCCCGGCTAAGTTTCCAATCCATCGAGCTCATGGTGCATGAATGTCTGGACTCTGGCTTGTGTTCTCCCAGCTTGTGTTGGTTTACAAAAGCCCTGAGAAAAAATTTCCGCGGTCATATAACAAGACATGGGTTTTTGTCTACCCCTTTTGGCCGAGAATGAATTGAGGATGTATTGACATGCTTAAATCCTCTCAAATTTGGATTTAAAAAAAACAATTAGCATCGTGAACATAAAAAATTAATGGAATAATACTGTTTTAAAAAAATTTAGTAAAATAACACAGTTTAATTATACTGAATTTATAAAACGCGACATGGTCAAATTATATTCTTCTGCCTCAACTAGTTAGATCCAATTATATTAACCAGCCGATCATTTCATATAAAGTTCATAATTTTATAAAGTTTTTTTTCAAATATATTTTATAAGTAAAAATTTTCTTTGTTCAATGTAAGTTTAAAAATAGACTTCAATTAAAATCTCAAAAAATTATTGTTCACGTAGTAGTGAGTGATTCTGAACAGTCAGGTGTGAGTTTAACATAACTAAATGAGGATCTGTCCTAAACAAATTACGTAGATGGCCTAGCAAATGCATTTATAGATCAATGTAACATGTTTGGTCGTGTCAGATCAGAATAACAATTCAAAAGGACCATAACTTTTGATTTGATTGTAGAATTGCGTTTAAATTTTTACAGAAATTTCTAGAGGTTATTTTCTCTAAAATAGTCATTGTCTTTTCTACGTGGATTGTCGGATATTTAGATATTAAAAATCTTGTTGAGCTCTTTAATTTTGATAGTTTTGAGATTTTTTTAATTATTTTTTAATCTAGTTGACGGATTTTACTGATCATTATTTTTTTGTTATTTTCAAAACTGGTTAATGGATTTTACTAATCATTATAAACCGGTGAACCAATACAGCCAGATATACACAGAGTTTAACTTTACTGCAATTTAGAAAGCTTGATATTTATAAATGTCGCTATTGTTATGAAACGCTACATATTAAAATTATGTTATTTCATCCAAACCTTTTTCTCCATTGTCAATTCACTAATTTTTAGTTTTAATTTAGTGTACTAATTGCACAATTTACCCGTCAAATTTCTCAATCTATATTTTTTAAGACAATGATTGTTGGCTATTTTGAGAGATGTGATGTCTCCTAGGCTAAATTATCAACTACAAGATAAAATTTTACTTTTCCAGCAGCTCTGAGATGATTTTGCTGTACTTTAATATCATCATCAGATTCATCTGCTCATGTATCTTCATTCTTATTTTATCTAAAAAATAATAAATAAAGAAGATGGCTAAAAAATCCAACTTTTTTTTTAATCTTAGTTTAATTTAATTAGATTTTACTTTGACCTATCAGAATTCATACTAAAAATTATGAAGAACATAGACTGATTACCAAATATTTTGAACCAAGCAAAATATTTTCACAACAATAAGATTCTTTAACATGCATGGTAACAAGATAGAAAACAATAAATTTCACTTCACAGAAACATGACATGCAAACTTAATTCATCATCCCTAATGCACCATTAGGACAAAAGGACACTTACTTTCCTAAAGTAGATAATCATCGGTTGTCAATGCCAATGAATTCCTTTAATATTATTTATGTCCATTTTTTGCACCATATAAATATTGCATGATCAAAAAGCAGATAGAGCATTAAATAAAATCTTTTTCTTGCAGTTTTGTTCATTAAATTTTAGTGCCAAAAATGGCATCTATATCTCGTGGGATAGGAGCTTAAGTGTGCAAAGCCAGTCACACTTGAAGCACCAATCTGCCAAAGCTGTGAACTGCAACAGATGGGTTGTTACAGAGGTTGGTGATATTAGTTCCTGTGAAGAGAACTTTGAGAAGCTTTTCAACAATGGAATGCTATGGAGAAGGAAGAAGGCTAAGAGGGAAAGTTGCTGCCACTGAAGCTGAACGACCCAGAAACCATGTCTTACAGTCAAGAAATCCCAGGAACACTAACATGGTAAGATTTCTTACACACATTTTTCATTTGTATATTCCTTTTGGTTGTCAAGAAAAGAGGAGGTCATGAAAGAAAATTGGTTTGTTTTCTCTGTCTCTTTTTGCTTCTTTTACTTTGATGGGTTTTAAGAAGTGAGAATAACGGAGGTCATATGCTCAGTCATTATGAAGATGGAAAAGAAAACCTCATAATGCTAGTCTTCAGCTTCAGTTGAATGGAGGGTTTTTTTGCCTGTGAATTCAAAATGATGGGAGCTCTGGGGCTCAAAATTTATTTTCAAGTTCCTGTCTTTTCCCAACAATCAAAAAATGCTAAAATTGGAAAAGGTTACTGCTTTTCTGATCTTACCATCCTCATTTCCCTGCCTCCACTTTGTGTGTGTTTGTGGTGTGTGGTAAGTTTCTAAGAATACATTATTGTCTTGATCATATCAGGTTTTGTTTATGTTGGTTTTAGATAATAGAAATGTTTGCTTCCAAGAATCTGTTTCTTTCTTTTTTTTTTCCTTTATTGTTCTTTTGGCAAAATGGGCTCAAGTTTCACGGTAAATGTGTTAAATGTTTGATCAATTGCTTGATACTAAATTACTAATGGGTGTGAGGATCTGAGGTTCAAAAAGAAACTTCATTCTGATAATCAGCTTAGCCTCATTGCGAGCACAGAAATGCATGTAATAAGAGTTCCCTTTACTGCTCTGGCACCTTGTCATGTGTGATTCTTGTAAGTATCTGTCGAGGAAGGATTATGGAGATCCTTTAGTCTCTGTTCCACAATATTAAACTGACAATCGTAATGCTATTGAAGGCGTTTATCATGGTAACTCTAATTTAAAAAAATGAAGAACAACAGAGCAATAAATTGAAAATTTGAGAGGGCTATATTCTCTCTCTAGTTTATATCTTGGCTCCCTTCAGTCAGGTCATGTTAAGGATGATGGCAATATGCAGAGGACTAGGCGGGGTTCTCTCTCCCATTTTGAGTAGTTATGTTTGTAGCAGCAGGCCAGCTACAATCTCAGTAACTGTATGTGGCAATTTGTTATAGTATTTTTCTCTTTTTGATATTGACATTTGACGATGCATTGTTTAAGATTACATTTGTTAGTATCTAACTCTTGAACTTTTCTATCTTGTCAATGATCTATAGGCTTAAGCATTGTATGTGCTGATATTGACAATAGTTACACTGACTGGATATCAAATTTGTTCACTAATATATGCTTGCACCTTGCAGGGTATGACTTGCGGTAAAAGGGCAAGACCTGAACTTGAGGGGCTTAAGCAACATGAAAGGGAGACTCAAGAAGCAAGTGTGGATATTTCTGGACAAAAGAAAACGAAATTAATCAAATCTGAGAACCAAGAGCAAGAGGATGAAATGTCAGCCGTGAAAATGGGAGTTCCAAGAAGTGAGAACCTGAGACACGAGCGGGAGGGGAGGTTTAAGACGGAGCTCCCTGAGGTGGAAACTGCTGGGACAGGGACCTCAAACACTGTGGTGTCTCGTGAGACTTTGAAGAAGATGGGGGCATATGATGAAGTCAATAACACAGCTTCAGATCCAGAGGAAGTGGAAGCAGACGGTGATATACTATCTACACTTTCAGGTCCCCCTCAAGTACCTGATGCAAGTGGGCTCACAGCAGAATTGGGCCAGGCTTATGCATTGGCGATTCCTGCAGTGAAGAATGCGCTGATATCCTTCCTGATCACTAAAAAGTCAGAGGATCTAGCCTTTATGATCACTCAAGCTAACAGCGCATTCGCATCTCTTTATGCCCTCAATGCTGATTGTGGTTCGCTCTACAATAATGTGAGATCTTACATTCGTCATTGCTCTGAATTCTCTACAGCTCAGAAAGAGTTACAGGAGAACATGGAAGCTGTAGAGTTGGTATCTTCTTATGAGAATATTTCTGATCAATCTACTGAAGCAGCAAGGGCTGTTTCTGAAATTGAGGCAAATCTGGAAAAAGCCAAAGAGTGCCTTGCTCCTCTTGAAGCAAGGTATCAAGAGACCAAGGCCTTGCTGGACAAGCTTGAGGCAGAGCTTGGACAAAGGAGAACCGAGGTGGCTTACCTGGAAGCTGAGAAGACTCAGCAGGAGGAAGCAATGGCTGAAACTGAGATAAAACATCACACTATTGCTGCACAGGCAAAGGAAGCCAAAGAAACACTTAAATCTATTCTCCGCCGACTAGAGGCTGCTACAGCTGCTATGGAAGAGACTATAGCTCTCCTTTCCACTTCTTGATTCCCTCATACAACTACCATGTGTGCACATTGTTCAACTGATTTGGTTATAGGGACAATAGTACTATCCTTACCTTCTGTAATTAAACCATTTTGGAATCTCTTAGGAATAAATGATGCAAGAAAGAGTACTTTCAACTTTAGACCCACCATTATTGACTTGCATGCTCAGTTGAATAGGAGTCATGCTAGCGATGTTCCATCATAAATTTGGTTCAGATGATTATGGTTTACTGGCTTGTTGCTATCTAATTCATTTCCTTGTTACGGAATGCACTTGTACAATAGCAATCAACTTCCAGCTCCACAATGCATAGGCTTGCCTGTTCATATTACATGTAAGTGGTTAAACCACATCATGCCTGTTTTCAGACTGGTTATTTCAGTGCTAAATTAAGCTAGTGGATTTAGGCAGCTCGTCCTGCTCTCTGCCAGAAGTGGAGAGCTGAAGGAGTCTTTTTGCAGGATAAGCAAATGGCTATGGAAACACTTTCTAGCCGTTGCAGATAATTCGCCAACTCCAGGTTGAGATTTGTTTATTTAAGAACTGATATAGCCATTTCCATTAAATCATTAGAGGTGGTGAAAATCAGATCTTCCCTAAGATTCTTTTATTTCTATAATACCTCATAAGAAGTCAGCACCATTCTATCCTCAAGAACAACTAGTTCAAAATTATCATGTGCACCAAACCATGCCCTGCAACAAAGTTAGGACTGCTTAGATAGGATCAATCTCTTGAGCTCTTAAAAGTGTTAATAGTGATATAAGCATTGTTATGCTGATATCGCTAATACTTGTACTGTGTGACAACTAAATTTTGTGCTAACTCGTGTGCATCTCTGAGAGTATTAGTAATTCTTGTGAAGATGGGAAAGGGAGGAGGTCCAAACTTGCGTAGACAAAAGAGGATTACAAAAATCAAATCTGAGGACCAACGACAAGAAGATACAATATTAGCCACGAAGAAGGGGAGTCGAAGAAATGAGAATCTCAGACACGAGGAGAAGCGGAGGGTGAAGACTAAGCTCTCCGAAACTGGAGCTACTGAGATGGAGAACACGAACACAACGTTTCCCGTTGAGCCTGTGAATGGAACAGGGACTTGTGATGAAGCCTACGACACTCTGCTGTATCCAAAGATAGAAAAAATGGATGATGATATACTGTCTATGCTTTCTGGTCCGAACCACGTGCCCGAGCGGGATCGCAGCTGAAATGCTCCAGGCTTATGCCTTGATAATTCCTGCAGTGAAGAATGTTTCGGTATCCTTCTTAGCAACTGCAAAGCCAAAGGATGCAGCTCTTATGACCAGTCAAGCTAATGGTGCCTTCACAACTCTTTGTGCCCTCGGTGCAGATTACCGTGCTTTTTACAACGCCATGACATCCTATCCTATATTCTTCTTCGTTTGGAACTCTCTTCTACAGAGAGGAGCTAAAGAACAATATGGAAGATGTGAAATTGGCGTCTTGTCATGAGAGGCTTGCTCGACAATTTATTGAAGCAGAAAGGGCCTTTTCTTATACTGAGACTCGTCTGGTAAAGGCCAAACCTTACCTCCATCAAAGCTTGAAGCATAGCTTGAAGAAATGAGAACAGAGGTGGCGGACCTGGAAGCTGAGAAGATTCAACGAATGGAGGCATTGGCTGGAATTAATAACAAAGCTGGGGCCACTTTTCCCCAGGAAAAGGAAGCCAAAGGAATTATCAGAATCGTAGAGCTCTACTGTCCATTTCTTGATTTCTCCCTACAAGTACAAGGGACGTGCATGTGCGCACACAATGTTGTACTGTTTGATCCGATTCTTATGTGATCATTGATGTTAACTTACTACTGTTGTAACTAAAGCAGACACTGATACTAGTAGTTGTAGCTTTTATAAATGTAAAGATGCTAGACATGGTGGTTCTAACCGATCTTGGACTTCAAGAGGTTCAACTGCATGGGAGGTATCGTATTCTGATTAAAAACAAAACTACTTAATTCTGATGAAGCAGCTTAAAAAAACATGTCCGGTAATAAGATTCCAATCCATCTAAAACCTAAATGTTAATGATGCTTGGTTGTTATGGTGCATGTTATGTTGCTATTACTTCATTTAAGAGAATGCACCAGTCAAGGAGCAGTCAGTTTTCGGAGAGCAATTTTACTTGATCTTTGGCTTGCTATATGATGTGAATGATGCAGGCACCAGAAATCTGCAATTATGTTTCAGATTGATCAAAGCAAAAAATAAATGAACTCCAAATGGGTTTTATAAAACCACATCAGAAATGAGTTCTGCATCAGTCTCCTCAAGATCACCTAGTTCAGACAAGCATGTATACCAAAGAATAGCCAGAAATCTAGGATTTCATTGTTTTGCTAATCTCAGATTCGAATACAGAATTGCAGATGGACAAGTGAATAGATAACCAAACCTTTGCCAGGTTCTAAGTTTCTTTTCCATCTGCTTCCAGCCAGTCAAGCGGAAACCAGGAGTCTTGCATCAAAAACCAATACCTACCACCAAGTAAGATTGAATATAGAGCAATAACAACATTATCCTTTACTGGCAAATCACAATTCCATTAACAAAGAAATTGAGAGTCCAACCATCTTTCATACATGGAACAATGCAAGGATGAACCACTAGGGACAATTGACAATCTGAATTAGTTGACAAATTCCTGTTCAAGATGAACTTCACAACAAGCAACAACGGAGCTGAATCAACACTGGAATAAATACAAGGACTCTAATGAGGTGCTACCAGTTCTCCTTGACAATCTTTAACTTCTCAAATATAAACTTCCCTTCCTTGTACTTCTGAGATGCCTCATAAGCTCTTTCATACTTCCAGCCCAGCACCTCTTGACAATCGGCACAAGATATATCAGCAACAGTGTGGAGACCAGTCGTGAGATTCCTGTCCTCTTTAGGTCCCACGACAATGTTCATCGCATGAGAGAACAAAAAGGCTCGACCATGTCTTCCCTGTGAACAAAATTATGAAGAAGAAATTGAACAGAATTCTTGTCACTGCTTCCTATCATAATATACTATATAATTCCATTGTATAGCGGGGGGAAAAACGGAATTACTTGATAAAAAAACTAGCAATCAGAGATTGAACTGAATACAACAATCTTATGGACATAGAAGCAGGTATCATTTTTAGGGTTTCACATTATTGAAGACAAAAGACCCTTCATCAGAGACTCGCTTATAGTAACTTGCTGATATAAGGGTCTGTTATCACCTGATTTTCTACATAGATTGCCATCAATGGATGAGAGAAATGCTATGAACAGGATAATCCATATCATTTCTCTCACTGATAAAATGAAACCATGTCGATCTAAAGATCATTGCACAGAAAATCTATATAACACAAAGAGAACCAAGTCAAGACATACGGACAAGGAACAGCCAATTATCATAAAAAAGCAGCTAGAAGAAAATATGAAGCAACAATTTTATCAAAGATTCAAGTGATTCACCTGAAAAGCCTTAGAAATTACATCATCATGAAGTGAAACATGGTTTCGACAATTACAACAGCTGTACAATCTTGGACCCACCAATTCCGCCATTAATCAACAATTTCAAGGTTTAAACACCTTACTGATCACCAACAAAACACAAACACGAACACAAAGAACAAATAAATCCAAGATTGATCACTCACACGGCAAGAAAATCTAAGAGGAGATGATGATCAAGCAAAATTGTAGTCTTTACTCTTTTGTGATCAAAACAAGGCTAAAAAGATAAGTAAAAGACCGTAAAGCACAAGTTCCTTTACCTACAACAAATTCAATGATGGCCCAAAAGTCTGAAACAGGAAGCCAGAAACAACGTTAGCTTTACTAGTTTAGACCGAACTCCAAAGTTGAGTGGAGATTCCAAGTACGGTTATATTACATTTTTTAGAGAAAAAAAAATGTGGGGTTGATAAGGACAATGATTAGTGATTGGCTTGAAATAGTAAACCATAAGAACATCAAAGATATCAAATTAATATTGCCTAACCACTAACACAGCTGTAGTTAAAAAAGAAATACACAAAGGCGAAGGTAGTTTTTTAAGGACACAAAGACAAAGGGAGAAACTTCGTACAGAAATTTTAATGTCTTGTTGTTAAAAATAAATTAAAAAATAAAAAAAAAAAAGACATTTTTAAAAAACGCACGAAACGAACACGAGCCAAAACATGGTGGAGTTAGTTATCTGAGACGAGAACGCGCTGAAATTAGCGCGTGGAGGGCGGATTTAGTGAGAGGATTCAATAGCTTTCGCTATCGTTTGTATAGCGCTTAGGAAGCTCCGTGTTTGAGACGTCACAAAGCGCTCGTGAAGAGTACGCACACCTGAAATGACCTTATTGTTATTGTTATTTAAGAGTATTTGCAACAGTGCCATCAGGGACCATGAAAGTCAGCGAGGAGTATCTTGGATTATCGGAAACTCATACAGTTATTAATTATTATTACTAATAATTATAATTTGACAATAATATTTTTTTTATTTCTTAACCATTTAAATCAAGTCCATTGTGGATTGGGTTTTAACCATGTTATTTCTCATTTAAAAAAATAAATAAATTTTAAATAAATTGATAAGACTAGAACAATTCCATCTATTATTTAAAAATATTTATTCATTTTTTTTAATTTTTTTTGGTCACTGTCAGGAAGTAAGATTAAGAGCATGCTGTGGGCAGAAATTGCTGGAATTGATTTGCTGATAACTACTGCATCCGAGAAAATAAGAACCAAACCCAACAGTGGTGCTCACAAGTCTCAAGCTCTGGGTCATATGTCAATTCATTTGTCTAATCTTAGATTTTGATTACTCTAAA
>Ga0325411_1004854_pt1 | contig 15015 bp, 10 predicted proteins | sample PopdelMetagenome_13_FD_206181 | JGI IMG/M metagenome (GOLD analysis project Ga0325411, IMG submission 206181) | Populus deltoides microbial communities from Bellville, Georgia, United States - Xylem-PdIQD-R4 | ecosystem: Host-associated > Plants > Phyllosphere > Stem > Wood/Secondary xylem... | reverse complement strand
TTTTGTTCAGATGGAAAGTGATTTAATAAACTAAGCAGGCCTCTGAAATATGTTTTTGTTTCCTTTCAGAAATCATTTGAATCTATGCTGTATTTAGTCTTTTCTGAAGAAGATTGGTGCCTTTTTTCACGAACCTTTTACCCATACTAACTCCTACTTTTTCTCATGACTCTTTAATTTTGGGTTCCCTTCTCCTTCGGGCTTTGCTTCACCATACTGGCAGTCTTTATGTGGAAGCTGGACAAGACAAAGAACACTTATTGAATATTGAGAGTTTGGGGCATGCAGCACTTGTTTTTGTTAACAAGAGATTTGTAGGTAGGTTTGCTAGTGGCTATCTGACTTGATTTTGCAATATATGACTTTTGTCTCTATGATGCTAATTCATGTTGGGATTTTGTTATGGATTTTTTTTCCAGCTGATTTAAATTATTTGTTCAGGATGCAAGTCTTCTTCTGTCTTGATTGGTTTTAGTTTCTGTATTGGAAGCTTCATTTTGCCCTTTTTCTTCAGTTTTCATGACTCTAATCTGTTTTTAGCTGCTGTTTCATCATATTTTCAGCCAGCATTCTTACATCTTCAGTTTCTCTGATTGCTTATCTATTGATATCATTTCACATGGAATCATCTTGAATTACAGGGTTCCCATTTTAGCTAATTGCCTGCGGATACAATATCAGCCATTCTAATAAATAATTTTCAAAGCTATTTGTTGCTGCTTTGCCTATTGTGTCTATGAATTATTATGATAAGTGGTGCACATTGCATATTGGGCACACTTCAGCTTTCGGATATGGAAATCATGATGATGCAAGCTTCTCACTCACTCAGAAAATTAGTCTTGAAGAAGGGAATAACACACTGGATGTTTTAAGCATGCTGATTGGTGTACAGGTAATGACAGATTCATTTACTTTCCAAGTAGATTGTACTGATGCGTGAACACAAGCACCATCTGATCAGTTTTAAATGTTCTCTGCAAGTCGATATGCATTGGCACAAAATCAGTATTGGACTTTTTCTCAGTGTCTTCCTACCCCAATCCATACGAGGAATAAACTCCACGAGTGTTGGACAATTTAGCTCTTCTTTCTGCCCTGCTATGACCCATTTGAAAATCTCTTGGCTAGTGGTCTGTATGCGGGTGGCCTACCCTCATAGATTTCCTTCGCTTTATAAGAGTTTGCCAACCTTAATATAAGAACATGTAGATGCACGTGCACATGCTTCTTGTTCAAGTGTCTGCCTTAAGCTTATGTTATTTCACTGACTATTTTTTTGCTTATGTTATTTGTCAACTCTTGTTCATAAATCATTCCTTTTCCCTCATAATCTAAGGGAAAATTCTACATTCCTGGTCCGTGTGCCATTTTGTTAATTGATGAATTTTTTTTCACGTTCTTAACAAAGTATCAATACAAGCCACTTAAACATGCATAGAATCTCACTGCTCTTGCTACTCCTCTAGTAGCATACGATGCTTCGTGTATTTAAACTACCTGGTCCTTGGAGCAACAAACCTGTCTCTAGTTATTTTAAGCTATATTTGATGCTTGTTACTAGCATCTCTAATGTTTTCTCTGTGCATCAGAACTACGGACCATGGTTTGATGTTCAAGGAGCTGGAATTCATTCTGTTTTTCTTGTTGACTTGCACAAGAGCAAGAAAGATCTCTCTTCCGGGAAATGGACCTACCAGGTTAAAATACATCTTATATATCAGCTTGACTTGGAAAGATTCTGTCCTATATAGAGTTTTCTTTAATCTATCTATATGAAGCTCTGCCAAACGAAGTTCAATTTCTAGACATCACAAGTTAACTGTCTTTTTTCTGAGAAAAAGAAATTAAAATACCAAGCCCTTGCGCTGAGAACAGCCTATTACTGTACTCCCCCACCCTCCATGCAAGAGAACACTTCACTCCTGTTAATCACCAAGAAGATTTCAACTTTAGCTGCCCTAAACATTTTCTCCTCTCCAGGTGGGACTTGAAGGGGAATACCTTGACTGGATAACGTCAGTCTTGCAAATAGTTCTCTGTGGAGTCAGGGGACTTCTCTGCCTGTTAATAAGAGCTTGATATGGTACAAGGTAAGTGGATACATTCAACCGTCAAAGGCATTAGTTCATTAATTTTTAATGATTAAGTGTATAATGCATATGTTTCAAGAATTGGTTGATGAAAGATTTCTCTTATATTTCTCATACTTAGCACTGGCTACAGTTAAGCCATCATTCTTGTTTCTCGATCCCTTTTATGGCTTTATAGGTTTGATGATTCCCTTCTTTTTCACATATCAAGCACCTCTATGGTTTAGCATTCATGGATGTTTGAAAGCCTTGACAGTTCTTGTTAAGTAGATTGCCGTTGTCATTTTTCCTGGAAAACTTTGTTGATTTGCCCATCATGAAAATGAAGTTTCTGTGTTGTAGATATGTGATGAGAAACTATTATTGATGAAGAAAAATTGTGAAACAGTTGAGTCAGGCTAGGGGAAGTTTTATGTATTATGAGCTTGAATTTACAAGCTACAACTTTTGTTCAGTTCTATCGATAATGAAATGTAAGGTGCCAGTTAAATAAAGCATATATTTCAAATCAGGCTCTGCTCTTCTCCAGTCACTTGTTGAAGTTACTTTTCCTAAGAGTTCACCACCGGACTACTGCATCCTTATTTTGGTTTTTGCTTTCATTCTTAGGCTACAATCCTTGCTCCTGAGGGGAACGGTCCCCTAGCCTTGAATCTAGCAAGCATGGGGAAGGGCCAGGCATGGATTAACGGGCAAAGCATAGGACGATATTGGTCCGCCTATCTATCACCATCAGCCGGTTGCACCGACAATTGTGATTACAGAGGAGCTTACAATTCATTTAAATGCCAAAAGAAATGTGGTCAACCTGCTCAAACACTGTAAGTGTAAACTCACAGTGTTTACTCTATATGAATACAGTAAGACTAGCAAAATAAATTCCTTGTATGAGAACCAAGATCATAGCTAGGTTCAATTCTTTTGTTCTGCGAATGCTTTTCCATGTATTTTATCTAATGTTCATTTTATTGCACTTGCAAGTTACATCATAACTAAAACATAATTACAAATGATGAAATCATTTGCAAGTAATTTATCATTTCTCTCTAACCTATTTAACGAGAAGAGGTATCATTGCTCAGGTATCATATTCCACGCACTTGGGTTCATCCTGGTGAGAACCTACTGGTCCTACATGAAGAACTTGGAGGTGACCCTTCACAGATTTCTCTGCTCACACGAACTGGCCAAGATATATGCTCTATTGTATCAGAAGATGATCCTCCACCAGCTGATTCCTGGAAACCAAACTTAGAGTTCATGTCTCAAAGTCCAGAAGTTCGGCTGACCTGTGAACATGGATGGCACATTGCTGGTATCAACTTTGCTAGCTTTGGAACTCCTAAAGGAAAATGCGGAACGTTCACTCCAGGGAATTGTCATGCTGACATGTTAACAATTGTGAAGAAGGTAACAAAAACTTACTTCGCAGCATAATCTAAAACTCTTGGATCTCACATGGACCTGCTGAGTTGAGTATAATTCTATGATGACCCCAAGTTTGCTACCTGGGTCTCGTTTCTGTCTCAGTTCTCCAAGCATTTAATCTTGGCTTGCATGAGTCACATATTTCAGATGCTATCGTAACAGTAATTGCCACTACTGGCTCCTCATTGTGTTGAAGACTTAAGAGGCATGTTATCTGAAAGATAATTTCAATTCTTGCGCATTGCATTAAATGTTGAAGGATGACATTCTGAGAGACAAGCCTGGGTTTTGTATCTTGCCTTGTCAACTCCCAAATTGTTACATACTCGGGTTTGGTTTTCCAATCACAGTGCATTTGATATCAATCTCATAAAATGATTGTATACACAACTGGGTTGCTAAGCGCATTCTCTTATTCAATCAAATTTATCGTATCATGTGAAATCTGGATATTATTTTGGGGGTTTGCAGGATTGAGGCTTAATGAGTCACTGTTACCTTCAATTGCCTTCTTGGAATTCTCTATAGCAACGTTTTCTTAGTTAAGAGTCCATTTCCGTTGAGCCATGCAATTGCTGGTTATTTGGTTACTATTCTATTATTAATCATAGCACCTTCCTATTTTGGACTTGTGAAATAAATTTGTCCTACATCAATGGTTGTCTCTTACTCATAGCACCTTCCTCCTGCTTCTCTTCATCTATTACACGTTTGAATGATAATTACAGGCTTGCATTGGCCATGAAAGATGTTCAATTCCTATATCAGCAGCTAAACTTGGTGACCCCTGTCCTGGAGTTGTAAAACGCTTTGTGGTTGAAGCTCTATGCAGTGAATGATTCCAACGCTGCTCCGACGGAGGCGATTACTATAATGGCTTCTCAATAAAAACTCTGGCTCTCCAGACTTGTCCTTCAAATCTGTGATTTTGAGTGTCCTGCATATATCAGAAATAAGCATTTCAAGCAGCAGTCAGTTTCTTCACTATCTTGTATTTGTTAAAAGCTCAAAAAAGCAATATAAGTTCACATATGTGCCACCATGTAAACACTAAACAACTTCAAGGTACCAAATACTCAATTCATTGCTTATCTTTACCTCGTTTATTGTTTATTTTCTTATACAACTTTCATCTAACACTTTAGATTGCATCGTTGTCTTTGATGAACTTAATCTTACAACTTGAAAAATAATTCTGTCATCTTAATAAAAATATTTATTTTTTTAATCTAATTATACAATATTATTTTATAGGGAATTTCTCTAAAAAAAGCGTGCTTGATTGGCATAATAAAAAATTGGTATACTGAAACGTTAAAATCCATGTACTCGATTGATGGAAAGTGATTATTGTTTACTAACAACGCAATTTAGAGGCAATTCGGCATCACTCAAGACTCTCGGAGAAAGCAAAGAAGTTGACAAAAAAAAGTAGAACCAATTTAGAGGTTGGTGGAATACTTTCTCATCCAAGAACCATGGAGACCGGTGGAATAATTCCTTGCAAAAGAACTAACCAGAGAAGAGATGATCCTGGAAATCAAGAATTACAGAGAGGAGACCCACATTGACGTCCTTTTATGAAGAGAGTCCAAGAAGCTGGTTAAGGAGATGTAAGAAGTTCTTCAAAATGAACTTCATACCAATTCAACAGTGGGTTGAAATGTCTTCTCTTTATTTGGATGGCAAGGCAGGGGTGTGGTATGAAGGACTCTTAGGTGGGGGAGTACTTGATTGGATGGGATGAGTTTTTAAAAGCTCTATGTATGCAATTTCAAAAGCTCTATGGATGGGATGAGTTCTTCAAAACCAAACAGGATTGATGAAGTCAGTGAATCATATAAAGATGATGAACAATTCAAGAAGATTGTGACTAAAAAGTTGATTAACATGAAAAACTAGCCATAATATTTATATGATGAAGAGGTTTTGAGGTATAACAATAGAATTATGATTGGTAGCAGAGGAAATCTGAGAGAGAAGCTAGTAAGTATAACATATGATTCTCAAGTGGGAGGGAATGCAGGTGTACAAAATTCATACAAGAGGCTTCAAGCAATGTTTTTCTAGCCTTGCATGAAAACCTCAGTTAAAGGATTTGTGGAAGATTGTTGATGTGTGTAAACAAGCTAAGATGGAAGGAGTACCCTACCCTGGTTTACTGCAGCCGCTACCTATACCAGAAGGTATTTGGAAGAACATAACAATGAAATTTGTGGAAAGATTGCCAGAGTCAATAGGGAAGAATGCTATACTGGTAATTGTTGATAGATTCACAAAATATGAACATTTCTTGGCTGTAACTCATCCTTTTACAGCTCAAGACATTGCTCAGTTATTCTTGGAACATGTATACAACTGATAGAGACAAAGTTTTCACAAGTCTTTTGTGGAAAGAACTATTCAAACTACTAAGAGTGAGGTTATTTATGAGCACATCATTCCATCCTTAAATCAATAGTCAGGTAGAAAAGGCTAACCAGTGCTTAGAAACCTATCTAAGATGTATGACCATGCATAATCCAAACAAGTGGTATAATTGGTTGTCTCAAGCTCAATAGTGGTACAATTCGAGCTATCACTCAGCTATATGGCTATCGACCTCCTACCTTAGAGGTATCTCCGTCTGCACCAAATCCAGTAGCAGCTGTGAATGAAGTTATTCGAAGGAGGGTGAACATGTATAGATGGTTGCAATCATAATTAGAAAAGGCTAGAAACAGAATGACGTAAATGGCTGATAAGGGCAGAACTGAAAAGGTGTTTCAAGTTGGTGATTTGGTCTGCTTAAAGCTTCAACCTTATAAGCAGTTGAGTATGGCACTAAGGAAGAATAAGAAGCGGAACCCGAGGTTTTATGGTCCCTATAAGATCATACAAAAGGTTGGAGGGGTAGCCTATAATCTATCCCATGACTGATGAAGAGGGCAGAATCAAATTTAGTCCAATAGCAATCCTAGATCGAAAATTGATGAAGAAAGGTAACAAGACAATAATAATGAGTCTGGTACAGTGGTCAAATATATTCCAAGAGGAGCCATAGGAAGAGCTGGAAGAATTGGCAAAACGATTTCCAGAATTCAATATAGATTCTTGAGGATAAGAAACTATTGAAGATAAAAGTATTGTTATGATCAGCTTACATCATCAATGAAGTATATGATATGTGATAAATAAAGGGATAAACATGTGAATAATAAGGAGAATAAAGGGTGGAAAGCAACTGCAGAGAAGTATACACGTGAGGATGCTAGTTAGTATAGTTGCTGTGGTTAAGTCAATCAGAATCTTGGTGTATATAAGCTATTGTAAAGAATGGAAGGCAAGTATTTGAATGATAAAACATCTCTTCGTCTTCTTCTTCTTCTTCTGAATTTCTTCTCTAAAATTGCTTGTTTGTTAAGGCATAGCCTTAACATGTCCATGTATCAAAATGAACAGAATTAAAACTTAGTATACCATAGTGTAACTTTCCCCAAACCAACCCCATTAGAAACTAGTGTTACTCATGTTACCGCTACCATCCAAAATCAAATATAAGCATCATAATCCCAAGCAAGCAATTGGGACAGCACAGGCCAGCCCAGATTGATCACCTTCTCAGTTAGGTAAGTTCGTTGCACAAACAGAAGTCCCTTTTTATCTCCCTCATTTTCCTTTTCTTAATCTTTTAAACTAGTTTCTGTTTGTTTCCCGAGAAAATGCCAAGAGAAAAAGAAAGAAAGGAAAACAAACTTTAATCTCAAAGTTTGAAACTTTCACGGTATCCCTTCTCAATCACGCAACTTAATCCATGTGGGCCATTTTCACTGTATTACGTAACTTCATCCATGTGGGTCACTTGAGCTGTTTCTTTTACCTTGAAATGTTGTACCGTTTTTGTTCTTTCTTCTTTCTTCCATTTTCTCAGAAACCAAGCAAGGGGGTTTAGTTGAAAGTGAAACTGACCCTTTATTGACTGAACAGAAATGGGGGTGTCTGGCCTGTTGTGGGCTGTGAGGGCGCTTGTTCTTCTTCAATTTGTTACTGGGATTCTTGGTTGGGGAAAGGAAGGTCATTATGCTACTTGCAAAATTGCAGAGGTGAGATTTGGTCTTTATCCTTTATAATTTTGGACTTTTTAAGTTGTCAATTTTGTATTTGGCTCTCAGTGATCAGAATTTGATCTTTGTTGGGTTCACTTAATTAGCTTGCTATGTTTGTAGATCTGCTTAGGTAGTTTTCTTTTTATCATGTTGGATGTGGGGTGATTGACTGATTGAGAATTTGAATTATAGCTGTTAAGAAAATGAAAACGTTTGGTTTTACTAACTGTTGGTATTGCTTTCATCGAATATTCCAATTCTTCTTGGACTTTTAGACCAGCCTTGATTGCATACATGCTCCTGTTTAGGAGTCGTTTTTTTGGTAATTTAATCCACCCGTCCTAGACAACTTTAATTGAGATTTAATTCAACTGAACTCTGAGTTTTGAGATTATGGAAAAATCTACAGTACTACTAGTATACCTGAACTTGTTGATACATTTTAGCTTTTGCTGGTCGCATATTGTGGGACCACAAATACTTAAATCTAAACGAGAGATGCGTGGACAACAATAATGATCAAGGTTTTGTGAGTTTTTTTAGGGTATCTTTGTTAATGATTAGAAGATAATGACTGAATGAGTGATTTTACCCACCCAATAGTAAAATCCTGCAAATAAAGCAAAACGGATTCCCATAGAAAGTACATAGTGGGAATGTGCAACCACATAGTAAGTACCTTGTAGAGCAATGTCTAGCCCAGAATCTGCCTGGAATATTGCAATTGTTAATCCTATCTGATGAAGCACTTTTGATTCTTTAGGGGTATCTAACTGCAGAAGCTCTAGCTGCAGTGAAGGAATTGCTTCCAGAGTCTGCTGAAGGTGATCTTGCAAATGTTTGTTCTTGGCCTGATGAGATCCGATTCCACTATCACTGGAGTAGTGCTTTACACTATGTTGATACACCAGATTTCAGGTGTAACTATGAATATTTTAGTAAGTTCATCTTGCCCTTCTATTCTTTGGTTCAGCTAAATATTGTTTGCACTATTATGTAAATTCAATGGTAGTTTTTTTGTTGAGTTGCATTCATGACTTTCCACTTTGCTGGGGTATAGAGACAATTATTAGCCCTTTTAATGTTCTCCAGTTTTCTTTCAGGGGATTGTCATGACTCTTCTGGACGTAAAGATAGATGTGTTACTGGAGCAATTTATAACTACACGAACCAACTTTTATCGTTATATCAGAATTCCAATTCAGAGTCAAACTGTAAGCAAGCATTATATCATTGAATTTGGCACATGCAAGTGCTATATATCATGACATTTCCTTTTGCAAAGAATGATATGCAGACTATTCCTATGTTGGTTGTGCAGACAATTTGACGGAGGCTCTTATGTTTTTATCACATTTTATTGGAGATGTACACCAGGTCTGCTCCTGTTGCCTATTGCTAAGACTTCACAACTTTAATACAGCACATAGGGTGCTAAATCTTAATTAGCATGGTAACTGGATTAGAAACCAAAAGGAAACCTTGGAATAGAAACCTGTTATCATTGAACAGGAAGTATTTGTTTCTGAAGGCTTTCTTTTTAGTACATAACTGGACAATGCCTTATTTGGGTCTCTACTCCTTTGGAGTGCTTCTGTGATATTAGTAAATACTTTATTTGTTGTGGTTTATATGTGATGATGTTTAGTAATGCTCATCTATTGGCTGCAGAGCCATTTAACTTGACTCACTTGTCTACTGACCTGATTTCAGAACTTGTTTTGTGATGACAGCCCCTGCATGTAGGTTTCCTTGGAGATTTGGGAGGAAACACAATACAAGTCCGTTGGTACCGTAGGAAGTCAAACCTGCACCATGTAAGCTTTTCTGTAGTGTGTTAATCTACACACGTGGAGGATGATTCCCTTATAAACAAAGAGAATTTTTTGAGACAGTCAATGTGCATGGAATGGATTTGGATCCTCTCATGTTCTTGAGAACATGATGAATCGTGTTTAAATTCAAATCAGTAATTATATTTTAGCTTAAATTCAAGTACCTTGCTAATTATGTATCTGAAAACTATGTAAAAAATCAAGTTTAAACATGATTTATCATGTTCTCAAGAATTTGAGAGTATCCAAGTTGGTCTGTCAACTTGGATGATAGGCATACACAAGCAATATATAGCAATGCAGTCAAGGCAACTGATTTCTTTTGATCTAAATAGAAAAGCATCGTGGACTTTAATGACCATCAAATTACTTTGACATGACCTTCTTTTATGCTCATTTTGTTCTCTTCACCTACCTGTGGGTCAATATGGTTTCCAAATAATGGTCATCATTTATATGTTTCTGGAACAACAAATGCTCTTTCCCTTGTGTTTTTGGATGTCATTAGCATTATATAGTCTCCTATATTAGTTTCAATATTGTTATTCTCTCTCTCAGGTATGGGACAACATGATTATTGAATCAGCCTTGAAGACATTATACAGTTCAGATCTTGCGACCATGATACGGGCCATTCAGAATAATATAACAGTATACTTTTCCTTCTAACCTATTTCTCTGATTTCTAATTGGAAAATAGCATGTACATTGGTATCAGTAGTGTTGAAGGACAGTACTCGGTATATCTGCTTCTTTTATTTTTCTGAATTGTTCTATATAAATCACATGAAAGTTATTACTTGGGGATATGAATTTGTTGCTTCACAAATTTATATTTTGTGTGAGTGCATGCTCCTGGATTTTGCTTTAGCTTTATTTATTTGCCATTTCTTTTAGTGAGAAGCTTTTTTTTATTGTTGATAGGAAAATTGGTCCAATCAACAACCACTATGGGAGCATTGTGCACACAACCACACAGTCTGTCCAAACCCGTAAGTATATTCCTTTTTCCTTGCATGCTTCATCCGCGTAATGGCAGACATGTAATAGTGCAATCAACCATGCACTGAAAGAGCTATTTTCGGAATGGTGAAAGCTTTACTCGTTTGAAACTGCTGAAACACATATGCATGTTGATTCTCCCATACAGAGTTAGACTTGATTGCTCGAGATGCAAGTTTTTCATTGCATTCGGGGAATAAATTCACTTCATCCATCAGTTGCAAGGAGTTGTTAACTAATGGCTTGATCCTTTTCCCTTCAAATTGTGCAGCTATGCTTCTGAAAGCATTAGTTTGGCATGCAAGTTTGCATACAAGAATGCCACACCTGGAAGCACTCTGGAAGGTATTCTCGTCAATCAAACAATCAATAAATTTTAGATTGTTGTTACAGAAGCTAGATCAGGGTAGCCTTGCATATGATTAAAATGTGACTCATGTAAAGCTTATACCTCATGAGTCTTGCCTGCTTCCTACTGGTGCAAAGCGTGCCCTGCAGGTTGTTGATATTGGTTTTATTTTATTCCAAGTAAGGGGGGAAATGCCATTTTTGTTATCACAACTAACCTTGAAAATGCTATATATTTGTGTTTTTTTTAGGTGTCATTTTATCCCATGAATCATTTTATCTCTATGCTCAAAGCTGCAAAATCGGACCTTCCAATATTTGATTGGACAATGCAAAGGTCTTTGTAGTCAACACAATATCGTATGGATGTTTGGACCATGCTTCTCATGTATTTAACCATGCACATGTCCAGTTCAATCCAGCATGTTATGCATGTGGACTGCGGCAAACTCAATCCAGCAAGTTTTTTAACAAATAGACTGTTTTCTCACGTCATAAACTACCTGAATTTCAGCCATACTCAATAGACTGTTTTCTCACGTCATAAACTACCTGAATTTCAGCCATACTCTGTTAAGAATAGTTTGTAATCCTTGATCTTTTGCGCTGCAGATGATTACTTTCTTTCCCGGCTGCCCGTTGTGGAAAAGAGACTAGCCCAAGGGGGCATTCGGTTAGCTGCCACCCTGAACCGCATTTTTGCTTCTCACGTGAAAATTGCTCAAGCATGAAGATAAAGAGAGAAAGAAGCATCTTCAGTTGATTACACAGAGCGGGGACCACCGCTCCAATTTATATATAGCACGAACTTACCTTATGCGTAATACTTTCTGTTAAGCAAGCTCCAAACTAATCTTTTAAACCAATTCTTGATTTCATTCCTGTTATGTGGTATGCATTGTCTTGGATATTCCCGAATATGCCCTTCTTGCACATGGAAAATGTCAACTTGAAGGGTACTCAAGAGTGGAATTTAATGCTTGTACTCAATAAGAACCCTTCTTTCTTTATTGTATAAATGTAACCGAACCTTTTCTAAGCTTTTTATATATATGTATCCAAAACTCAAATTAGTGGCTCATTTCGTTTCTCATGTTTTGTGATATTGGAGGAAGAAAACATCAAGCAGTTCAAGCTGAGAAAAAAATAAAGATATGGATAGGATTAGAGGTTTGCTGAGATTGTGTGCTCCTGCATTTGTTTTTTTTGCGGGTTTAGCTTCCATTTCATTGCCAGGAGCTCTGGGATGGAGCAAGGAGGGTCATATAATAACTTGTCGGATTGCACAGGTAATATATCGTATCCTTTCTTCTAGGAAGTAGGTCCAAAGGTCTTAGGTGTGAAATATGTTTAAAATTATATCAAAAATCAAGGAAGATAAATCATCATTAGAGGCGAATATTCATCATCATGAGATAACAACCAATAAATTGAATTTGTTACTATAATTCTTACAAGTTCTCTGCCCTTTCCCCTGCGTTAACTCAAACCATTTTCTGGATATCAACAGTCTGTTTATTTGTGATTGTGGTCCTCTTCCACCTTGAATACAGAACAATGGATCCAATGAAGGCATGTGAGCCAGAATTATAGGGACTTAACCAGTTAGATTGGCTGGCATCTGGGAGCTGTGCATCAGACGCCTAAATGCTAGCTTGCTCAAGCAACAAACCCGTGAAATCATGATTGCAGTCCTGAAATTTGCTTCCCCCATTTACTAGTTAATTCTTGCAAGTTTTAAATTGTGTTTGTTAGTGACCTAAATATGGCCTTTCTTGCCTGAAATAAAACCGTAAGGTATTTACAAATGTCTTTCAGCTCACACAATACCCGTTTAAGAAAGGTACATCAAAGTATGAAAAATCAAAAAATTGTTACATGATGGATAAGCGAGCTTACTTTGCCTTAAAGAAATGGTCAGGAGATGCGTTTTTATTTTGCAACAAGACTATGAGTCCTCTTGTTTACTCACAGCTGAACTTTCATGACTAAAAGTCACCTTTCAATTAGCAGAATCTTTTAGGGCCTGAGGCAGCACATGCTGTAGAAAACTTGTTGCCCCACAACCTTAATGGCGACTTATCGGCACTCTGCATATGGCCTGACCAAATCCGTCATTGGTATAGATACAGGTGGACTAGCCCACTTCACTTCATTGACACACCAGACAGAGCCTGCACATTTGATTATTCGAGTAAGCTAATTTGTACCTCATAATTATCACTATTATTTTCAGTCGTTAGCATACTGTTGTAACTAATTTGTTACTTTGTGTTAGGGGATTGTGTGAAAGATGCTTGTGTTGATGGTGCCATCCAAAATTTTACCTCTCAGCTTTTGCACTATAGGGACGGCACTGCAGATCGTCGATGTAAGGAATTCCACATTCCAGGATTATGATTTTACTGTTGGAGTCCTGAGATTTACATGGTTTTATTAACTTTGCAGATAATTTGACAGAAGCCTTGTTATTCTTGTCCCATTTCATGGGAGATATTCATCAGGTATATATATAAAGACAGTTCCGGTGCTGCACGTCTTATCTTTCTTTTATCATAATTCAATGAGTTTCTTCTTGTTTTTACAGCCAATGCATGTTGGATTCACTAGTGATGAAGGAGGAAACACCGTTGAACTGCGATGGTTCAGGCACAAATCTAATCTTCACCATGTGAGTACCATCGATCAATGACCATCCTTGGAGCCTCAGCTTATGATGTATATTGCAGTGGCAGTTTTCCTGTACAAATAATATTGCAGTGGCAGTGTCCTTTTTCTTTTTCCTTCTTCTTATGAATGACTGAAGTTGAATTTGCTTATCTAGGTATGGGACAGGGAGATTATTCTTACAGCTCTAAAGGATTTCTATGACAATGACATGGTTCTCTTGCAAGAAGCCATAGAGGGGAACTTCACTGATGTAAGACCAATTAGCCTATTCACTTCACCTTCATGTATACATTAAACATCTGGTTCTCTTCAACTAACTGTTATATATTGCTTCCATGTTACACAGGGAATATGGTTTGACGATGTAGCATCATGGAAAGATTGTGATGATCTACTTTCATGTCCAGACAAGTGAGTTCTCTAATTCTAGACAATAGACATCTACATGTTTCTTTCAAAACACAACATGTTAATAACTGGGATTTCTCACTAGGTTACGTAGTTCAGATTTGTTAATCATGCTTGCCTTTTACGTGTGTAGGTATGCCACAGAGAGCATAAACATGGCTTGCAAATGGGGTTACAAAGGCGTCAAGGAAGGTGTAACTCTAGCAGGTACGTACGTACATATCACCTAAAGACAACATTGCACACTAATGTCAATCTGATAAAATCCAAAATATTCAGATTTAAAGAGTGTGGTTGAAGTTTAACACTTGAAAATATGTTGCATGATCATAGATGATTACTTCGATTCGAGGATGCCAATTGTCATGAAACGCATTGCTCAAGGTGGAGTTCGTTTAGCCATGTTCTTGAATCGGATTTTTGGGGATCCCGAAGAAGGGTTTGCCTCACCAACATAAAAAAAAAAACCCTACTAACCAGCACAGGACTTGGAAACTTTGACTGTAGTATTTGTTGTTACTGTAACTAATGTCTCTACAAGCGTCATATGTATGATCCTGGTCTTAATTTATAAGGTTGTTAATTAGGCTGCTATGGTTTAACTCTGCTGTATAAAAGCCACAGCCACATTTACTGTCATTTTGTAATTCGTGATAAAGTTAGTGAAAACTGTTCTCTTCTCAGATTCTTCTCAATTTCCTTTCCCTTTTCCTAGCTGGTACACTGCATAATCTTGAAACTCAAAGTTCATTCATTGCTTTTCCTAAATTCCTTGAAGATTTTACTACGTTGTTTTACCAATCAAATGTTCTGTTCATGGTATGACTTGATGGTCATGATCAAGTATTGAGACGTCATTAATTAGTTACAACCCTGACCCCAAATCTATTATTTTCTTACCCCGATCTGGTCACCCTTGCAAGCAGAGTAGAGTGCTGTTGATGTGATTAGTGACTGGGCCTTATCCTTCAATTAGTTGGATATCACCCCATAGGATCTTTTTTATTCAAATATAGTACCTTAAATAACTTTCTTAACCAAATTGCTTACGAGGCATATGAAGTAACGACCACTAATTTAACTTTTATGGTAGATAAGGTTACTATTGGTTGTTTTTTAAAATGACCATGAAATTGCTCATGACCT
>Ga0325411_1004853_pt1:0-12500 | contig 15015 bp, 10 predicted proteins | sample PopdelMetagenome_13_FD_206181 | JGI IMG/M metagenome (GOLD analysis project Ga0325411, IMG submission 206181) | Populus deltoides microbial communities from Bellville, Georgia, United States - Xylem-PdIQD-R4 | ecosystem: Host-associated > Plants > Phyllosphere > Stem > Wood/Secondary... | reverse complement strand
ATCTTAAGCCAATGTTTTAAATAGTTTCCAAAGACATAATCTTAAGCCATACTCGCAAATATACACTCTTGGTTGGAGGAATCATCCAAATTTCAATTGAAAGAGCAATAACAACAATGCCCAAGCTTCACAACCACCCTTTTAGGAACATCATAATTTTTCTAATTTGAAACTTGGAACTACTATGAGAATCTTTTAGGGAGGCTTGGTCAGATTCTTCCATTGATTATTCTCTTATTAGTGAGGCCTTTCTCAGAACCATCTTCTTCTCAAATCATAACTCTTGATAGTCATATTAGTGATGAGAAAATTTAGAAGGTTCTTTTCTCTTTTATGGATAGTAAGGTTCCCCCATCCATACGAGTTTAGTGTAGGGTTTTTTTTTTAAGAAAGCATGGAGTATTGTTGGTTCAAACACTATTAATGATGTTCATTCTTTCTTTATTTATGGCCGAGTACTCAAACAAGTGAATACTACTACTATATCCTTAAATCCTAAGGTTCCTTACCCTACTCGGGTTAAGGATTTCATGCCTATTTCTTGTTGTAACACCGTTTACAAATGCATTGCCAAGATCATTGCTAATAGAGTTAAGAGAGTGCTTCTAGATCTGGTTGGCCAATTTCAGTCCGCTTTTATTGAGGGGAGAAATATCAATGACAACATCTTACTAACAGAGGAGCTTCTCCATAATTATCATTGAAAAGGGGGGGCCTCCACGTGTTCTTTGAAGGTGGACTTGATGAAAGCTTATGATTCAGTTAGGTGGGACATCTTGTTGATTATATGGTTGGTTTTCCATCCAGTATGGTTAACTAGATTGCTGAATATATTTCCACTACTAGATTTTTTATCTCTATCAATGAAAAGCTGATTTCTTTGCTAGTAATAGAGGCTTAAGGCAAGGAGACCCTATGTCTCCTTACACGTTTGTTTTTGCTATGTAAGTTTACTTAGAGTTAATGGGTCAGGTGGTTAGAGATAAGGACTTTGGATTCTATTGGCGTTGTGAGAAAGAGCAACTTACTCATTTGTGTTTTGTTGATGATTTGATGATCTTTTATTGAGCTGAAGTGGGTATAGTTTCCTTAATTGAGAATTACGTTGATCAATTTCAATTGTTTTTCAGTTTGTCTCCTAATCATGACAAGAATAGTATGTTCTTGTATGGTGTTAATCCTAATGCTAGAACACGGCTTCTTGATGTTATTGATTATAAGGGAAGTTGTTGGTCAAGTACCCTAGTATTCCCCTTATTACTACAAAACTCACATTTCTTGATTGTTTGATCTTGGTGGATTGTGTTATGGATAAGGCCAGTTGGATAAATCACACTCTCTCATATGCAGGTAGACTTCAACTTATTAAATCCATTCTCTTTTGTATTCAGGTGTATTGGTCTTCTCTATTCATAATTCTGAAGGCTATTATTGTGAAAATCACTTCTTTGTTACTATGCTTCTTGTGGAATGGTAGTGATCTAGCTTCAAGTGGTGCTAAAGTTGCATGGGATAAAATTTACTTACCAAAGGAGAAAGGGGGCTTAGGTATGAAAAACCAAGAGGTGTGGGATATATGTACTAGGCCAGCTCATTCAATTTAGTCATCTTAGATTCATTCTTACTTATTGCAAGGTGCGAGTATCTAGGAGGTGACTTGTCCTGGGAATTGTTCTTGGAGTTGGAGGAAGATTTTTGGTCTTCGTAGTCTTACTCGTCGGTTCATATACAACCGTATAGGTGATGGCCATTCTACTTCTTGTTGGTTTGATAATTGGCATCTAATAGGCCCCATAGTGAAGTGTTTTGGGGAAAGAATTATCGTTGATTTTGGCTTGGGTAGAGACACGAGGTTGAGTTGATAGCTAGTTAGGAGTGGATTTGGCCTTCTATAAGATCTCCAAAGTGGATTGAGCTTACTCAATGTACCCCTGTTTCTTTTCACCCGAATGATAGGAGGTGTGATATTGTGTACTAGAAGGATGCTCCTAGAGCTATTTTCTATGTCTGTAATGTTTGGAATGCTATTCATCCCTTTAAGAACAAAGTGGAGTGGTGGGAGCTTGTATGGCATAAACATGTTATCCCACGATTCTCTTTGATCTTACATGGCTTACTATTTGTAAGGCCCTTTTGACTCAAGATAAGCTCATGTCTTATGGTCTTATTCAAGTTAATAGGTTTCTCTTATGTGGGGGTGGTAGTGAAGATGTTGATCATTTATTTTTTTATTATCCATTCTCTCAGCGCATCTGGTATGATCTTTGCTCTAAATGCTGCATTCTTTTCAGACGTTGATCTTGGGTTAGTACCGTTGCATGGCCTTCTCTTATAGGTAGAGGTAGATCTCTTAAATCATTGATAATCAGATTGATGTTAGCTACTGCAGTATACTAAATTTGGAGGGAGAGGAATGCTCGACTCTATGGCGAGGCTCCTCGTAATGTTTCGGTTGTTTACAGTGATATTGTTAAGTTTACTATTTATAAAGTTGATCCAATTTGTAATATGGCCTCCTCGGATACTAATAGAAAGCTTCATATGTTGTGGGGGGTTTTTATGATATTTTTTATTCTATTTGATTTATTTCTTGTTTAGGTTTTGAGGGCATGTCCTCTTAACCTTTATATAAACCCCGATCAAAAAAAGATAAATCTGGGTTAAATAGGGTAACTATTAATTGGAGGGACAAAATCTTTTGAAACAAGATGAACATTTACAGGAGATTAATTTCAAATTCAGAGAAGAGAAATTAATAAAATAGTATGTGAAATATTAAGTAACGCTAAATCATGAAAATTCCCTAACTAGGTAAAAAACTAATAATTTAGAGGAATTTTGTGATATGATTCGGGCAACGAAAAAACAATCAGATTCAGAATTTAAGGTAAAATGCGCAACTATTCAATTTCATGACAACAGTCATAATTCTCAATCCGACCGTTGGATCAGACTATAATTTTACATGGGACGTCCTGACATGTTTTCCTACCTTAGGTTAAACTTTAAGGGTAATCAGAGTTCGGGAAGATATCAAAATACTGGTCAACAGAGGCTGTATGAATTTTGTTATTTACTTCATTTTGACATGTGGACTTCCTATTTGGCAGGGATTCTTTTCCTACAAGGATATGACAGTTAGTTTTGGGAATTTTCTAATCTTGCAAGGATATTTAATGGGCAACAACATAGTTTCCATGTGTGATATGGACTCTATATTAATGTGGAATCCTTATGGTGTATGGAAACAATTATTCTATCCTTATTATAGTAGGAATCCATAATTAAATAAGTTTTTAAGTCATCTAAGAATACTTTGCAAACAAGGAAACTAAAGAAGATGCAACTTCAGATTTGATTCTCCTAACTTATATGGGACTTCTAAACAACATCAAATTTGATCTTATCATATTTAGAATATTAAATTTGGATTTATTATTGTTATTATTATTTTCTTCATAGTTTAGGGTTTATTTATATTATTTGGGTTTAATAGTAAGTAGGCATCATTTAAGTCCAAAGAAGGGGTCCAGTAGTGTTTGTTTTAGTCTAGAGTCAGTATAAATAAAGTCATAACTAGACATGTAAGTTAGACAATTTAGATTAATAAAACTTATTATTTGTCGTACTTTGTATGTGTGTTAGTGAGATAATCTCCCTTTCTTTGTCCTTATACTTCTCGTTCGCGAATCAATATTCATTGGGTGGGGGTTTCCGTTCCCAATAGTGTCTAGGTACAAGTTATCTTTGTGTCGTACTCTTATCAAATCTGATTTACTTGGTTTTCTAGGAATTGATGTTTTTGTGTATGGGTTGTTTGACTGCCTGTTCAAAAGATTCGCATAAAAAATCTTAAATCTTCCCCCTCCTTCTTTCCTTATACAGCTCGGCAATATGGAGGAGAGAATGAGGTATTTATAGTCCCATTATTTTTTAATTATACTTTGGCCCATTCTTTCCACTCTTTTTACAATTTGGTTATAACCCTTTTCTTCTTTTTTTAAACCCCCTGGCAATATAATTTATTTGATTTTTCTCCACACATTTAACCATCTCCATTTTTCTTCTAGATTTTTATTCTCGGGTTTTACAATTTAAATCATAAGTGTTATTGACGTTTTCAAATTCTATCGAATGCAAGTATAGATTTTCTTAAACTAAGCCATGGAAATTTGGTAAAATTTGAATGATACCTAACTTAAAATTAAAGTGAGATGCACTAGGAGGGAAAACTATACATCATAGTGCATATGTTCTTGTTGGATTCATGTGGTCTCTAAGTGTTCTAAAATGGTTATTATCATTGTGAATTGACTGATTATCTTTTTCGGCTATGTTTTCTAAAGATAAAGATTTCCTTGAAAGTCTACCATCTAATCTGCATGACCAAACTTTCATACAAGTGCAGAAAGAAAAGAGGAAAAAAAAACAAGATTAAAATTTATAGTTTGTACACTAACTTACCTCCCCAACAACAATGTAAAAACGTGACATAATCAAATAATTGATATCTTTTTTTAAATATAGAATTGTCAAAGTAATAAATTAAATAACAATACCTAGATCGATCCACATGGAGGTTGAGGATATAAAACCATAAATAATAATAAAAAATGAGTTAAAAGAGATTTAAAAGATGTGATATTAATGTAAAGATTTAAAAGATATAAATAATTGCTTAGGTTAGAGGATCCTTTAATGGTATTTCAAATAAATATAGTCCAAACTCTTTTTATTACTTAACTAGAAACCACACACAAATAAGGTTCCAATCAGATGATTTGTAATTAATGACTTATTTTAAGTTATTAATAGGATTATATTAATTATCTTTAATTATCTTATTTGAGTAACGTAAACTCTTGTAAATGTTATCAAAGTATTCATGATGTTAATTTATGCCAATGCCAACAACAAATCAAAATTCTTTTGTAGCGTAAATGTTAGTTCTCCATGTAGTATGTAAAACCCCAAGCTTTTATTATAAAAAGAATAATAAGATATAAATAGTGTTTTTTTAGAGGGTCTAAAATAAAAGAAAGAAAGATCAAAATTATTAAAGAAAAAATAATTAGGATCAAATATGAGAGATGCAAATTAGAATGGGGAGTTAAATGAATTTATGGAAAGTTAGAGATTTGTATTTAAAAAAAAAAGAATTGGAGAAGAAGTGAAATCAATAAAGAAAACATTCAAGACTCAATTTTTCTTATGCTCTTATTTTTCTTATACAAGACTCAATGGTAAGGTGCCTTGACATCCTTATGCTCTTATGTTTCTTAATATTTAAGAGAAAAGGAAAAGCCCTAATTTGCTATGTTAAAAAAAAAAAATTAAGGTTCATGTGAATTGGGAAAAAATGTTGATTTAGTGGAGTTTTCATGAAATAATGTGATAATAAGAATTAATTAGAAGACTTTAACAACAAATTGAAGAGAAATCTAAGGGCAGAAACCTTTATTAGGTTCGGCCAATTAGGAGAAATTTATATGTGTAATCCCTGTTTGAATTTATGCATGGTTATGGTTGTATAAACATCAAGAGTGTGATAAAATTAGGTCTGCATGAAAACTAGAAGGAAAGATAAGTTTCTTGAATTTTTGAATGCTAGAATTTGTAGTAATTGAATGTGTGTCCTTATAGAATTCATCTTTTAGTGTGTTACATATGTAACTTGTATGGTGTGTGGTTATCACTTCAAAGGGAAAAACTCAAGTTTTGCAAGGATAAAGGTTTTAACTAGAGAAAGAAAGAAGAGGAGAAATTTTCCAAAAGCAAAAATGGACTGGCTGTTTTGAAAAATAGCTAGACTGAATAAAAAAAAATGGTTAGATCATTTTGGCTACTATTTTATGGTAGCTTGATTTTGATGTAAGACTTTGCGTGATATAGGAGAGGCATCAGCTATAGGATATTAGTCTTTATTTTATTATATACTGACATGTAAATTTATTAGTTATAGGGTTTTATTAGTTCCAACTAGTTGTAGGATTTTCATGTATTAAAATAATTATGTTAGAGTTTGAAAGATGTAATAAAAAAAATTGAATTATTTAAGATCAATACTTTATTTATATTAAGGTTGTATTGATGATGATGATGATTATTATTATTTATTTTCATTGTTGGTATAATTTTTGTGACGTTCACTTTTCTAAATTCTTCTATCGTAGTAATGTATTGTAAGGTTGTTTGTGTATTGCTTGGATTGAATTTATATGTACATGGTTAAGGAAGATGTTGTATGATGAACATAAGTTCACCCGGGGTTATGATAAAAAAAAATCATGCTACTTAAGTAGTGTAAGTATTAGTTATCTTGTGTTACATGTGGTATCAGAGTATTGGCTTGGTTCAGTAGACACTTTGATAATGATAAAATGAAAATATAAAATTTGAAATAGTATGGTTCGCACAAGACAACTGAGATTGATCCATCTCATTTGAGAGGGAAGAGTCAGAGTATGAATATGGAAGAGGAGCAGTCAAGGGCCACTTTGACTGACACTACCTCCCTTATGTCTACGGTACATATACATTTAGTGTGAAGAGAGACATCCTAAACTCAAGGAAACCTTGTGTGATGAGGATCAGCCCAACACCAAGCGTAATCATGCTAACGATCCATTGGAGGTGCCAATTGGGCCAATTACAAGAGCTGGGGCAAAGAAGCTTAAAGAGGCATTGAATGAGCTTGTACAGAACATATGGAACAAGATGGACCTATGGCACTTGAGACATCTAAGGAGCATGAAAGACAACCTCTAATTCATCTAATTCATGTCCAAGAAGAGCCCAATTCGTGTGGAACAAGTGGCTGATGTGTTTCGGCCATACCAACCTTATTAGGCTTTTTTTCCTAATGATACAAGGATAGAAAGTCATCAATTTATTCTCTTAGACAAATCAAGGAAGTTTCAGCAAATCTGATTTTTTAAAGAGGGAAGGATTATTTAATGTTTTTCCTAGCCTAGGAAGAAAAGTAATTAAATCAGCAATAAATGGGAAAATTTGTTTTGTTATTTGTCCAAGCTAAACAAGAAAACCAAGCTAATCAAGGACCTAAAGGGGGTGACGACAACACAAATTTTCTCTTTCTTGATTCTTTAAAGAACTGAAAATGACTTCTCGAAGAACTACTGACTTCATGGTGTCATCCTTAAACTTCTCGTTCGCGAATCAATATTTGTTGGGTCGGGGTTTCTGTTTTCAATAGTGTTAGTTCCTAGGTACAACTGATCTTTGTGTCACACTCTTATCAAACCTGATTTACTTGGCTTTCCGGGAAATGGTGTTTTTGCGTGTGGGTTGCTTGACCACGTGATCAAGAGATTCTCATCACTGTGCCTGTTCAGGATAAAGCTCCATTTGAGATAACGAGTGTAGAGGAGCATGTTGATGAGCCCATGGTCTTATCCTCAAAACCACCAGACTAAAATTATCAACATCCTCTTCAAAATCCTCATAATCAACCAATAGGCCTTTTAACCTTATTGCCATTGTTTGATCTCAATTCAACCCCAACCTTTCTCATGTCTTGGGTACTTGTTCCAACCTCATTGCCATGTTTCTCCACCTTTTCAAATCTATCACACATGTTCCCTATCACGAAATTCATTATTTCCATCATCGTCATCATTGCTTGCATTTGGGCTTTAAGTTCACCCTCGGTGGGGGTGGTGTGTTATTTTGATCTGACATGATGATACTTGTAAAATTGGTTAGTGGTATAAAAATTATCATCATACCGCTCGTGTTTCACTCAAACTTCGGTCTCTCCCCTCATCTCACCTTATTTCGATTCTTGCGGAACTGAAATCACACTGAATTTCCAACTCACCAAAGCAATCCAAATAGATGTATATGACTTAAGAAGCAATAATAACACAAAATATAAGCAAAAACAGAACTGCGATGATAGTCTCGCAAGTAGTAAGCAAATCTATCTGAAATATGAACATAACCGAAGACTCGAATGAAAACAGGAATGAAGTATGCAATATGATGAAATAACACCCAAATATGTTAGATACTACAGGAAATGAAAACAACATAAACAGTATGAGTTTTAAGAGTTGACGTAAAAATAAACACGTTTACAACAAGTTAAGTCTGAATTTGGAACCTTAAGGTCAATGATGTCCAATTGAGATAAAATTTCAAATATAGTGCGATTTCAACCCAAATAGACAAAATATTAAATTTGATCAATTTACAATAAGGTTTGATATGCTGACACAAAAACATTATGAATCAAATCTGATCAGAATCGAATTTGAAAACCTAAGCAAATGATATCAAATTGACCTCAAAGGTAATATGTAGTGTGATTAGGACCCCCCCAGTAAAGAGAGTATGAAATTTGAGCTAATTCTAAGTTGATTTGATCCAATTTCGCCTTGATTAGTTTTTTTGTAACAGAAGCAAATAAAAGTCTTTTGAACGACTTTTAATTTCTTTTTTTATATATAATATTTCACAAATTAACGGAGAATAAGAATTTGGACAATAAGGAATTTTTTTTACGGAATCAAAGCGAAGCAAAAATTTTGAAAAGATATAACCTGAATAATGGAGCTAAGCTTTGATATCAAATAATGTGAATCTCATGATTATGTGGTCACACAACCCACATACAAAGACACCAAATTCTTGAAAAACTAAGTAAATCAGGTTTGATAAGAGTTTGATTCAAAGATAACTTGTACCTAGGCACCAACATTATTGGAAACAGAAGCCCCCACCCAACGAATATTAATTCGCGAATGAGAAGTATAAGGATGATGCCACAGAGTCCATCGCTCTTCGATAAGTCATTTTAGTTATTTTAAGAACCAAGGGAGGGAGAATATCTCACCACTCGCATAACAAAGTTGTGGCACAAGATGTTTATTAATCTAAAAATTTTGTGGCCTCCCACATGTCTGGTTATGGCTTTATTTATACTGACTTTAGACTGAAATAAAACCTTAATGGACCCCCTTTATATGGATTTATATTAAGCCACTTGCAATTGACCCAAATAAGTAGTAATAAACCAAAAACTAAGAAAATAATAAAAATCTGAAATTAATATCCTATATATGCTATAATCAGATTTGTCATCCCTAAAAAGTTCCAAATAAACTAGGAAATCTGATCTGAATGTGGAATTAATTCTAAAGTCTTTTTGCCTTGTTGTGCTTGGTTTTCTTATTTTGCATGAATAATTAATGAAGAAAATCTCCCTCTTTTCCTCTCTTCCTTCCCTTCTACGTGATCAGATTTGGAATCCTTGCATTTGATTATGTGTTAACTTTGTTTTCTCTTAGCTTAGATTGGTTCTTTGAATGTTTTCAGTCCAGTTTCCACTTCTTTATTTCAGTTTCAGAGGTCCTCTTGCGTTCTTTCTTGTAGTTTTGATGAGGGAGATTGGAATGAAAGAGGCGGCTAGTGCTTCTCCTATCTTTTTTTTCAACATGATGCTCTCCACTCTACCAGTAACAAAGCCTTGCAGAATGCAATAAGGGCTGGTCAACTCTAAACTGGACATAACTTGAGGATACAACTTCAGGACAAGTTGCATGGAAAATTTTCTAAACTTCCTTAGCATTCCGATGACATCAAAGCTACTACTGAAGGTCACATCCATATTCTTACATCTGGAAGTCTTGGTAAACTAGATGGAATCGGGGGAATCAAAATGCATCTTGGTAAGATGAGGCAGGTCAAGGGCAAGCATTTAATGCCTACTTTGGTCAATGTCCAAGAAAAGAAAGTTTCAGAGCATCAGAAGGGAAAGCAAGTAGTTCACTCCTCCTTTATAGCTAAGAAATGAAATCTGCCAGCTACTTTCATTCTAAAGTTGTCACACTCAGATGTTGACATGGCAGATTTGGCAAATCCTCTGCAAAGCATATCCATCAAAACTGATAATCCTCTTCAGCAAACCAAAGGTTTTAAGTTAAATTTCTTAAATGTTGTTAGAGGTGAGGCTAACTTAGACGTGAGAGCTGGCTCTAGTGCAAACTGAAACTTGTTTTTCTTAACTTTCTCCATGGATGTTGCACGGGTGATTGTTAATCCTCCAATAGATGTCTTTGAAGAAGGTTGTACTCTTTGGCAACCCACCATTGGTGGACAACTTTGTAGTTCTGAAACTTCCGTTCCCAGTGGTTAAATCTATAACTAACAGAATTGGGGGTCCCCTTGGATTACTAGAAGTGTTGTCTTCAAATAATGGCTTCTTTATCTTCTCTTTTGATTCGGTTGTACATGCCTCTGCTATCCTGGACCGTGCTCCATGGCACATGGCCAATAGACATTTAGTTCTTCAAAGGTGGTAAACATGCAATTCTCTAAGGTTGAGTTGTATAGAATTCCTGTTTGGTAATATTGGACTACCCTAATGTTGATGCCACTACCCTAATGTGCAAACGCCTAACTTATGCAAGAGTTTGTGATGAAATTGATGCTTGGTCAAGGAGTTTGATCATCAATGCCCTAATGGTATAGTAATTACTATCTCAGTTGAGTATGAATGGCTTCCTTCTGGGTGCAATTCATGCAATGTTTTGGGCATAACTTAGTTATATGTTCGGCTATTCTAAATGATAAGGCACTAGTGATGGAAGAGACTAAGCTAAAAAAAGATGGTTGAAAGGACTAACTCAAAGTATAATATGCTTAACAAACTTCAATGGCAGGAGGTTGGAAAGAGAAAGAAGAGCATCACAAGAGCCTAGTAGCTCTAATGCAGCTGAAGGGACACAATTAATTAATGACGAGGTGAATCAGGTTATAGATTGCATTATGAATCGTCCAAGCAGTGAATTGGTGAACTTCTAGAGCAATATATGTGATTCCTTGCCACAAGAAAATGTTGATCCAAAAGTTTGCATTAACACAAGTGTTTTGGGTAGCCCGGGTTCTTCGGCCAATTATGAAAATTGTATGGAAGCAGAAGCTGGGAATACCAAAGTGGAGAATGTTTCTGATGAAGATTGTCTTAAAGAAACAATCCTTCCCCATCAATTCCCTATGTTTTCGACCAGCACCGATAACCAACTAGCAAGTAAAGCTAAAGACTCTATTGAGGATAGGAAGAAGAAGGGATCAGGGGGTTCTAATAAGAAGAAGAAGAAGTTAGGCTCCTTGTGGGGGGCATTTCGAGGTAATTTTATGTTCGTAGTTGGTTTCGACATCCTATTACTTTGTTTACTATGGTTATCAGATTTTAGAATATCAAAGGTGATACGATTCAGCCATGTGATACAACCCAAGCAAGGTCAGATTTGGATTTTGTGTAAAATTTTGTACCGTCCAATTTTACTCTATTGAGCATAACTTTAAATCCAATAGTTGGATCGAGCCGAAACTTTACCAGATAATTCCAGAGGTTTTAAGTGTAGAAGATTATTCTATGATCTTCAAGCTTCATGGGAAAAAAAGGTACACCGCCAAAAAAATTAAAGATAAAGGACAACCGTTATTGTTACCATTCAAAAGTATGTATGCAAGTGGTTAGCATGCCATGCTTATTTGAAATTCTTGTCAGTCACTACTCCATACAGTATTGCTGGAGAAAGATGTTAGCAATACGGGAATTCCAAAGGCTTAAACAAGAGGCTAATGAAGTCGCTACTAATCTTATTCAAGATTTGAGGGTGAATCTTCTTGGAGAGGGAGAGAATGATATGGTTCAGCCTTGTGATTCGACCAAAGTAAGGTCAGATTCGGATTTTGGTGTAAAATTTTGTACCATCCAGTTTTATACTATTGAGCATAACTTCAAATCCAATAATTGGATCGAGCTGAAACTTTACCAGAAAATTCCAGAGGTATTTTTTTATGTTGAGGTAACGTTTTAGGTGAATCAAAGTTCGAAAAGGACTTACGATATAAGTCAAAATAGGCTGTATAAATTTTGTTAATTACTTTATTTTGACTTGTGGACTTCCTATTTGACAAGGATCCCTTTTCTAAAAGGATGTGACACCTTGTTTTGGGAATTTTCTAGTTCCATAAGAATCTTTAATGAGCATAAACATAATTTTCAAGAGTGGCAACGATTATTTAATGTTCTAGAATCCTTTTCTTATAAGGATTCTTTATTTATCCTAGCTACACAAGGAAAGAAGAGTCGATGCTATTTAATGATAGATTAATTATTTTTTTTATTTTCTTTCATGTTTGGGCTTAATTAAAACTTTGTTTTGAGTTAGGATCCAAGGCTTGTTTGGATCAGGTTATGGGCTTTTCAGATTAGGGTTTTTGGGTCAGTTTGAAGTGGACCTCATATAAGTCCAGATAAAGGGTTCATAAATCAATATCATTAGTGGATCCTCTGACCTTGACAATGATGTGCCGTGAATGATTCGAAAAATCGATAACGATGAATCTGACGAAAATGGATGAAGGATGGGTCTGGTTGTGTTGTCTTTCTTTTGGTGTTTAGGCTGGATTATAGTGATTTTAAGGTAAATAAGATGGGGGATAGACTAGAATGATACTTTGATAAG
>Ga0325411_1004852_pt1 | contig 15017 bp, 13 predicted proteins | sample PopdelMetagenome_13_FD_206181 | JGI IMG/M metagenome (GOLD analysis project Ga0325411, IMG submission 206181) | Populus deltoides microbial communities from Bellville, Georgia, United States - Xylem-PdIQD-R4 | ecosystem: Host-associated > Plants > Phyllosphere > Stem > Wood/Secondary xylem... | reverse complement strand
AAAAAAACACAATATTATACTGCTCTGCAGATAATTAGCCCGTGTTTAGCTTAGAAGGTAGCAACAATGGTAAGGGTGGTGTTTTTGAAGTGGTGAAAACAAAGTAATTGTCACAGCATGTAATTAAATATAATGGATGATTGTTACTGTAAACGCTATAAGGTGGTACGATCATAATCTCATTGAGAGCTGAAGTGCCGGTTGTGATTTTTCGTTGGTGTGGAATTGCAGAATTTTAGCATCTTGGTCCTGCTAAATTCAGCAACTAAGTAGCAGGACTTGGCTTTCATAAACTTTGCGTTATCATTAAATCTTGAAAGTGTGGGAGAAATATAAAATTCTCAATGATTTTGCTCCTCTCTCTAAGAGTCGACTTTTAAAACTGGCTTTCCATGAACTTTTCTTTGCCATGAAATCTTGATGTATGATGGACCTTATTTTGATTACGGTTCTGTTAATTTATGCTTGTAAATTTTGCAACTCTCATTGGAAAAAAGTGACAATTACTCGACTTTTCTTTTTGTCTTGGAGGTGATTGCAAACAAGATCAATCGTTGCAAAACATTCATTTCCAGGGTTAATTCTCGATCCATCTAGAAAATCATGACAGTTTTCTCCCTCGTTTCCATATCTTTTGATCCGAGAATATTTTCTAGTGTGTATAGTATCTTAAGGTCTCTGTCATCTTGTGTTTTTCCTTTCGCAATTGATGCAGCCTTGAATTTGATAATCCTGAAAGGCCTGAATGCAGCAATCTTCTCTCTGTATATCAGCTCGTTTCAGGCAAGACAAAAGAAGTATTGTAATTCACATGTTTGCTTTGACAGGTTGCCTTGCTTTATGCCTATTTGTAATTCTTTGACGGTGTATTTTATGTTTAAATCTTTCTTTAATCTTGGGATAGAAGACTGTTGGCAACTGTGTTTTGAGGAAATGATTGATCTTACACTTATGGTCATTTGTGAGGGCTTATGACGTTCCACTCTAACCATGTCTGTTGAACACTTATTGTAGGATGCAGCAAAGGAATGCCAGGGTTTGAATTCGGGCTTGTTCAAACCTCTCCTAACAGATGCCTCGAGTGAACATCTACATCCCATTCAGGTTTCTACCTGTATATACGCCTTTCTCTCTTTCAGTAGGGTCAGGAACAGTAAAAAAAGATGTTATGCATAGTTACATAGATCGTCTTAGAAACCAGAGATTATTGTTGTGTAATTGTAAATGTTTGCCAGTACCAGCGCAACTTGTTTGTAGCATGTGGCCACTGATTGGAGTTTCATGGAAATCTGTTGCTTTCCCTTTTTCACTTGGATTTTGGTCTGAACTGCCAAAGTTTGCCTACACATATCAGTGAAGTCATTGCCCTGATGTGCTTTAGAGAAAAGAGAGTATGAAGAAGTCATTTCTCTGCCTTTCCGTATTTTATTCTGAGGTGTCTTGTATTTATTTAATCACGGATAGTAGATCTAAAGTTATGTTGCAAATCCTGGCAAGAAGAAAAAATGAATATGACTTCGCACTAATGAGAGTTGTACTTTTAAATTGGTAAGAAGAGAATATTTACATATACTGTTCTTCTCTGTCCCTGCCCCTGCCCCCTCCTCGAGAGTACTACTGCTATTCATATGCAGCTTTTTTTCTGGATAGTGTTGGAGGAAGGTGCCGGTAAAGCTGCAGAGATTGCAGAAGCCACTCTAAAAAATGTATACCAGGCAATGGGAATCCTGCGGAGATAAGCAAGCTTTCAGATTTCTGAACGCGGAAATCTGAAAATCAACTTCCTTTTCCCAGCATTACATGGGGCATAAGCATAGAACATTTATTTTATTTAACTTTCACGCGTATAAATTAATATTTTCCCGGGAACTGTCTCTGCATAACTGTGGTCAGTTGAAATTTGTACAGAGAAAATTTGTAGTTTTAATATTTGGATTATTTGTCAGAACATGAACTTATTTAAACTACCAATTCCTTGATAATCAAGTGATGGAAATTCACTTAAATATCTTGCAGGTGCCTGAGAAGAATGTTGGTGTAGATTTTTTGTATTCTATTGATCGAAGACCCATTCCTTGGTTGTCTGTCTTCTCAAATTCAAGCGGATGCTATTGTCCTTGGATCTTTAACCAATTCAATGAACAGGAATCGATTGCAACAATGGGCTTTTGATAAGACGCGAACTAAATAGAAAGATGAAATGGATGGTGAGTATAGTTATGGTTCTTGATAAAAAAAAATTCCCTTGCTTTCAAAGCGATACGCCAACTTAAGATCAAAATGCACTGTCCATTAAACTATAGGCTTTTATTGGCATAAATGTACCTTGTTAGCATATCTTGAAGCAGTTACAAATTTCTGCAAGTGTTCTCATGTTTTGGTGATAAATTTCTCCGAGCTGAATGAACTTGGCGAGGATGGCTACATGCTTGGGATAATTTTTAATGAACTTGGCTAGGATGGCTACATGCTTGGGATAATTTTTTTTCCTTGGAAAACCAAACATCCTCGAGAAGAAAGGTAGAGAGGGATGAGGTTTGACAGAGAGAGAAGTCGGCTGTTTCGATGGACAGAAAGACATCCGAGGAAGGAAGGGAGGTATACCTCTCGTCTTTCTTCTTTCATGACTTAAATTTACACTATCTGATTTGGAGAGACGGCAACACAATCAACTGCCATAGACATCGATATCCATTTTTTTACGGTTTTCTTATCCTTTAACTCAGGGGCTCGGAAATGGAAAAGAAAATTGAGAGAAAAAAAAAAGACGAGGGATTGGAGAATCGGAAGAAAAAAAGTAGAGGGACTAAAAGCAAAGGTTTGTTTGTGTTAAGAAATCATGATAAAAGAAATCTTATCACGAAACGCAAGAAAGATGGGCATTCTTCGAAAAAACTAGTACTGGTACTAGTAAAAATGATATCGTTGTTTTCTGCAACAAATCCCTTGCTAACATGGTCACCATCGTCAACCCCAACAAGAATCAGTTACTCTCAGACACTTCGGCGGTGTTGTACCTCTAGAACTACAAATGCGTTGTCGTTTCATATTCCTTTCTCATTAACTTGTTCCCGTCTTACACAAAAACCAAATGCTCATACCACTACTAATCTTCAGGTCCAGGGTTCTTCTTCTGATTCTAATAAAGAAGAGCAGGAAGAAGAGTATAAGGTATTGACAGCAGTGAAAAGTCAGTACAATGACATTCTAATCGTTGACACTCCTAAAACCAGGATGCTGCTCCTCGACTCCACTCGTAATTTCCTCCTCATCCACCTTTCTTTTCTTTTTTCTCTTTTTGGGGAGGGGGTGCTTTTCTTGTTCTTTAACGTATGATGATTGATTATACAGATAATGTTCATAGCCTTCTTTACAAGGATGGTCAGAAATGGACTCGTTCATATTGGGTATGTATGCTATGTTAAGCTTCCTTCCTTTCTAGTTTTTGTTATTTAATCAAAGCAGCAATTCATGTCTTTGTCTGTCCATTTTGAATTTTGAACTGTGAAAAATAAAATATACATCAGTTTTAATTTTTACCTAATTAATCAGCTCCATTCGTTATGCAGGATGAATTTGCTAGTTTGCCAGCTATTATTCCACAAGGTCCCGTTGCAATATTTGGCCTGGTAGTTATTTTCATCTCCCTTTAGCGTGTTTATCTTCTTGAACCTATGATTATATTTATCAAATCAATGAGTTCGCATGTACAGTGAACTTTTCTCATTGTCCAGGGTGGTGGTACAGCTGCGCATTTGATGCTTGATGTGTGGCCTTCATTGCAGCTTGAAGGTTGGGAAATAGATGAAATTGTAAGGACAATGATAGAATCGTTTAAATTTGAGTGCCCTATTTTCTTTTCCATCCCAATTTGCCTTTTTTACCTTTTTAAACATAGCCCCTTCAAACATTTTTCTTTTACTTCTGTTGGACTAATGTTCACCTTGTTCTCATGGAGATTTTTACTGCGCCAAATATAGTTATAGAATACAGGAAGCTGCTTATGATTCAGCTTTGAGATTTAGGGCTAAGTCAATGTCAGTGGATTCCCTAGTTGCTTGTATTGACACAGACGCCTATGTTCTCAATGAGAAACCTTAGTTATCTTCTTAGTTCTTGCATGTTATTCAGGAAAAAAAATCAAAGTAAATTCATGGACTAATCTGAAGTGCTGCAAATAATGACTCGCACCAAAAACCTTCTAACAATAGACTTGGTTATTGTCAAATTATGGACTAAGGAAATTTTCTGTTTTTAAATTTTTGGTGGATTTCTGCTGTCAATAGAAAATATTTTCAGCCAACCCTTTCTAACTGCCTTGGCTTAATTTCCTGCAGATTATTTTCTGAGAAAAAAATGAGGCTAATTGGGAATTTGTTTATTGTTTGTGCAATGATGTTTGCAGTAGCAAAACTCTTTGGTCCTTTTCCATTTAATATTGATTGCCTCCTTACTGAAATGGATCTTTTTGCATTAGTTGATCAATAAAGCAAGAGATTATTTTGGGCTATCGGATCTTGAGAAGCAAACTCAAGCTGGTGGCATGCTTCATGTTGTTGTTGGTGATGCCCTATGTTCCTTGGAAGATGATGGTAGAAAATATGCTGGTGAGGAGGATAATGACCTGTCTATTTTGGTTTAGAGCACGCATGCAGGATTTGCTCATTTTCTGATTTTACTGTATGGATGTTTGGTCATTAGTATGATTAAGTATTCTTTCTTGCAAGCAAGCCCCCTTGGGGTAATCATGGGTAGGTTTTGGGAAGTGGAGGCAGGTATTGAGGTATGGTTGCTGTAGCAAACTTGAAGAAAACACCCTGTTATGATATATTTAGGTGGGGAAACACAAGTCCTGCTTGACTGTTCATGCCCGAATAACATTCCTTTCAGCTAAAGCTTGATCTGTAGCATTTCTTTTTATTAGATCCACATCCACTTGTATCTTAGTTAGTCTTTGCCATTAATTCACTTTTGTTCTGTAAATTTGTATTGTTTGCTTTGTTCAAGCTTTTGGTTTCTTCCTCTTTTCACTAATATATGGTATCAATATTTTTTCAGGCATTGTCATTGACCTGTTCTATGGGGGGAAGGTTTTGCCACAGTTACAAGAGGTATGTTCCAAACGTTTTTGTTTCTTATACTATCAGTGGCTAGTTTTGCAGCTTGGTACCTGATTCTTTAAGTTTAGTTGCCTGTCAAATTATCACTCTTAATGAAGTCATTGTCTCATATAAGCACAACAATTTATGATAATTTAATGTGAAGCACTCTAGTCTCTACAGCCTTAAATTTGGTTAGTTGTAAGAAGCTATAAAAACACTTGTAAGCAGGATTTTTTATATACATATAAACGAAGGAAGCTAGAATAAATCCCCCCCCCCCTATATCTTTGAAGAACATATGCATGTTTATGGTATGAGTTTATGACACTGCAAGAGACAAGAGGAAGCCCATGGAGTGTGAGTTTTTAATAGGATTTGTACGGCGGACGTCAACTAGTTAATGTCTAAGTTTTTTCAGTATCAATCACAGGCTTGACCATATGTTAATTGCTAGCACTTGCTTCCTCCTTTCCAGGGCATAAAATTTGTTGCTTTAAGCAAGAATCAAAAGATCATTGAATTTTTCTCCAATTGCATGTTTAACTTCTTAAGGACAAGTACCACAGGAGTCCTTTATAATCACTCCAGAACAGGAATCATGCCCAAGAATTTTAAAAAACAACTTTATTTGAGAACCATTTAGGGGACTGCTAGAAAAATTAAAGGGCAGTGGCCAGAACCTTTTGCACTGGTGGATGATAGATGTATGTTTGACTGAAAGTTGGAAGCGCTGGCCATGAGGTAGCAGAGAGCACCCATGTTCTGTTGGTCCATTGCGTTTTGTTTGTGCATCTCTTATCCATCTAGAAATATGAAGGTTAAATTGTTATAAGTTTCCATATCTTAAAAGGATGCTAACCTCAGCTTGAAGTGTTTCTGCCATAACGTGAAAGAACTTCCAAAAGCATAATTCCAGGGCTTCATGGTCTGGTGGCTGGTGGTTACAAATATTGGTTTTTTCACAAGCAAAGATCTCTAGTCTATTAATATGCATTTACATGTTATCACTGAGTGCAAGTTAGAGGGTGTAACCCTCCTTAAGTTGGGGTATGGTACTATGGATTCTATAATTCATATGTGAGTTTTCTTTAGAAACATAAATCTATATATCCCTTGATCTTGCCATTATTTTTTTCTCCTTTGTTAGTGCTTATGTATAACAGTTTTACATATCTAAACTCGGTAATTGTGTTTGACAGGTAGCAACTTGGTTGGAACTGAAGGGTAGATTGATACCTAATGGTCGCCTTATGGTGAACTGTGGAGGCATTGAAGAATCAGATGCTATAAATGAAAGAATCAGTACTAAATCAGTTGATAATGCTTGGGTTGAAAATCCAACCATCAAGGTTTTGTGTGAAGCATTTCCTGGACAAGTATGGCATTTACTTTACTAACATTTGATACAATTACATTTTTTCTGATTCATCATATTTTAACTGAAGACAACCAGGAATTCTTCATTTTGTTTTACATTTTGTTTTGGTGGTGGTTATGGGAGTGAGGGTTGCTTTCCTACATTGAAATGTAGGGAGTATAAATGGTTGGGACTTCAAAAACAAAACTAGTGAGTGTAGTTACATATATCTCAAGGTTGTGTATATAATTTATCCTTCAGTAAAATTAAACCCTCCTACACATGCCTGATTTTTTTAAATGGTTGAAAACCGGTCAACATATTGAAACCTGTTTGAACTATTTTTCGGTTTTCCAGATTCAAGCTTCTACTAGTGGAGAGCTGTATTTTTCTATGCTTTGAACATTAAAAAAAAAAGTACTCATCTGTACTCCAAAGTCCAAACATTGCAAAAACCAGGCTGTTTGAACTATGTGTGATGTCATTGTTTTGCCTTTGAAACAGTTAAAGAGCATTATTTAATTTAGACTTGAAAATTGGACTAGCAAGAAACTGCTTTCAAGCTGAATTTCCCACATAAATTGCTGAAGGATACGTCATTAAGATTCCTTGTTCAGTAATTAAACAAGACGTGGAATCAATTATTAGGTGTGCTTAAATGCTTGCCTAACAGCCCCAAAGTTTATATATGAACTGGCATTTGCCAAGTTAGTGTTCTTAAAGACAACAATAAGCTTACAGTCTGATTGAAATTTGATTGCTCAGCTAAGCTGGAAGAGAGTTCCAGAGAGTGAAGGTGCAAATTATCTTGCATTGACGGGACCCTTGCCTGATTTGACCTCATGGTCTGCTATGGTCCCAGACCATTTGAGTGCAGCTGTTAGCAAATGGAGGCCTTGCAGCCCTCTTCCATGATGGAGATATTCTTCTTAGCAGGGTTATATTGCAGCCAAACCAGTTTGTTGAGAAACTATACAGTCAGATTTGAATACCTCTCAATCAGCCATTCAAATGAAAGATCTTAAGCTAACCACGAGTGTACCATGATATTTTTCACAATTTTTTGCATTTTTTCCTTCCTTTCATCTTGTACTTCTCAATCAACTATTCTCTTACAGTCAGGAGATGTAGTGTCATCGTGTTTCATATTGTGGAGCATCTCTGGATGGTTTCTTGAGGAGATATTGTGCCCATTATCTTTTATATCAAACACTAGTTGCCAATAGATTTCCGAAATGGTTGTTCTTTGTTGCCATTGTGTATCGCAGTTTCAGTGATGGTACTAAGCTCTTTCCCTTTTCAACTTTATGTTTTCTTTGAATAACAAGTCCTTATCCACAGGGGAGAAAACTTCTTAGCAATCCATGGATATTCAATAGAAGGGCATATCTTATTTTATGATTTCTTTTTGCAGAACAATTCTTTCAGCGTATCAGTTTGATTTGCCTTCAAATATTCTTCTTTGTATCTGTATCTCCCTGCCCTAATGTACTTAAAGGTTTGTCATTAGTTTTTTTCTCCTACTGTTCGTCTGTGTTGATTGCTATAGCATGTGTAACTGAAATATTCTAGTATGTGCTTATTCATAATTCTCAAAAGAACATTACCATTGTAGTCCATTTTGGTTTCAGGATATTTCCCACCGTTTATACACGATCAAAACATTGCCGAACTTGTCCATCCTTGGAAAGAGAGTAGGGACGGTGTCCATTTACTCCTTCCATTGTCCATGCATCCTGGTCTACATGCTTCTCTCAGATTAAAACCCTAAGCTTAACCCGTGCTCTATTTCCTGACTGGTTTTGAAGGAAGGAGGGATAACCAGTCTGGAACAGAGCACCTTTATGAATTTTCCAGAGCCTATTCAGTCTGCACAAGGTTAAAACCAGCATCCTGGGATCTCTCCTTCACTGGAAAGTGGCAACACATTGCATTTCCAGGAGGCTGTTTAAACTTAGTCGGAGACCTGAATTATAGAGAACGCAACAAAGCCGGGATGCTTCTACCGACAATAGTGTGTTTTCAGCAGCAATCTAGGCAAACTAGAGAGATATTCATTGCAGTTAAAACACCATCTTAACCAGAAGGCTTATAAAGTATGGTACAACTGTAAATTACAACAGGCTTTCCTGTTTAAAAGACCAGAATCAAGCTCTGTTTTATCTGCCATTCCTCTCAAAGCTAACTCCTACCAAATACTCAACTTACTGTACAAAGCAAATCCTAAGATACTACTAGAGCATCATGGGAACAAGTATCACTCCAGAAAAAAATTAGATCCTCTAATAAAGGGCAGGACCGGAGTTTAGGCATGCACACCATTGCAATTGCTGTATATACCGTCTGCCGGTATTTTTGCAAACTTGGTTGCATTTCCATTCTGGTAGAGGCTTATTTTTTTGGCCATTCCATTGGGAAACTTGTGAGCGTGTAGGAGAGGATCTAGCTGGCCACATGCTGCTGCTATCAGGCCTTCAATTCGAAAGGTTGATTATCAAATGTCAATGTCAAGACATTAAAAAAAAAAGAGTAGTTTTTGGTTCAAGATGAGAAAAAAATATTAGACTTGCAATATGGAGAAGAGTGAGAGATGAACCTAAGAATAGTGCAGAAGGTTTCCCTGGTCTTGACTTGAATTCAGGGTGGAATTGAGTACCAATATAGTAAGGATGATTAGGCAGCTCAACTATCTGTCAATGAGCCAAATTTAACTTAGAATAACTGTAGGGAACTATTGATCCTAAAGCAATTTGAAAAATGGAGAACAGAATGCAAGTCCCGAACCGCATACCTCCATGCGTTGGCAAGTTTTATCCTTGCCGGTGAATAAGAGCCCAGCATCTTCCAGGGATGATACCATATCAGGATTCACCTGCACAAATAAGACTTTTTTATCCTTTCTCGAGTAACTATCTACTTACATGGAAAAGAGATGCATCTTGAGTTCTTGACGCCCCATACCTCGTATCTATGACGATGTCTCTCATCAACAAAACCTCTATTACCGTACCTGACAGAATCCAGAATTCAAGGTTTAGCCAATCTCGGATATTCACAAGTAAACAGTATTGATCTACTTGTTGCATACATATTGCAGGTTGGTTTATGATAACTAACTATGTTGTAAGCACAAGTTTCTTCTCGCAAAATTCAGTCTGGTAATATGAAAAACAGACTTCTACATCATCAAAATTTATCATTTACATGAATATAGGCACCGCCATATCAATATCTGTTTTCAAGCCACTCAATTACTTACAATTTCGCTGATTTGGAGTCCATGACTTGGAAATATGTCCTCCTTGACCCAAGACGCATGGTGCCTCCCAGGTGGGTTTTTGAGCCCTGTTGATGAGGAAAAATGTCAGACTAAACTGGAAAACGCCGACGACCAGTTGGCTATGTAGTTCAAAATTGAGGGGACAATATAAAACCTCGGGCATGAATACAACGCAGGGACTCTTGGTGTCAGGATCAAATTCCGTGCTGTTAGCATCTTGCAGGCCAAGGATAGATCGTGCAAACTCAATGACTGCGATTTGCATTCCCAGACAGATTCCAAGGAATGGAATTCTGTTCTCTCGCGCATACTTGGCTGCAAGAATTTTCCCTTCCACACCTCTGTCACCAAACCCTCCTGGGACAAGAACACCATCTGCACCCTGCAGACATAGGCTAGTCAGACGGCTACGAAAGAAAGTAAGCAGAACTTTGAGGGCTTATATGTTTCTAGTATTAAAAATGAAAATTAGCTTCAAGCGTCTGACCATTAGCAATACAAACCTTTAACAACTTCCATGCAGCCTTATATGCATCAGGATTCTGCACGCGGAGCATTCAAGTCAAGAAGTGAAACAAGGCATAAAGATTAGTCTATACGATATCAGTACTCCGAATCACTAACCTCTCTTGCAGTTTCATCCTCAATATCGCTAGCTGGAACCCAATCCACAACAAGTTTCTTGCGGAGAGAAACAGATGCATGCAAAAGAGCCTGCCAGCAGTAAAATAACTTTTATCACTAGGAAAACACCATAATATTATCTTTATTATGGGTATAAATGCATGTTTCATTCGCATAACATTTCAAGTGGCACAAATCGACAATTACAAGTTTTGACGATTGTGAAATTATGAATGACGAAAAGCTTCATGACAGATAGAGCTAACATTGTTGCAGAATATGTCTCACATTTCTAGGACTCCCTTTGACGCACTTCAACTGAAGTTTGCGTGCATGAAGAAAGAAATATTGTAAAACTAATTCACCAAATAACAGCAGAAGGAGGACAGCAGAAATCTAAAGACATGCAGTGCGTCTATAACAAATTCAGTGTTTTACGAAAGGTAGTTGAGTGGTTAGATACAGGCTGTCTGGTTCAAAGTCTGACATCTATTATTCAAAGTATGGCAGAGCAGCAGCAACCTCAGGGATAAACACAAAAGACTTCATCGCATGACCACGAGAAACTTCCCACAGAGACGGTAATTCTAAGCTTTAAAAAGGAAACGATAGATATAAGCGAACCTTTAGCAAAGAAAGGTAGGAATCTGAAAGCCCTGTATACTTCCCAACAACGGCAATTCGAACCTGCAATTCACAACTTAGTACATAAAGCTCAGGTAGAAATTGCTAAATATGTGAATTGAAATTTGCTAAGACCCACTGGTTCAAGTAACATGTCGCAGAATTCAGCCCTAGAGGTCCATTCCTTTAAATTAGGCTCCCTGGCAACGCTGTAAATTTCAAGACAATAATTCAAGGATATCAGCAAATGGAAGATATCAAGCAATGCATTATAGAGGGGGGAAACAATGATAAGTGGGATCACTTGACAAACCCAGGAAGGTTCAGCGCTCCCAAAATTCCTTCGTGAGCCTTCTGATCCTAATTGAGAAGAAACACACCATAGTTTAAGAATTAGAAGCTAAGCAATGGAATGAAGGTCAAAAGGACTACAAGTGTACTCACTCTTAAAAGCGAAGGAAGGTGCCAGATGTTGGGAACATCATAGAGAGTGATGATATTTTCTGCCTGGAAAACTCGGGGTCTCAATAATCTTGCAAAGTAGACAAGAAAATATTCTAGTAACATGCATGGAAAGGTTTATCCTTGTAATCAACTTACTGGGACATGGCAAAATTGAGAGAGTTTCTGCTTTACGTTCTCTTCAAGTGCCTGTAAAAGAGATTCAAGTCCATAATCTGAAGTTCGCAGAACTCACAATCACTACAAGCTCGCATGTGTTAGTGTGTGAAAGACCGAGAGATTTACCGATGTGCTGCGACAAGCTAAGATATTTGGTGTCAAACCTAAGCTTCTCAGCCCCCGAACACTGTGCTGAGTTGGTTTTGTTTTCTGAAAAGAGTAAATACACTGTCTTTTATAATTTGTTCATATGGACTGAAAAGATCCACAGACAATCATCTTATATCCACTCAATATATACAGAGACAATATTCTAAGCAGCTTACCTGTTCACCAACAGCACTTATAACAGGCACAAGGCTGACATGAATCAAGCAGAAGTTGCCAGCGCCTGTGAAACGAGCATCAATTAGAAGAAGTCGACTGGTTAGAAGATGCAAAGGCAAGAAGAGTCTTAAACTGCATCATGTAAAGTTTCGTAGGTAGTGGTCTTACCCACTCGGTATGAAAACTGTCCTAGAGCCTCAGTAAATGGCATGGACTCAATATCTCCTGCACACAGGAAAGTTTCTAGTGACACAGAAAAAAATGGAGAACAGCTCATGACCCATTCATCAAGAAAGATATTGTTAATTTACCTATAGTTCCACCCAATTCAATTACACAAACGTCAGCGGGACCAGGCAGTCCGTCTACTGGTATCAATGCCACGCGTTCAATCCACTCTTGAATGGCATCTGTGATGTGAGGGACAACCTGCAGTTTGCAAAAATACATAAAGAAGATGAACTATACATGGAAAGTTTATGGTAAGCTAGAGGACAATGTAACAGATAAATTCAGCTAGAGAAAAACCTGCACAGTTTTTCCCAGATAATCTCCCCTTCTTTCTTTGTCAATAACAGCCTGCAATTCAACAGGAAAAAGGGATAACTAGCTTCAGTAACAAGGTGTCAGCTACTTCTAATGATCTTTGTTTTTTTCCAGCTAAAAAATGTGTAACACACATAGAAACATGAAATTTAAACCACTTGCCTGGTAAATCTTTCCGGTAGTGATATTATTATCGCGTGTCAACTTGATATCTAGAAACCTCTCATAATTTCCAAGGTCCAGGTCCACCTTTACAGCAAGATAAGCAAGTCATTTCTTTCGGTCTAGATCAATTTCCTATCTATCATAAAAGTAAACAGTCTGATTTCGTCTTTTTCTGTTTTCACTCATAAAGAGTAAGAAATGTATCAGTCCACAGGTTTAATGGGTATGATCTAGCATGATCGTATTTGGTAACCAGAAACAGAGAGAAGGGCATGAGAATCATCCAAGAGTAATTTTAAACAGATTCCATATATTTTACTGCTATGGACTCCAATTCCGAAGGCATTTGGAGGCCGATCTTTTGAATCACAGGGAATTCCTCTCAAGGATGTGGAGTCCAAGAAATTTATCTGCATGCATAAGCTGCTATTTTGCTTTCTCAAAGAACGCCCTCAAGAAAATCTTCTTGAGAACATAGAAAAATATATGAAGGAAACTTATCTACCTCTCCACCATCATCTAGGACATACACTTCTCCATGCTCAAAGGGTGACATTGTTCCGGCATCAGTGTTTAAGTATGGATCTGAATTGACAAGGAAAAAGATTCAAGAAATTATTAGCATGAACAACAATCTGAAGTATCCTAAAGAAGTAGAGAAAACAGCGACACCTTCTTATCCTAATTGAGACATTATGATTATTTTAATGAATAATGGAAAAGAAATCAAGAAGACCACATCAAAAGATCATAGAAAAGTGCAAAGCAACAAAACTTAAGAACAAGAAAACTGTCATTGGAGTTTTAACCAATCTCGATATAGGCCCATTTCTAGAAATCAAAGAAATGAAAATGAAACGGAAACTTGTCTTTTTACCAAATATTTTAACTTTATAACCTCCAAAAAGTAGAAGTCCTGATTACAAGTCCAGAGGAGGAGGAGACACTTGTCAATGATTTATTTTCAGAAGTCAATCGGTAGAAGGGAAGGAAAAAAAGAGAGTAGGATTTCTATGCAGTGAACATGAGATTTGGTTGGAGAGGAGAAGCACAAGAGGGTGTAGCTGTATTTTATCTTTAGGAGTAACAGTAAACTTGGAAAGAAAATGAAATAGAAAGGAGGAAGGTGCAGAAGAACAGAGCAGACCAATCTTGATAGAAGTAACACGAAGTCCACAGGCCTTAAGAAGAACACCAATACTACTTGCTGTCACTCCTTTCCCAAGTCCACTCACTACTCCTCCAGTAACCAGCACGTACTTCATTTTCTTCATTCCCCCTCCTTTGTTCATCTTCAACTGTACCCTGTAAAGTTTCCATTTTTCAAAAAAACGAGATCAACAGAAGAAGCAGAACAAGGTAGCCAACAAACAATAACTAAAGATAAGAAGCACTGTTACAGAGAGGAATATTAGAAGAAGGGTAAAAGACCTTAATTTGTTATAGTTTCCTTGAACTTAAACCACCCAAAGAAAGAAGAAGAGAATGTTTGGCAATGATTAGGTCCTTGTTCAGTGAGCAGGAGGTTTAAGTTATAGTTTCCTTGAACTTAAACCACCCAAAGAAAGAAGAAGAATCCTTTCACTGAAGAAGGAAGCTGAAAAAAAAGGGTTGAAAAGAGAAACAGGGTTTGGATTATGGAAAGTGTAGCTAGTAACAAAATGTATGATTGATGAAGAAGGAAGATAGATAAAATGGAATGAAAATGGTTTAGCATTGGCGGCTTTTTATATGCATTTGGCAGGTTGTCACCCCGCTTTTTCCTTGGCTAACACAGTAAAAAAAAAATATTCTAAATTAACACAGATACTTGCATATAAAATACATGCAACCAATTTCCATTTTTCCATTTCTTTCTCAAATAATTAACCCATACAAAATTCTAACATGCAATTTTTATAAAGATCCAATTGCATTAAAAAAACAAAAAAAAACTAATGAAAACAAGAAAAGAGAGGGAAAAAATACCTCGTAAAAATACCAAAACTCTGATTATGAAACAATTAGTACGAAAAAAAATATATTAATGGGATGAATCTATATATATTATGGAAAACCAACTTCAAAACTAGTGGTAAGTGATAAGCGTGGTATAAAATAATAACACACCTAGTTGTTCATATGTACGTATCAATTATTATTTTAATATAAAAATTAATTTGAGAATTTTTATTTTGATTTTTATTTTTTACTGTAATAGTATAGGAAAAAACTCCCCTCTGCCATCCCCTTTTCTCTAACTGCTATCCTGACTTAATTTTAGTACAAGTATAGATGTCTTCTTTCTTTTTAACTATAACTACCTAACTTTTTTCTTTTTATTTATTTTGTAAACCATATAAGAAAGGAAAATGTTTTTTTTTATTAACGT
>Ga0325411_1004851_pt1 | contig 15017 bp, 4 predicted proteins | sample PopdelMetagenome_13_FD_206181 | JGI IMG/M metagenome (GOLD analysis project Ga0325411, IMG submission 206181) | Populus deltoides microbial communities from Bellville, Georgia, United States - Xylem-PdIQD-R4 | ecosystem: Host-associated > Plants > Phyllosphere > Stem > Wood/Secondary xylem... | reverse complement strand
GGACAAACGATTGATTAGCTTTGGCTAATGGCATCCGAAGGGATGACCGGGACAAATGATTGATTAGCTTCGGCTAATGGCATCCGAATGGATGACCGGGACAAACGATTGATGAATGATTAGCTTTGACTGATGGCATCCAAAGGGATGACCGGGACAAACGATTGATGAATGATTAGCTTCGGCTGATGGCATCCGAATGGATGACCAGGACAAATGAATGATTAGCTTCTGCGACAAACGATTGATTAGCTTCGGCTAATGGCATCTGAAGGGATGACCAGCACAAACGATTAATTAGCTTTGATTAATGGTATTCGAATGGATGACTGGGACAAATGAATGATTAGCTTTGGTTAATGGCATCTGAAGGGATGACCGGGACAAACGATTGATTAGCTTCGGCTAATAGCATCCGAATGGATGACCGGAATAAATAAATGATTAGTTTCGGCTAATGGCATCTAAAGGGATGACCAGGACAAACAGTTGATTAGTTTTGGTTGATGGAATTCGAAGGGGATGGGCGGGGTGAGTGAATAGTTAACCTCGACAAATGATATCTTAAAAGAATGGCCGGATTTAAGATTATAGTTGATTGCAAGAATTGGTGTATATATATATATACTGCAAGTTATGTATACCAAGAACATGAAGGAACTACAAATGTCACGTTTCAAACATGAGATAATGTTAATGCTTCGTTAAACTGCCAGACCATTTTCTTATTGTTGTTGTTATTATTATTATTAAGTAATTGCATTCTTGTAAATGTTTTGTACTGCAGTAGGGACGTCATACCAACAAGGTGCCTAGGAAACCCGATACATGGGAACCTACTTTTGCAAGGAATCATGTAGTTGCATTCTAAATCATGATGTATTTTATATGAATCAATGTACTGAATGTATATCTATTATTAGATCCTTTTAGATTAAATTCGTGATGACTATTTGTAGGATAGAATACAAACTCATGACTATGCATGTATATTTTAAATGCGAATTTCTAATCATGCAAGCATAATATTATAAGTTTATGTAAGATTCACTTTTAAATGAAATGTTGATTGTTGTTGATGTATGGATTATATATTGATGATGTGAAGGGAACATGTTCGCCGATTACCGACACGATGTGTGTCAAATACAAAAAAAATTACTGTTGTTTTGGGCTTGTAAAAGTCGTGCTGTTACATATATCACAAGTCTTTCCTGAACTACGATCCACCTGAAATTTTATTTCAATATAAAAAAGTGCCTCTAGAATTTTCTGGTAAACTCGATTCAACAGTTTGATTTGAAGTTATGCTCAATAGCAAAAAACTAGATGATAGAAAATTTTATGTCAAAATCCAAATCTAATCTTATGTCAAAATTCAAATCTAATCTTTTTTGACATAAAAAAACTTTTGAAGTGTAAAAAATAAGAGGAAAAAAAAAGATAGCAAAAGAGCAGCAAAAGGCTAAGCTCATCCAGGGTTGGAGGTGGGGTCCAAGCACCTAAAAACATTAATATTATATCCCCATAAAAAGAATAATTTTAAATTTTCAAGCTAAAACTATTAAAATTTTAAGTTTTGCCCCTTCCAAAGATTTTTCTAATCTTACCCCTAAAAACTTTTCATGGCTCCGCTTGTGGGTTGAGCGCTTGGCCCACCAGTAGTAGCCGCGACACAAAATTAAGTTACTTATTGTTCATATAAATAGAAACACCTTACAAGGAAACTTGTTTCTTTTAGTTTCGTAGGTTAATATACTATAGGTTGTTACTCCCTTAATCAAATTTCCCTCGTAGCTGTAAAAAAGTTTTTATCCCTTAAGATCATTATTATTAACCCAACAGCGCACAATTAATTCCTTCCAATATACTGTTCCATACGATTGGGTCACAATAGTTAATAAACATCACAAACTTTTTATTGATCTTTCGATTCGATACACACACACACCAGTGAGGAGAAAACGAGAGGTAGCAAGAATGCAGGCTGTACTAGTATTCAAAAGCCATAATAAGACACTATAATGGCCGATGGGAGAAATTTAAAGAGGTTCGTTATCATCCTCATCTTCAAAACAGCAACACCACGGCTAGGAAAGTTACAACTTCTTAGACATCCCTGGTTACAGACAAGTACCTCATGTCTTTCTCTTCAGTAAGCAACGTAAACAATATTCTTGGAAACATGAGAATGATGAGATGGATAATCATTAATTATGAGAATGACTATTAATGGTGAAGGTTCACTAGCCATTGAATCAGTTGTTATGTTGTTATTCTTTGTATTTAAACTCCCTTCAAATTAACATAAGTTCAATTATATTTCCTGTAGAGTGTAAACTGCTATCATAAAATCACACCATGTGAACTAAATTTTCAACTTCAACATATACAAAATGTTGCCTAACAGAGATGGGCTACTTTCAGTATTATCATATAATCAAGAAAGTGGTGCATAAATTACGTCTCTTGTTAAACAAAGTGTCTGCAGATGTTTCTTTATTCTTCAAGCAAATAACAATGAAACAAACGGTTGAAATTTAAATTTCTTAAGAAAAGAATAGAAAAGATGATCTCAAGAGCGTCCTTTTTAAAGAAGCAAATGATATTCATCCTAATTTAATTTCCTTATCCAAAGCCAAATATACTAGTATTATAGCAATTAGGGTATGCATATCAATGGCAATTATTAAAGAGGGATTAAAGGGACCTGTGAATTTATGATTGCAGCTCAAAGTATCCTCTGTGATGGCCTCATTTTCCTGTGTCTCCACAGATCATGGACACAAAATAGCCATAATAAACCTACTACATGGTAAAAACCAATTGCCTGACTAGTCCCTTACCAGCCATATCAAAGAAATTTCCACAAACATAAAGCTTTATGCGGGGACTCAACACTACTGCAATGCCAATCCAAGAGAGAACGGAGAAGAAAACTATGAGCCACCACATGAACAGGGAGGTGAACGTCAATAGGCAATCTTATCGCCCAAGTTGAAAGTGTAGTGTGTTCTCAGAATACATTTTATCCCAAAAACATATAAAAAAGTATCAATTTAATTTTTTTTTTCAAACCAAAAAAAAACATTTTATAAAGCACTTCAAAGTCATAAGAACCACAATACCAAACAATCTATAAAAGTTCCAGCACACACGTTAAAAAAAAAAAAAGAACAAAGAAAGAGATGCTAAATAATGTACTTTATACTGGGCTTCCACTAGACGATAAATATTCAAATATATGGAGAACGATGCTTTAAAAAAAAATATGCAAATGCCAATTAACATTTATTTCAGAAAAAAGTTTATGCCTTGTACTGGAAAGCTAAGTACGTAGTTGCAGAGTTTGACTCCAAGCCACCAGAGAAAGCGCCAGGAAAGTAAATTGATTGATACTCTCATCTCCAGTAGAGCTAAAGTACAAGAAATACTCGCTCCATAACAAAACATCCTAGTTTTCATCTCTTTTCTCAATAACCTCTTCAACTGAAGCGTGTACTTCCTGGTCTTCTACATCAAGCATGGGTTCTTGAGCCACTTTAGCATCACCTGTGCTGTCTTGAAGCTGCAAAAGTTCATTAATCATCAACCACGGGCTTATATTTATTTCTAAAAGCATCTTCCAAGTTAGCCAACAAATCATATGCACAAGTCACATGAAGAAAATTTTCAAGAAACCTTTACCCCTAAATTCCGTAGGCTGGCTGTAACATCTTCTTGTTGCTGCTGCAGTGTGTTCTTCAGTTCTTGAAATTCCTGATTTTGATTCAGACAGAAGTTAAGAAAAAATAATAACCAGAGAAAACAGCATCAGTAATGCTGAGGCAGCAGTTACCTTACGAAGTTGATCGACCTCAACATTCAATGACTTCTTCAATTCTGATAACTCCTGAATGAAGCAAGAAAGATTTGCATTTGAGTCTTGAATTCAACTGAATTGCATCTCATACCAACTAATTAGATAAACTACTAAGGGTGTGCTCATAAGCGAGCCACTATTGGACAGAGATATAGAATTCATTTTCACGTGAATTAATGTACAGCATGACATACATGTAATCAGTAAAATGCTTCAACTAAAATATTCATCTAGTCAAATTTGTAAAACCACGTGAAGGTAGGTAGGGAGTTGCTAAAGCAAAAATGGAAAAATTGTGTGTTTTCAATTATAAAATTTAGTATAAAATTTCAGACTAACAATTACCACAAATTATGATATGTTTTCCGGTTCACTCCTAGAAACGTTGTGGGGCATATTTTAAAAACTGACATTCCTTGCACTTTATTACTTTTCCTGTATGCTTGGAACACTCAGGTCAGATGTAAGGGTTGGAGTTGAAATACATGCACTACTAAAAGACATTTCTTTAATCTACAAATTCCATTCTAGAGAAAAAAAAAAGAAAGAACAAGAGACTCGAACAACGATTGAATGCTAAAACACGGCATGGACTCATGATCTGTTAACACAGTGCTAAATTGAGCAAACTGCATGTTGTCCTTAAAAAATTGCAGGGTAACATTGCTTGCTGCAAGCCGCCTTGGCACTTATTCTGTTGCCACATCAACATTTCCCAGATGATTCACACAAAATCTTCCAAGCACATTCTCTATCTCCAAGATTTTATTGTTTTAGTTCCACCAAAATCTAAGCAATTTTTTTTCTATCTAATTCGGCAAGAAAGGGAGGGAAAAAATGACAAACACGCCTTTGGGCATTGCGGTTTGGATGTGCTTTTCATCTGAAAATGCATCAAATAGGTGTCTTTTTTGGTATTTTTAGATGGATTCGACATCCTTAAATCAAAACCATCTAACCAAAACCACGTAGAAAAAGCAGTTTCACCCGCATTATCAAACACATGTAAAAGTGTGTATCTCTGCCGTTCTATTACTTGGGAAAAAATTGCAGAGTGAATAAATAAAAATGACTTACATCACGATGGATTTTGACTTGAGTGTCCAGCTTCGATCTCCAACTTTGCAAATCCTGTTACAAAAATAAAATAAAAAACTGGAGAAAAGAAAATACAAGAAAATATGTAAAAAAGAAAGAAGAAAATTAACCTGCTTTAAGCCTTGGATTCTGTTAAGAAGATCACTCCTGGATTCATTTAATTCCTAATAATAAAAAAATGTGGGCATTTACAACAGTGTAGGCAGAAAAATGTTAGAATGAAATATAGACAAGAGGAAACATACAGCGATCTTTGAACCAATCGGAACTGTGTTTTCTTTCTTCTGCAAAAAAAAATAAAATTATTAGGCTTCGCAAACAAAAAAACACAAACACGACATCAAATCGGAGACAGAGAGAGAGGAGAGAGAAGTTGTGTGGTGTGTACAGGAGCGATAGGAAGTGTAGCAGTGGAAGAATCGGAGTTGGCCATTGATTGGATTTGTTGAAGTATCGAAGAATCGGAATTTTTGTGTGTTTTAAAAACAAGTTTGTGGGAGATTTATTATTTTTTACAATGTTTTTCGTTTGTTTTGTTTAGTTTGAGGTTTTTAATAAAATGAAGAGGGAGCGCGGCGGAGTGGAGTGGAGTGTAGCGCAGTGGAAATGATTGTGTGTGTTGTCGGTTGGGGTTTCTGACAACGCGTGAAAAAAACAAATTTTGATTCTTTTTGTATGTGTTTGGGCGGGCAAAACAATTGAAAATCAACTCAAGTACGGAGCAAAGTTATTAAACCGGTACAGCTTATGAAATGGCTCAAAAGTCAAGGTAAAGGTTGGGCATGTTGATACAAGTTTAATAATTATAGTAAGGAGTGGACTTTTTTTACTGTGATTAACTAAAGAAAGGATTAAAGTTTTTATTGGTCTGTAGTTTTATAGAATAATATAATTATATTTTGAGATTTTATTTAATAATTTAAATTTTTAAGTTGAGATGATTCTTTGATATAATATTAGAGTTTTGATAATCAAATGATCATGAGTTCAAATATCATTATTTACCTTCTCTCTTCTAATTAACAGTACAATATGGTGTGAGTGAGTTTATACAAATTTCAAGTTAAAAATTTTTTTTTAAGATATATTAAAAAATAATATAAATTATATATTAAAAATTTTACATAATAACTTAAACTTTTGAAATGGTTCTTTGACAATATAATCATGTTATATTATTGGGACCAAAAAATTTTAAAACATAAAATTTTTCTAGATCATAAAGAATTCTTTGAGATTGTTATTAAACCCAAAAATATAATTGTTTTGGGAATGTTTTTCCATCGAGATAAATTTTCTTAGTAATGTGTCTCTTGTTTATCTTATACAATGTAAGGTTTTTAATTGGAATAATTGTTTATGTTAAAATAATATTTTATTATTGTTAAAGTAAATTAACAAAAAATATCAAAATAGTATGTCCATATATTGTGTGATTGAAAGCTAAAAAAACTATAATGTAATTAGATCATGTTCAAAATCTATTTAAAAATTTTAAAAATAAAAGAAAAAACTATTTGAACTGAATTTTTATGAACAAATTATTGTTAGTATTATTATTTTCATATCAGATACATAATAATTGAAAAAAATAAAGTTTTATAATGAAATTTAAGAAACATGTTAAAGTTGTGTTTGGAAATGTAGTTGTAATTGTTTTTCACTCAAAAATATATCAAAATAATTTTTTTATTTTTTAAAAAATTATTTTTGATATCAGCGTATTAAAATAATCTAAAAACATTAAAAAATATTAATTTTAAATAAAAAAAATTAAAATTTTTTTAGAATATGAATTGAACCAGAAAATATAGTAAATTACTTGGAATGCTAAAAAAACCTAAGAAAAAACAAAAACATTAAAAAAAAAATCAAGCATAATACCATGTCAGACTCGCAGGGGCAGGCCCTGCTTTATTTTTCCATTGTTTAAAAAAAATAAAAATGCACAAGCCATAAGTTGTTGAATGAAAATATTACACTTCCTCAGGCTCAAACCCACGACCTCTCGTCTTAGTTTTACACGTTAACTAACTAAGTTACACCACAAAGTTGTTATTATATGAATTAAATAAATATATTATGGTGCTTCACTATTGATAAAAACACTAAAATACCATAAGAAACCCTAATTATTTTAGTACATCAATATAATGTTCTAATCATAGATTAAAGAAAATATGAGTTCTACTGGGTTATTCATTAAATTTATTAAGTCACTGCTAAATATAAAGTAAGTTAAGCTATTAAAACTAAAATAAATAAAGTAACATAATTATGTATTGTTATTGATAATTTTGGTTCAGTGTCTGAATAAACGGATAATCTTTACAAACTTAAATAGACTACAATAAATAATGTTTCTAAATTTTAGATTAAAAAAAAACTGTTCGAACAAATAATTGTCCAATCACGCTCCATTATTTATTTTATGTTGATCACTTCGCCATTTGATCACAAAACTGGCCTTCACCGTGAATGCATTTTGCTTCATTTGCCTGATCACATTCTCGCGTTACATCCTTCTTCGCGGCGAGATCATTCCTTCAACAAGGAAAAAGTCACTCTTCCGGGATTACCCTTGGAAACTAGGATGAGTTTCATGGTCTCGACAGATATTCGTATTACTGTCAAAGTAATAGTAAAGAACGAGTAACTAGTATGATTAGTGGGTTTTTTCTTTTTTTGGCGACCCTAGTAAAAAAGGTCACCGACCTGTGGTGATTATTGTTTCAAAATCCAGAATGGCCTACTAGATCAATCCAGCACTTGACTGCATAGTTTTGAAACTCGACCCGGTTATTAATTCGGTCAAGTGATCGGGTCATGGATCAGATGGGTTGACCCAGATCAACAAAAAAAAAGGGCTGAAGTTGCTGAATATCAAAACAAATAGAGTAAAACCTCACCAATTAGCCAACCATTTAAACAAAGGTCCAAGAACCTGCAGATATGCTCAAAGAAGATTACAGAAAATTAATGAGTTGCTCATACCTCTCCATTCACAAAAAACAACTCAGTTCCAACAATTGCCCTTTTCTCTACAAAGCACGCACAATCCACAGGACCAAAAGGCAAGAACAAAACTAAGATGAGTTACTGGACGCCAAAGTACCTTAATAGTGACAATTTTCGTCCACAAATGAAGCTATCATAGAAGAGTCGAGCATATATGACTGAAGTTGTTGTTTTCCTAGTGCGCGGAGCCCTAAGTGTTAGTGGTTTATCATTGGGTCAATAATATTAATCCCTCTTTTTGTGCTCCTAGGGCGGGAAGAAGAAAAGAAAACGCGAAGCAATTTGCACTTGTCTCAATCAAGATGAGCTGCAAGACTTCTTTCATTTCCTAATCGTTCGATCCTTAGCATCTCGAGTGCCAATGAATGCCTTTGCTTTCGCTTGATTCGAATCATCTCTGCCGAGCCTCTCTAGACTATGGAGCAAAGCGACTCGACATCAGGAAAGGGGTAGAAGGCTAGAGGCCACAAAAAACAGAGAGTGAAAGAAGGAGATTCAAACCTTTTTCACAGAGAAACAACAACGATCAATAGTCAGATGTCCCTCTCTGCTCCTCAGCTGGGTTTAAAAAAATTAATTAGGTTACTGATTTTGCTTCATTCTTCTTCACTCTTCAGTCTTCAACATTTTGGATTTTAGAAAGCCAAAAACGATGTCGTTTAATGACAGTCAAAATAAAATAAAAAATTGACCGGGTCTCACCCGGGTTTGACCGGGTGGACCAGATCCCGGGTCGACCAGGTCCCGAGTCGACCCGTCGGGCCGGTCCGGGTTTTAAAACACTACTTGACTGCCTGATCTTAAACCAATCTTGCTTAAAGAAAAAATAAAAAATAAAAAAACACGGTGATATAGTTAACAACTTGGATTGATTTAGTGATTTGGTTAACATGGTTCTATTCCGGTCAAAATCTATCATTAATTTGTTTATTATTTTTCTTCAAAATGACTTCATTTCAATTTTTTTAAAAAATATTGGCATTGATCGTAGCCTTGTTCATGATTGATTCCGAGATTAAGTTTTAAAACTAGGCACAGGCAATATCGATTAGATTTATAATATATTTTTGAATGATATAAATATTAAAATTTATTTATTTATAAACAATAAAAAAAAGATTTGATGCGAATCTCTTGAAGACATGGTCAAGCAACCCACACACAAAGACATCAATTCTTGGAAAGCAAGTAAATCAGGTTTAATAAAAGTGTGACACAAAGATAACTTGTACCTAGGCACCAACACTATTGGAAACGGAGACCCCTACCCAACGAATATTGATTCGCGAACGAGAAGTATAAAAATGACGCTACAAAGATAGTTGTTCTTCGATAAGTCATTTTCAGTTCTTTAGAGAACTATGGAAGGGAGATTATCTCATCAACACACACACACACACACACAAAGTGCGACAAATAAGAAGTTTTATTAATCTGAATTGTCTAACTTACATGTTTGGTTAGGCCTTTATTTATACTAATTCTAGACTTAAATAAACCCTAAGGGACCTCCCTTAGGTGGACTTATATGAGGCCCAGTTATGATTGATCCAAATAAGTAATAATAACCCAAAGACTAAGAAGAAAATAATAAAAATAATAAAAATCTGAAAATTATTATCCTAAATATGCTAGAATCAAATTTATCATAATTAAAAAGTCCTAAATAGACTAGAAAATATGATCTGAAGGTAAAATTAATTTTGAAATCTTCTTTCCCTGTTGTAGCTAGGATGAATAAAGAATCCTTATAAAAAAAGGATTCTGAAATATTTATGAATCTTTGCCATACTTGAAAACTATATTGCAACTCATTAAAGATCTTTGTATGACTAGGAGATTTCCAAAACAAACTGTTATATCCTTTTAGAAAAAGAATCCTAGCCAAATAGGAAGTTCGCAGGTAAAAAAAAAGTAAATAATAAAATTCATCCAGCCTCTGTTGACCAGTATTATGGTGCCTTCATGAACTCTAATTGACCTGATATTTTAACCCACGGTAAGACAATATGTTAGGTGATTCCACGTAAACTTTCAGCCTAATCTAATGGTTGGATTGAGAATTATGATTGTTACCGTCAAACTGGATAGTTGCACATTTTACATTAAAATTCGAATTTGACCTTGCCTGGATCGTATCAAACACTATTGGAAACGAAAACCCTCACCCAATAAATATTGATTCGCGAATGAGAAGTATAAGGATGACATCACGAAGTCAATTGTTTTTCAATAAGTTGTTTTTTGCTTCTTCAGAGAACCAAGAAATGAAGATTATCCCACCAACACACAACAAATGCGGCAAAAGAAGTTTATTAATCTGAAAGTTGCCTAAACCTTACATTTATGTCTTTATTTATACTGACTCTAGATTGAAACAAACCCTAATAAACCCTTTATATGGACTTATATGAGGCCCACTTATAATTAAACCTAAACAATATAAATAAAACTCTAAACTAAAAGGAAAATAATAATAACAATAATATATCCAAATTTAATATCCTAAATATGATAGGATTAGATTTGCTACCCTATAGAAGTCCCATATAAGTTAGGAGAAATCTAATTTGAAAACTTTGTGTTGTCGCCCCTTTTAGGTCCTTGATTAACTTGGATTTCCTTATTTAACTTAGACAAATAAGAAAACGAATTTTCTCATTTGTTGTTGATTTAATTACTTTCCTTCCTTAACTAAGAAAAGCATTAAATAATCGTTCCCTCTTTAGGAATCGAATCTGCCGAAACTTCCTTGATTTTTAGGAGAATAAATTGTTGACTTTCTATTCTTGTATCATTAAGAAAAACAAGCCTAAGAACTTTGGTATGGGGTCGGACACACCAGCCCCTTGTTCCACATGAATTGGGCTCTTCTTGGATCTGAATTAGATGGATTAAAGGTTGTCCTTCATGCACCTTCGATGTCCCAAGCTTCTCTGGGTCTATCTTGCTCCATATGTTTTGTACAAGCCCATTCAATTTTATTTAAGCTTCTTTGTCCTAACTCTTCTAATTGGCTTAATTGGCATCTCAATGGGTCGTTGGCATGATTATGATTGGTGTTGGGTTGACCCTCATCATCCCCTCTCTCTTCAAAATGATTCGACCTAGAATCATCACCTACATCAAACAAAATAAGATTAGAAACATTAAAGGTAGCACTAACACCATACTCACATGGAAAATCAACTTTATAAGCATTGTCATTGATCCTCTTAAATATCTAAAATGACCCATCTCCTCGTGGTTATAGCTTTGATTTCCTATAGGTCGGAAATCTCTCCTTGCGCATATGCACTAAAACTCAAATCTATAGGAGTTAAAGGGTTAAATCCATACACAATTTCAAATGGTGAAAATTCAGTAGTAGAATACACACTATGATTACATGCAAACTCTATAAATGACAAACAATCTTCCTAATTCTTTAAGTTCTTTTGAATGACAGCACGCAGAAGTTGTGTTAAGGTCCTATTAACTATTTCGGTTTGCATATTTGTTTGAGGGTGACAAATAGTTGAAAATAACAGTTTAATACCCAATTTGCCCCATAACACCTTCCAAAAATAGCTAAGGAACTTAACATTTTTTATAAGAAACAATGCTCTTAGGGACCTCGTGAAGCAGTACTATCTCCCCAAAAAACAAATCAGCAATGTTAGTTGCTTCATCGATTTTATGACATAGAATAAAGTGTATCTTTGAAAACTTATCAACAACTACAAAAATTGAATCCCTACCTCGTTTTGACCTAAGTAAACCTAAGATGAAGTCCATCGAAATGTCTACTCATGGTTCCTTAGGTAAGGGCAAAGGGATATACAAGCCATGTAGTTGAGTCCTAGACTTTGTTTTTCCCACAAGTTATGTATTTATCACATATGTGTTGCACATCTGTTTTTTTAGATCAACAAAAATGCTCATACAAACAACTATCTTTAAAATGCCCCATCAACCTGCCCCCATGTGTTTCACTTATCAGCAATTCACGCATAGAACTTAATAGAACACACAAACAACTATCTTTAAACAAATATCCATTAAGTCTATAGAACTTTCCAAAAGCCGAAGTTTCACAAGCATTGTAAACAGTAGCAAAATCATTATCATCCTTGTACTATTATTTTATGTGTTCAAATCCTAGAAATTTAGTATCCAAAGTAGATAAAGGAATATACATGCGTGAAAGTGCATCAGCCACAATGTTTTCTTTTCCTTGCTTATACTTGATCACATATGAAAAGGTTTCAATAAATTCAACTCATTTCACATGTCTCCTACTCAACTTACCTTGCCCTTTCAAGTGCTTCAATGATTCATGATTTGAATGTATTACAAACTGATACGATCCAAGTAAGGTCAGATTTGGATTTTGTTGTAAAATTTCCTATTGTTCAGTTTTACGCTTTTGAGCATAACTCCAAATCCAACCGAAACTTGACCTGAAGATCTCATAGGTATTGGTCTATATTGGGGTAAAGTTTTAGGTGAATTCAAGTTCGGGAAGGACATACAAGTTAGAACAAGCTGTATGAATTTTGTTATTTACTTTCTTTTAACTTGTGGACTTCTTATTTAACAAGGATCCTTTTCCTACAAGGATGTGATAGCTTGTTTTGGGAATTTTCTAGTTCCACAAGGATCTTTAATGAGCTGCAATATAATCTCCAAGTGTGAAATTGATTCATTAATGTTCCAAAATCCTTTTCTTATAAGGATTCCATATTCATCTTAACTACACAAGGAAAGAAAGGCTAGTGGTATTTAATGCAAGATTAGTTATTTTTATTATATTCTTTCATATCTGTTCTTAATTAATATTTTTTTTAGTTAGGATCCAAGACTTGTTTGGATCAGGTTATAGGCTTTTCAGTTTAGGGCTTTTGGGTCAGTTTTGACCTCATATAGGTCCACATAAGGGGTCCATTAGGGTTAATTTTTCAAGAACCATTTAAACTCATGTAACCAAAATTTCAGCAACCATTGATGAATATTACTTCTGATTTTTTCAGTTTTAACGTGTGAGAATGATTCTTGCATGCTTTAGTTCCTGAATGAATTGAATCTAACTTATCAAAAGTTAACTGGCTTCGTGGCATCATTCTACTCATTCTAATAGTGTTGGTACCCTAGGACAGGTTTCTATTGTATCACACTTCTATTAGACCTATTTTGGCTTTCTAGGATCAGATCTTAATCTTAATTGTAGGTTGCCTAATCACGTGATCACGAGGTTCACATCAGTTGATATTAGAGCTAGGCTCCGAAACATGGTCATATCCTTCTATTATTTTTAATCTTTTTAGTGCTCCTTTAAGTTTTTTAGTGTTTATGTCATTCATCTTATTGTTCCTTGTGTGTCGTCTAAGCAAAAGAAAATTGTTATATTTCATCTTATTGCTATCTCTAATCATATTGGTGACATACAAAAAAGAGAAAGATTAGACAAAATTTGAAAGATGATTCAATTTTGTCGCAGAAATACAACTATTAGTGAAACATAACCAAACCACCTTAGAATCAATTCAAACTCTGTATCCTGTATAATGGGTGTGGGATTCCTCCTATTAAATTTGGACTTATTTTGATATCATTTGCTTCTTTAAGTCGAGGTTAAATTTTGCCGCAGAAACATAATTCTTAGTGAACCATAGGTAAACCACCTCAGTATCTATTGAAACTCTATATTATGTCTACTATGTGTGAGATCACATCATATATTAAATTTGGGCTTATTTTGATATCGGTTGCTTGAGATTTTAATTTGAGGTTTAATTCTGCCGCAAACTGATCATACAAGGGGTTTGGGTACTTATACATAAGAGAACGACCTATAAATAAGGATTTGTTGTTTGTTTAGCATCAAAATACTAAATATTGAAATTGAGGTCATTTCAAGATCGTTTAGTCTTGGTTTCAATTTTGTTACGTAAAAATTGCATAACAGGTCAGATTTGTGTAAGTTTCAGAACGTGTTCGTTACTATTTATTTTGTACAAATCTTTTTGTGTCTATAATAATTGGGTTATTTAGGAGTCAAGTAATTGTTTTCGCTAGTATTCACTTCTATTTTATTTCGTGTCTTCGTTTCGTCCATAATTCATACGAATTTGCATTGCTACTCGCGAAATCGTAATCGTAGTTTTGTTTTGTTTTTTTTTCCAGTATATTTATTGATTCTTGAGTCTAAAAATTATAATTGGATTGTGCTGTGAAGGCTACTGACTTTGATTTGCTGATTTCAATTCCTAAAAACTAAAAGAAAACAAGTTGTGAGGTAAAAGGTGTAATGAGCATATTACAGTGAAAAACCTTGATTTTTGTGTGAAACACAAGAGGTTTGAGGATATTTTGTGCTACTAACCAAATTTTACAGATTCAAAGAATGTCTGAAAACAACGAATCAGTGACACAAAACACTAATGTTGCTTTCAACTTGCGAGCTATAGGCTAGCAACTTAAGCTCTTGTCTAGGACATACAAGGATCTGAAAGATAAGGTGCATTTAATAAAGCAACAGAATAGTAAGGCTGATCGCCAAGGAAATACAGTCTGTAGGGTCATACAGAATATCAGATCTGATTTTGAGGAGTTTGTTGATGAAAACGCAGATACGGGTGGAGATGACTATTATTTTGCATCTGCTGGCCAAGGAATGAGGTCTGGACCCAATAGGGCGACGAGGAATGTGAATTTTCGTTGCTTAGGGAATTATGAAGATGTGGACGAGGACTTGGACTTGGACTCAATTAAACTTAAAATTCCTAACTCTCATGGTAAAAACGATATGGAGATGTATTTGGAGTGGGATTAGGTTTTCGATTGTCGTAGCTATTCGAAGGTGAAGAAGCTGAAAGATGATATGAATTCGATGAAGCAACAGATTATTAGGACTGATCGGAGGAGATTCAATATGAGTAAGGAAGAGAAACATAGGTTACGAGTTTTAAATATTTATGATCATAATACTTATATGAGGTTAGATAAAGAGCGCGATACAAAACGATTTACAAAAGTTTATAAAGAAATAAATAAAGAA
>Ga0325411_1004849_pt1 | contig 15026 bp, 2 predicted proteins | sample PopdelMetagenome_13_FD_206181 | JGI IMG/M metagenome (GOLD analysis project Ga0325411, IMG submission 206181) | Populus deltoides microbial communities from Bellville, Georgia, United States - Xylem-PdIQD-R4 | ecosystem: Host-associated > Plants > Phyllosphere > Stem > Wood/Secondary xylem... | reverse complement strand
TGGTATAGAGATTGCTTGATTCAATGTCTTACTTAATATGAAAGTACTTGTTCATTCTTAAGCAATAATCAATCTTCATCTTTTTAAACTTCATTGTAATATCTTCCGATCTAATATCACCATCATTAATATTAGGTTGAGTTATCTTATATATGTTGAAGGAATCACCAATACATCACCATTAAAATTGATTTGGACCAAGATTTACTTTTTCTTGTCATTTAGAATCTAGTTACACTTTTTCATATTTGAAACCAAATCCATCAACTATTTTTAACCAAGTTATTGTTAATTTAATTTCTCTTGAGTTCTTTTTGTTACCTAACTTAATTTTCAGATCTAGCTCTCTATGGATGACCTCGATCTAACCGAGTTAATTACTACATCACACACTCATGTACTTGCGAGTTAAAACAAGCCAATCATAAAAAGCGGTCAAGCAATTTTGGCACCGCTACAATTAACTCAGTAAGATCGAGGTCATATCCACTAATTCATCAACTATTTATTTAAATCCTTACATCAATATCACATCTCAAAGCTCTCTTCAACTCTTTTTCTGTTATTATCTATTTCTTTATTTGTAGTTTATACAGTTAACCTCCCTGTGGTTCGACCCCGATCTTGTCGGGTTATTTATTACTTCAACACTCCTACACTTGGAAGAAGACATCAACTCTTTGATCGTGTTATAAGGATCCACTAATGGTATTTCAAATAAGTATAGTATAAACTATTTTTATTACTTAACTGGAAACAACATACAAATGAGGTTTCAATCGGATTATAAATTATTAACATGATTATATTAATTATCTTATTAGAGTAATGTCAATACTTGTAAATGTGGTCAGGTATTTATGGTGATAACTTATGTTAACAACAAATCAAGTTCTTTTCATAGCACAAGTGTCGGTTATACCATACAGTAAGCTATGAAAGTGTCAAGTATTTGTTGTACCAAGGGTTGTACAACACAAATCTAGATTAACCATTTAACATGCAAGGTATTAAGAGTGAGTAAGATAACAAATACAAAACATGTTAGTATCAAACATTAAAGTCCATGTTGAATTTATATTATACTTATTCTTACACCATTAGTGTACCATTTTCACCTTGACAAAATTAACTTAGCTAAACATCATGAAGAAGAAAAACATAAATAAACAATATAAGAACATAAACATGATATAAGTTAACTAAGTATAGTAAAGAAAATGAAAAGCTTAAACAAGAGATTAATATAACATAAAATAAAACTTGAACATTATAAAATACAAAGAAAGAGAGCAAGAGCAAGATCTTGATCTGAAAACCAAGATGTCTAAATATATGGCAAATGCCTCCTTTTATAGGCTAAAATTCAGAACTATTGATTTGATGACTAATTATTGGGGGGGTGACCGCCTTTTGACTTGGTGACAACCATTATCTTCTTGTCTGAACAAAATGGCATTGTTAAAGTTCTGGCCATTTGTCTTAGCTTTTCAACAAAAAAAGAATGAGTTCATTTGGACTTCTAGAACTCAAGATATGGGCTGAACACTGAACAGTGAATAATGTTTGGGCTACATGACAAATTCTGACTTTTCTTTTGTTGCTACAATTTGAACTTGAACACGGTCATTTTGAATCTTGGACTCTCATGAAAATGTTAGGCCTATGTCTTAGCTTTCCATCTATATAAACTAGACCTAAATTCATATTCTACAACTCCAATTATGATTTAATAACCGAATGATGTTCCAATTTGAATTAAACGCCTCTCCTTTAAACTTAGCCCTCTCTTTGTCTTTTCACTTTCAATAGTTAAACATATCAATCAATCCTTTAAATTGTGAGATATGCTTGCATTCAAAATGAGCATTTACCATAAATTAAAGATATTTTATGTTATCAGACTTGTTATTATAAAACATGCTTAAGTTAAGGAATTTAATGATACTTTAAGTGTAATATGATGATATAAACCTTAATGAAAATGCACTTTTAAGTACTAATCAGAAGCCAGCCGATCATTTTCTCTCTCCATTTCTATATTTTAGTAACTCTCGTTATCTTCTGAAATTTCAAGGATAGAAATAAAAAAAATAAAGTTTATGACTGCAATGTCAAACAATCAAAATCTAGGGATGAAATTGAAAACATAAAAACTTCAAAGACCAAACTATAGTTTTATTCTCCATGAAAAAAAAAAAGATAAGCTATCGTTTTGTTTATATGTTTAATTTGGTCCTTGTTTTTTTTAATCTTTCAATTAATAAAATCAAATTCTATTTTGTAAAATCAAACATCAATGTAATGCGAGGACATTTTTTGACACCGTGAATTCGACATAGTACCCAAACCAAAGCAAATTATTAGGCTTAAAACCATGTGAATACAGCATAGGAGGATAAAATTGAAAAAATAAAATATTTAGTGACTGAAATGGATAATTGTTCAAGGACAAAAAAAATGAACAAGACCCAGGTGTACTATAACAATTCATAGTGTCTGAGTTTGACATTATAATAATTGAAACAATAAATAACAATGCCCTTATAGTTTTTTTTTTAATTGATTCTATATACCACCCTAAAAACATAAGGATAAAAAAATAAAAATTCTAGGGACCAAACTCTAGCATTTCCATGCCCCATGAACAATAAAAAAGGAAAGAAAAAAGGCTATTGTTTTGTTTCTATATTCCATTTTGTAAAACTGTTCATCAGTTTAATGCAAAAACAATTTTAACATCATGAATATGATGTAGCACGCAGACAAAAATAAATTATTAGGTTTAAAACCTGTGAAAACATGGGAAGATAAAATTGAAAAAAAAAATTAGTAATCAAAATGGACAAGTGTTCAAGGAAAACAAAAAGGAAAGACTAGACTCAGGTGCATTATAGCAACCATAGTGCATTTGAGTCTTACAGCCTAGTAATTGAAACTGTAAAATAACCTTTCCTTTTTAGTTTTATGAACTAGATTAGTGACTAACGTTAAGTTGCGAGAAGGATTGAATTTTTATAGCATAAACAAAAAACTACTTTGGCGTTGCTTACATGCTTTTTAGCATGAATATTTTTTATCATGAATTTAGAATTTGATGCACATTGAATCACACCCTTTTTAAATATTGAGACATTAGTATATTGAACAATATTTATTTTAAATGTTTAGGTGACAAAATATTAGATCGATTCGTACTAACCTTGAATAGCTTGTTAAATTTACGACCTGGGTAATGAGACCACAAAAATCTCATAGAAAAAAAATTTAAAAACAATTATGAAGCCAAATTCTCCACCAATACAATGTTGAGGGATGAAATTAAAAAAAATAATAATAATTTAAAAAAAGATATAAAAAAATTGAGTCAACCTGTATTAGGTTTTCAAACTCGTGACCTGTTTTAGCCTGTCTAAGATTAAAGACTAGAATAAGTGAACACAAAGCCTAGTGCCCAAACCAACCTAATTTTAAAAGATAAATTTGAAAAGTAAAATCAAATAAAAAGTACCCGAAAAAATGATCAAGTCAACTTCAACTAAACTGTCAAACTTGTGACCCGAGTCATGATAATAAGATAAACTCATAAAAAATATATATCAAAAACAATCACAAAACCTATTTCACAACAAACCAATAATTGAATGATGAAATTGAAAAAAAAAATCAATTAAAAAATAAGGACAAAAAAAAACAACCCAAAGCAACCTTGGATAACTTACCAAACCCGCAATCTTGTTTAGGATACCAAGATATACCAATAGAAATCAATTAAAAAAACATTATGAAACCCAAAACTAAATCTAAAGATTAAGGACCAAATTTGACATAAAAATGACAAACTACTTTATTATTTTTTAGAGATTCAGGCATTAAAATCTAGAAGAGAGAGAGGGGGGGGAGAAGAAAGAAAAAAAGATTGGGTCATTTGAGCCAAACTGGACCTCTTACATGTGGATGTGTCGCCTTAAAAGGAAGATGTCACCAAAAGAAATCAAATGATACTAAAGAAAGCCATTAATGAAAGTCGATGATTGATACATGACACGACCAAAAAATTGATGTCTTCTCCTAAGTGCAAGAGTGTCGAAGTAATAAATAACTCGGCAAGTCCAGGGTCGAACCACAGGGAAGTTAACTATATAATAATAATAATAATAATAATAATAATAATAATAATGAGTTAAAGAGAATTTAGAGATGGAAGATTAATGTGAAGATTAAATAATGATAAAAACAGTTGTCAAGGTTAGAGGATCCACTAATGGTATTTCAAATAAATATAATATAAACTCTTTTTATTACTCAATTGGAAACTACACACAAAAGAGGTTCCAATCAGATGATTTGTCATTAATAGCTCATTATAAATTATTAACATGATCATATTAATTATCTTATTCAAGTAACACTAAACTTTTAAATATTATCAGGAATTCATAATGCTAACTTATGTTAACAACAAATCAAGTTTCTTTCATATCACAGGTGTAGGTTATACCATACGGTTGGCTATGAAAATGTCAAGCATTTGTTGTACTAAGTGTTATACAACATAAATCTAGATTAACTATTTAACGAGTAAGGTATTAAGAATTAATAAGATAAAAATGATAAGACATGTTAATAGCAAGTATTAAGGATATAATCATTGAAGTCCATATTTAGTTTATATTATACTTATCCTAACACCATTAATGAAACCATTTCACCTTGACATAATAAACTTAGCTAAACATAATAAAGAAGAGAAACATAAATAAACAACATAAGAACATAAGTATAGTAAAGGAAATGAAAAGCATAAACAAGAGATTAAGGAAAATATAACATGAAATAAAACTTAAACATTACAAAAATATAAAAAAAAGAAATAAAGATCATGATCTTGATTTGAAAACCAATATGTCTAAATGCATGCAAAATTCCTCCTTTTATAAGCCAAAACTCAAAACTATTGATTTGATGACTAATTGTTGAGTGGGTGACCACCTCTTGACTTTGTAACAATCCTTATCTTCTTGTCTGCAGAAAAAGCCATTGCTAATATCAGAATTTGAATAGATAGTCCTCATAAAGTTCTGGGAAATTGTCGCAGCTTTCTAATAAAACAAGAATTGGTGCATTTGGACTTCTAGAACTCGAGATATGGGCTAAACACTAAACAATGTCTAGGCTGCAGGACAGATTCTGACTTCTCCGTTATTGCTACCATTTGAATTCGAAAGTGGCACTTTTAAATCTTGGACTCCTCATGAAAGTTTTAGGCCTATGTCTTAGCTTTCCATACATATAATCCAGACCTAAATCCAAGTTCTACAGCTCCAGTTATGATCCAATCACCGAATGGTGTTTCAGTTTGGACTGAACCAGCATCTCTTTTTTAAGCTTAGCTCTCTCTTTGTCTTCTCAATTTCAGTAGCTAAACTCATCAATCAATTCTTTGATTTATGTGATAGGCCTGCATTTAAGATGAACATTTACCATAAATTAAAGATATCTTATATTATTAGACATGTTATTATAAAACATGCTCTAGTTAAGAAGTTATTGATACTTTAAGTGCAAAATGATGATATAAAACCTTGATAAAAAAATGCACTTTTAAGTACTAATCAATACACTCATAGTATTCTATATTTTTAGTACGTTATTCTTAGTCTTTTATACATATTTTATGTTTTATAATAGTTTATCTACCTTTTTTTGTGCTTAACAGTGCTATGAAGATACAAAGTGTTAAAAAGCGTTAAATGAAGCATTTTTAGCACAATTTCAAGAAAAATGACTAAAAAGAGCACATTGGGACAAACCATTATAGATAATATATTAAGATCATAATTAGGTAAGCCTAGTAACTCGTCTAGACAAGAGAAAATGACTTTAAAGTTAGGTCTAAAATCTACTACAAAACTAATGTTAGCCCAATCTTTTCATGTTGGGATGATGATATGCATCTCATTAATGATGTGGTTAGGTCCCATATGACTAGAAAATCTCTTTTAAAGGTCAAAATCAATGCACAAATCATTAAAGTCAAATTAATATAAGAAAACTTTAAAGTAATCTAATTAGGAGTTAGTTATTAATTAGAAAACTTCTCCACCTCCTCAATTTCATACACATCCAGTCCCAACCTTTAAAAAATGAAGGGGGTTACGTTCAAAATTTAGAAAAAGAGAAGAAAGGGTTCTATTTTTTTTTATCTTTTTTCTTTTCTAAATTTATGACAATTTTAGTTTTCAGTTTTAAGCCCTTGGATTTTAAATTATCATGAGCATTCGTGTTTAAAATTATTATAAATGTGATTTATGATATATGAATATCTTATGTTTTTCTATGATTAAATTTGATGATTGATAATTGAAATTCTATATGATGCATAACATATATTTTTGGTTTTAAATTTGTTGTTAGAGATTAGTTTATGATGGATTCATGACTAATTAACTTGAGTAGCAAGAGTATCTAATTTTCAAACTCATGTTTGATTATTTGTTACTTAAAAAATATAAGTCTTGATTAAATTAACTCTCTATATGTTTTAATTATATGAATAAACACCTATCTTAGTATCAATATTGTCACGTAATTAAATCTTGCATGCTTAATAAAAGTTATTGTGCGATTAGAGTTAATTGATCATGAATGCTAGGTTAACTAAAAATTAAAGATAGGTAGAAAAAATTGTCATTTTCCATGGTTGATTTATTAATTATCATAAATAAAATTAGAAAACATATCTAGGTTCAATGATTGATGTTTAGTTATCCATGAGGAATATTTGTAAAAAAAACGTTTTCTTTCTAATTTTTTATATTCTACCAATTTTTCTCTTAATTTTTAAAATTAATTTCTTTTATTAGTTGATTTTGTCAGATTAATATATTTCATGCATTTTTGCTTGGTTCGCTTTAATCTAAACATAAATAGCTTGTCTTGATTTTGCACTAAATTCTAAAACTTGTACCTCTATAGAACGATACCCTTACTTTCTAAACTACAAATCATTGGTTTTAAGGATTTAAACTTTCACGATTTCAACACGCGTTAGATTTTTAGCACCATTACAGGGGACATTAATCCTTATTTACTTGAATCAATCTTATGTTTTTGTTTAGTTTAGTGATATGATCAAAGAGTTGATGTCTTATCCCAAGTGCAAGAGTGTCGAAGTAATAAATAACCCGGCAAGACTGGGGTCAAACCACAGGGAGGTGAACTATATAGAATTATAAATAAAAGAAAACATTTAAAGAGAGCTTTGAGATGAGACAATGATGTAAGTATTTAAACAAGTGTCTGGTTGTTCTTTTGCCGTAGAGGTGTCGGTTATACCATACAGTTGGGCTATAAAAGTGCCAAATATTTGTTGTACCAAGGGTTGTTCAACACAAATCTAGATTAACCATTTAACAAGCAAGTTATTAAGAGTGAGTAAGATAACAAATACAAAACATGTTAGTATCAAACATTAAAGTCCATGTTGAGTTTATACTTATTCTTACACCATTAATGTAACCTTTTCACCTTGACATAATAAACTTAGCTGGACATTATGAATAAGAGAAACATACATAAATAAGAGGAGAACATGATTATATAAGTATAATAAAGGAAATGAAAGGCATAAACAAGAGATTAATGAAAGCAAAACTTAAGCATTATATAAATATAAAGAGAGAGAGCAAGACCATGATATTGATCTGAAAACCAAGATGCCTAAATTCATGACAAATGCCTCCTTTTATAGGCTAAAATTCAGAACTATTGATTTGATGACTAATTGTTGAGTGGGTGACCACTTCTTGACTTGGTAACCATCCTTATCTTCTTGTCTGCAGAAAACGTCATTGCTAACATCAGAATTTGAATAGATAGTCTTCATGAAAGTTCTGGAAAATTCTCTCAGCTTTCCAACAAAACAAGAATGAGGTCATTTGGACTTCTAGAACTCGAGATATGGGCTGAACACTGAACATTGTCTGGGCTACAAGACAAATTCCGACTTCTCTGTTGTTGTTATAATTTGAACTTGAAAACGGTTATTTTGAATCTTGGACTCTTCATAAATGTTTTAGGCCCATGTCTTAGCTTTTTATCCATATAAACCAGACCTCAATCCAAGTTCTACAGCTCCAGTTATGATCCAATAACCGAATGATGTTCCAATTTGAATTCAACCAGTATCTCTTTTCTAAGCTTAACCCTCTCTTTGTCTTCTCAATTTCAGTGGTTAAACTTATTAATCAATCCTTTGATTTATGTGATAGGCCTACATTTAAAATGAATATTTACCATAAATTAAAGGTATCTTATATTATCAAACTTGTTATTATAAAACATGCTCTTAGTTAAGGAGTTATTGATACTTCAAGTGCAAAATGATGATATAAAACCTTGATAAAAATACACTTTTAAGTACTAATCATTTAGCATTCTTGATACCTTCACATATAAGAGAATGTCTTTTGGTCTATGCATTGCATGTACTACTTTTCAAATATGCATGATGAATATATTTTCTAAGTATGTAAAAAGAATCATAAAAGTTTTTATGGATAATTTTATTTATAGTAATTCTTTTTATGCATGTCTTGAAAACTTAAAACTTATTTTGAAACGATACTTCTAAACTAATCTCATTTTGAATTATGAGAAGGGTCATTTTATGGTTGAATATACGATAGTTTTAGGGCATGTAGTTTCTACTAGAGGTTTTGAAGTTGATAAAGCTAAGATATACATTATTTTATCCTTGCTTTATCTTGTGAATGTGTGAGAAGTTCATTCTTTTCTTGGACATGTAGGTTTTTATCAAAGATTTATCAAGGAATTTTTAAAAATAGCATTACTCTTATGAAATTATTGGTAAAGGATACAAATTTCATGTTTTTGCATAATGTTCTTCTCTTTTATTCATGTTTGAAGCTCTTTGTTGGTTTTAAGAAGGGTATCATGTCAAAGGTTAATTTGGTTGAACCTTAGACATGGCCATGGAGTCTAGCCAAAATATAAATAAATAAATAAATGTGTTTATTGGGAGACGACCTAACATACCACAACAACAATAAAATTCAGATTTTCTTTCTTTTTGCTTCTTTTTTATTTTTATTTTTATTTTTTGATTTATTTTTTGATTTGGTGTGATTATACAAATCATTATGTCTGATCGTGATTTAAGAAGATAAAATTAAAGAAAAAAGAAAACTTATTTAACAAAAAAAAATTATGAAACTTGTGCGGCAAAAAACAAATTATGGCATTATTACAATCTATAGTAATTATATATCTTGATCTACAATAATTTTTTCTAGATGGAGCACCCTCAAACACATGAACCAAAAATAAAAAAGGTAACAATTTCAGGGACCAAATTGTAATTTTCTACACCAAATGAACAACAAAAAAATATTTTGTAAAATTTAGCATCAATTTAATGTGGAATTATTTTTTTGACATCATAAATACAAACATAGCATGCTAAATAGAATAAATTATTAGATTTAAAACCATGCAAATATAACAAAGAATGATAAAATTTTGAAAAATAATAACTAAAATAAATAATTATTCATAAATAAATAAATAAGAATCATATTAAGATGAATTGAAGCAATTCACAATACGTGACACAGTAACTGAAACAATGAACACTTTTTTTATTTATTTATTTTTAAAAAAATGATAATAGTTTTAGGATGCATTTGAGAACACGGTGCAAACCATGTCTTCTTAAATTTTGATTTTTTTACTTAAAATAAAAAAATTAATATGTTTTTAGTTTGTTTTAATGTGTTAATGTAAAAAATAATTAAAAAAATTTATTTTAATATATTTTTAAATAAAAAATACTTTAAACCACCAATCCACCATTATAATCTCATTCACACCTTTAAAGTCAACAACTACGATGGAAAGAGACGGTTGTTTGATTTTTGTAGTGTCATTGGCTGCACTAATCAGTCTAAAAATATAGTACATAAGAAAGGACGCAATGCAAACACGTCCTTGATTGGTTTTGATTCGGTCTTCAAACTATAAATTTCATATCTCCTTTTTTATTTTATTTATACATGTGAGATTGAGATTGCATTTCCAACTCAAAAGCCATTATCTTATTTCAAAGTCAAAACACACTTTTAAGATCTAATTTTAGATCCTTCAATAGTCAAGCCACAAATTTCGGCGAAAAATTACAAAGGGTATGTTGAGTGAGTTTTCTATTATTTTGGAGGGTGCTTTTAATGTGAAAGTACTGGAATTTATGTTATTAATTACATTTTATTAAAATAAAAATAAAAATAATAAGATTTAAACTCTTCATTACTTGATTATTAAAACTTTTATATTATATCAAAAAATTATTTCAACCTATTAATTTAATTAAATAAATAAATAATTTATATTATTTTATAATATAACCGAATAATTTGCCACTTCAGCTGTGTAATAAAAATAAATATTGTACGTCATACACATTAATTTTTTAAAAGAAATATTGGACTGATGACTTTTGGTCTTACCTATACGGAAAAAAAAAGATTTAAAATGATCATTGTCATTGGACCATGACAGAAACTTGAGCTTAATTTAGCTGTTATCTTGTTTGGTCGAGAATCAATAAAGCCTCTACAACTCAGGAGTTATCAAGGCATGGTAACTCTCTCAACCCTAATTCCAAACACTATACCATTAAATAGTTTTACCGAGAGATTATTTCTGTCGGTATAAGACATACAATTTATCAGTAAAATTTTTACCGACAACATCATCGATATAATCAATCTGTCAGAATATTGATTATCGGTAATTCCCATTTCCGTCGCTACCTCTGTCAGAAAAAAAAAACAAACAAACACCGATGGTCTTACAGTCGGGGAAAACGCGTCAAAACAAAATTTTCCTGCTAGAACTTTACCAACAGACTTATGCCGTCTGTATTTTCACCAGTAAATCACCGATGTCATTCCGTCAGTGATTGTGGCATGGACAGTAAATATTTCAGAACTCTCTGTAAAATACCGACATATACATTCTGTCGATGATTGTGGCATGGGCAGAAATTGTTTTTTCAACTCTCTGTCTAATACCGATGGACCTATGTCGTTTGTAAGGCCATCGGTATTTATTTAAAAATATTAAAAAAAAATATTTAGAATAAATAATGTTTTTTCAAATATTATATTGATAATAGTAAAAAAAAACTAATTAACCAAATAAAATTGTATTAAACATTACAAATATAAAAATAATGTTAAATAATATTCATTCAAATATTCATTACAAATTTAATGTGTTTCAAAAAAAAAATTAAACTAGAATAACGGCGGAGCTGGAGGAGGAGGAGGAGGAGGCTGGTTGTTCCCGGGACCGTATGGCAAAAAAGGGGCTGCACATGTATCATCACCCATCCTTAATCTAATGTCCATGACCATTTGATGGAGTTGTTCATAATCCATCGAGAGTCATTTATATTGTTGTTTCAAGGCCATGAACTCCTCAGACTGGGTGCTTGACATTGATAGAGAGCTCCCAACGGTTGAGACATTATAGGCCACCCGCAAGTTTTCGACCATAGTGTTGGAGAGCCTGTAAACTCAATTTTAATCGGGTCCACCAAACGATCATACCTTCATTCACAAATCCGAATCGAAATCCGGATGGGTCGAAGGATCGTCCCTATATCTGTCCCGCAACCAGCTATTATAGGTCTCCTGAAAATTTTAAAAAAATCATCATATTCAATTCAAGAAAATAATAACTTAAAAAATAAAACGATTGAACGAACATACCATGAAGTGTTGAGCACGGTTGTCCACGAACTGTTGCACCCCCTTTTGACGCTCTTGACTCTGCATGTGCGTCTCTACAAACAGTTCCATTGGGCTCGGCTCACGTCCAAGAGAAGTAGCCTGTAAGGAAAAAAATGTTGCAAGTTAAATATATTTATAAGCAACAACAAATTAATGAACGATATATTTTATTTAAATTAATCTTACTATCCGCTTTGCATGTGCACTGAACAGAACAGAGCTGCTGGTATGCGAGGTCACCGAACCATGAATTTGTCGGTTCCGGTTGTCAGTACCGGATTGTGAGCATCCTGCAAACCGCTCAAACATCACGTGCTCAATATATTGCATCCATATATCCCCCGAGATGAATGGCGATTTGAATTCCCATCAAACCGCCACCTCATTTCAGTCTTCTAGACCGTTATATCTCGCATATCTTTTTGTTTTTTTGTGTGTCATACCAAAAATCACGCAACATACTTCCATAGTAACAAATTAGAATTTATAACATAAAATTATAAAACAAAAAATTATATTATTTTCGATATTACCTAGTTGTTATGTGATTCTCTCATACCCTCCTCACAACATTATTGTTCACGCTATTCCATTCAAATTTGTGTTGTGTATAAATAGTTCATTTAAAATAAAAATAGTACAAGATATAAAATTATAAAAATAATTTATTAAAAATAATCTGGAAATTAGAAGTTAACACCTACCTGAAATCGTCAAAACCATGCATTGATATTAGGTCTCCACTAAGGATGTCTGGAAACCTGACTCCATTGAAATAATTGAATCTTCATCGACGATTTAAACGCCAATGTTATTGTCTGGGCAGCCTTAATGTTTGTGAACCTAAAATTAAATAAAATGAATAAAATATTAATTAGTTGTTCATAAATTATGTTATAAGTATAAAAACTAAAACTAAAACCTAAACAAACTGACATTGAAAAGTCATCCTTCCATTGTGTCTGGTACTTGCTGGTGAATTGACCCCGCTATGAAGGCACATTGCCTCTGTGCTGTGAGACCGCACTAAAAGAGGCAGTATCACAAGTTGGCGTGGGTGCCTCTTCGTGATCAGCACCTAAGAATAATTCATCCTCGCTGCTATAAGAACTAGCTGCAACCATCTACTGACGACGTGCTGTTGATTTCATTCTACATATCTACACAAATTTATAAAAATAATTACGTAATTAAATTCAATTATTTAAAAAAAAATTGGCAGCACTTCCCTTATACTAGAGACTACCCCCAGTTTTCAAAGCTGCAAGTATTTACAATAACCACAAACAAATTGACTCCATTGAAAAATCTTATATACAACCTAACATCTATAAAAATTTAACATCTATATATTTTTAACTAACATCTATAGAAATACATAAATGACAATTAAAATTAATGGAAATAATAAAAAAAATATAACAAGCAATAATAGAATAAATTTGAGATAAAATAATTAAATTTAATTCTTCATTTCCAATTACCATTTCCATGGTAAATTCAACAATAACAATTAAAATTCAATGCAATTTTCAAATAATTATTACAATACAAACAATAAAATAATTAAATTTCCATTCTACATATCTACATAAATGTATACGAATAATTACATAACTAAATTTAATTATTTTTTAAAACAATTCGTCAACACCTCCCCTATATTAGAGACTGCCAACAGTTTTCATACCTACAAATATTGATAATATCCACAAGCCAATTGACTCCATTGCAAAATCTTATATACAACCTAACATCTATAGAAATTTAATATCTATATATTTTCAATTAACATCTATACAAATTCATAAATAACAATTAAAATTAATTGAAATAATAAAAAACATAACAAGCAATAATATAATAAAATAATTAAATTTAATTTTATATTTCTATTAACATTTAAAAGGTAAATTCAACAATAACAATTCAAATTTAACAAAATTTTCAATTATTATGGTTATACAAACAATAAAATAAATTGAACAAATAAAAAGAAAAAACTAAAGAATATAGGAATGAAAAATGTTTATCTTAATAGTGTGTTGATTTCAAGATTTTATCTACAAACAATACACAAAACAACAAAAATAATCATAACTAAAATAAAAAAAAAAGTAAAAAAATACAAAGATAAAGAAAGGAGAATCATACCTTTTAATATGTTGAAAACTACAATCAAAATAATAAAAATTCTCACTAATTCTTGCAAAACAAAACACAAACGAAGAGGAGAAGAGAACATGAAATGAGGAACGAAGAAAAAATGAACCACGAAGGGGGGGTTGGGCTTTATACTATAATTTTACCGATGGATTTACCGATGGACATTAGAATAATATTTTTATGGCGGTGGCAATAAATTTCCATCAGTAAATTTCGTCAGTATATTTTTGAATTTCGCACTAAAATTTTAAAAATCACTCTAAAATTTTTGAAGTTTGTTGGTAGAGGTGTCAGAGCACGCGCGCATTGAAATTGTAGCGTCTGTAGGTAAGTGGACTGACTGACCTGGGACTCTGACAGTCGCACGCATTAGAATTTGCAACATCCGTCGGTTATTCTATCGGTATGGTCGTCGATGATTATGGTAAATGCAGTACATATTTTGCAACTCATGGTAAAATAACGATGGCCATTTCCTGTCGGTAAGGTTGTCGGTGATGGTGGCAAATGCTGTAAATATTTTGCAACTCTTGGTGAAATACAGACGGATTGGTTCCGTCTATATGGATGTCGGCATTTGTGTCATACTTTTACATGTTTTGTTTGTATTGCCGATTTATCCTCCTACACAAACGCTTAAATTGCAAACTTACAGCACAACACAATAACAACAGCAAACAATTATAAAATAAATATTTCATGTTCCAAAATATCATCCATAATATTATATTATAAAAAAAGGCTTTACACTTTCTTGTTCTGATCATATTTAGTCATATTTTTCGTCTTCATCCTCAATTGAATTATTATCAACTTCATCGCACTCTTCAATGTGGTTATCATCTTCTTCATCAACATTCTCTAGTCCACTAGAGCTCAAAACAACATTCAACTCCTCTGCGTCAACATCAACAAGACTATCATCAAAAACATGAAAATTTGAATTTTCTTCTAAGTTAATTGAAGGAGCAACTCGATATGGTTTAACTAACTCACTAACTTGAAAGACTTCATCTATCACACTTATGTCTTCGTTCTCATCTT
>Ga0325411_1004846_pt1 | contig 15027 bp, 9 predicted proteins | sample PopdelMetagenome_13_FD_206181 | JGI IMG/M metagenome (GOLD analysis project Ga0325411, IMG submission 206181) | Populus deltoides microbial communities from Bellville, Georgia, United States - Xylem-PdIQD-R4 | ecosystem: Host-associated > Plants > Phyllosphere > Stem > Wood/Secondary xylem... | reverse complement strand
TTAAAGCCACTATGACAACGTACTCTAGTATAGCATGGCCATGCATCTTCTTAAACCTAGTGCTATCCTAGTACTAGTTTGTAAAAGTATATGTTAAGTTATTCAAATAGTTTGTTTGTGTTAGATTTTTATGTATAAGATTAAAACTTTTAATTTATATAAACCTCAATGTATCAATTAGGTAATGAGTATCAGAATTGATAACTAAAACATGAATAAATTAGATTTTGATATTCAAAATTTATACCCATCAAGTTTTGAGTTGATAATATTTTGAGTTTGAATTCAAATATAAATAATACCAAAACCTAGCTTGTAAATACATATCACCATCCCTTTACAAAGATTAAATGATAAATGAAATAATTTTTTTTTAAATATATTTTTTCATAATATTAACAAAATAAAAAATTAAAAACTATAAATCACAAAAATTCTTAGAATATTTAGGATATTAAAAAAAACAGTTGGGTATTAATTGGACCAACATACACTCATTTGTATGCTAAAAAAATAAAAGCGAGTTAAGTTATATCCAAACTAGGCTGGATCCTAGTTAAAACCCATCTCAATCAGATGGGAGGATTCCTGGTATAGTATCTGGTGAGTGGTGACGTTTTCATCCCTAATTTTTATGGGGTTCTTGGGTAACATAATATTAGTCCTTTATCTCTAATTGTTTTCCAAATTTGGTCCCCAACCTAGCTATAACTTTCAAGGAATTGGTCCCAAGAACTATCAATTGGATTTGTCAAAAAAAAATTTGCTTAAGAATTTAATTTCTCATCTGAGTCCACACCTAAAGATGACAACAAAAGTATATTTGAGGATGAAAGGATCAGATTGTTAATTCCTAGATACATTCTGGACCCAATTGCTTAATTATGTAGTTTAGGGACACAACTCAAAAACGGTAATAGCTAATAAGTTGGGTGCGAATATATAAGAGAATATTATCCCCTTTCTAAAACATTCCAAGGCATCTCTTCTTAATTTGGAGAAGATTTATTAGAGTATGTGGAGGATTACATCCTAATCCTATCCGAATTACATTAATGTAGATCAAAATTTTAATTGCAATCGGTGGCGATTTAGTTTAGTAAAAAGAAAAGATCAACGGAGCTCGGTTTTCTCAACAGACAAAACCATGCCTAGGGCACAAGTCAGAATAAAACAATTTATAAGTTGCAAAATGATACGGAAAAAAAGGCATTTCTTGTGTATATTTTATAACTTTATGTGAACAAGGTTTAACAAAACATAAAGTGAAAGGGAAATTAGTACATGTAAAACAATGTAGCATAAGTACATATATAGTAAGAATATTAATATATACTACGTTGTTCACATTATAGAACAACCATGAGGGTTTTCATCGCTGAAAACTGCTCCTGTCTGGTGGTTAAAGATGGAGGAATGCACAGGATGATGATAATAACCATGATCGTTGCTATCATATCCATGCTTGTAGTAATTGTAAGAAGAGGAAGGCTGAGGAGCATAGTAAGTAAGTGGACCGTTAACTTGGTGTTGGTTGTAGTAATGGTCAGAATAGCTATGATGCTGTGGATTGTAAGGTAATTGCCAGAGCTCGGCCCTTCTTCCTGTCTTACGAACTGTTTTTAGAACCTTCTTTTGGTCAGCCCATCCTGTGACCGTCACCTTTTGCAACCCCATATCCATAGGCGGAGGTATGGCAAAGGCTGGGGTGGGTTTTAGTCCAGGTCAAGATTTTATCAATATTTTTTTACTAGTTTTATGTAAAAAAAATTCATAATTTTCAATTAAATTATCAAAAAATTCTGAAAATTTGCGTGGAGCCTTTTAATATTATGCTTTAGCTTGGGTTAAAATTTCAGAATTTTTGGAGAAATTTAGAAATTTGATGAAAAATCACAATTTAACCAGTTTTACGTTATTGGACGTAATTTTCAATCCAACCATCAGATCGAGCTGAAATTTTACGAGGAATCTTAAAATATATTGAATAAAATCTGGTTAAAATTTTAGAATAAACGGAGCTTATTAGTGCTAACAAAAAAAAGGACCATCAAATAAAAGCAAAATGACTCATTAAGAGTAAAATGTTTATTTGCCATTAAAAAATAAAACAAATCAGATCCTCCTTTCTTTTATATGTTTCCGACTGGGCAGAAGCAGAATAAAAAAAAAAAGGCGAGAGAGAAATAGAAAAAGTAAGGGAAAAACATAAAAAAAATCTAAGGAAAAAAATAAAAAAAAAGTGAAAGAATAACCTCATAAACTTACAAAGTTCAACTTATAAAACACAAATCTAGGGAAGAATCAAGTGAAGGAAGGAGGAAATGAAAGAGAGAAAAAATTTAATTACTTTGTTTTTCAGTTGACATGAGATTGTTATTTTATCCCGGTTGAGGAGTTGTTACAATATCGATTCAGATTCGATTATAGATGAATTATATTCCACAAAACATCAAAGGATGTAACTTTAATAGTGAGTTTATTTTTACTTTCACTTTAATTTTATATACTTTTAAATTTATTTTTTAATATTTTGGATAGTGTATTTGAATTAAAATTTTATTATTAACTTCAAAAATTCATGTATATGAATTAATAATTGATCTTAAAAAATATTTATATATTTATTTAATAGCCCAGGATAAAAAAAATTCCTGGCTCTGCCATTGCCCATATCTATATATATCTATGTCATCTACGCCTGTGCGTGCATACATATAATAAATACAAAAGTTTAAGATATAGTCCAAGAAAATATGTCCGAAGAAAACCTTAAAAAGAGAGGAATAGAGAAAATAATTCATGAAAAAAAGGGATGATTAAGACGAAAATTGTCGCTTGCATAAAGTTTTTAGTGGAGGTGATTTCTTACCTTTGACTTTTTCCAGAGCATTTTTCACCTTGCTCTCGCATCCAGCACAATCCATATGCACTCTCATTTCTATGATCGACTGGGTAAAATACAACGAAAATTTTCAATACAACTGTGCCATTCTTTCCTTTCAGTTGTAATATGATACGAGAAAATATTAATTAATAGAAGACTCTTACTAATTAACCTACGGTTATATAATTTCATCCACAACATCTATACACGCTTACCGCCATTGTAACTTTTGCTGCTGAAGCCTGAATTTGATTGTAGAGAAGAACGATTGAGTTGAAGTGTATGATAGTATGAATATATATGTCAAACAAGGTGCTATATGCTCTCTATAAATAGAACATGTAATTTGATAAAATAATGGGAATGATTGGACTTGTAACTTATTATATAATTTAATATTGGACCGACTTTCTTTTCATATAATTACTTTGCAAATGGGATGTTGGATCTTGAAGGAAAGACCAACGAGAATTAATCAATTATCTAAGAAAATTAGACTCTACCATGTTAAAGAGGACGTCGTCATAGACAAATTCATAATGCAAGGGCATGCAAATAGCTAATCATTCTCCCCTATGAGCATTGACTTTGCAGCCTGGTATTAATAAATATTGACAAAAATAAATAATTACATAATATAGAAGTGTAAAGCAAGTTTACAATTAATATGCTTAAAAGAGTATGATTAACTAATGTCACTTGACCGTTGGAACCGGTGGTGGAAATTGTAAGCTTCACATGATATATAGCGATTCCATCGGATCCTGTTCTTTTTATTCTCTCATGAAGAAGTGATGTCACTGATTTTATTTTATTTTAATTCGATTTAGTGTTTGATTGTTATACCAGTTATTAGTCAAAAAAAAATATAAATTATATTTTAGAATTTTTTCTAATTGAATTTATTTAATTTTGTGAGTACTAACAAGAATATATTTAGTGAAAATTTACAAGTTAATATATTTTTATTTTTATTTTCATTGTTTTTCTTAAAAAACCATAAGCGCATTTGTAGAAAAACATTTATGAATCGGAATTAGAACAAAACCTAATTACAAAAAATAAAGAAATTAGTAAAACAAGATAATTATTTTACATACAAATCTTTCATGTATTTCAGTTTTCACCCAAAAGAAAAAAAAATTAATCAAATCATAAAAGGAAACGATTTTGGCATCAAAATTAATCAGAATTCTGTGAGGCGGAAGGGCACTTGAACATGTTTTCTTCGAAGATATAAATATTTACTCTCTTTTTCTTCTGTTCAAGATTCTCTCTACTGTTGATGTACATGATTATTTCCTCCAAGAAATGGGTATATTCTTCGTCAAGAGCTTCATCAGCCCCATTTCCGTTTCAAACTTCTCAGGAAGCCAGTAGTCTTTGGCCATCTCTACATAGTTCGGTTCCAAAATCCAATATTACAACCAACAAAACTCATCTCTGGTCTGATTGTCTGTAAGAAGCTGTACTTCGTATATATGTATTAGGGAGAATCCGCACTTGAGATCACCTTTGTCTTCACATGAGATGCACATAAGGATTTTTGTGAGGTATATTTGTGAATTGTTACTATCTTGTCATTCATTTTCTCATGAAAGTTTATCTTTATAAGACTTCTCATTGTGATATTACAAGAAGACAATCTATGAAAAGGTTCTAGTCAGTACTTGAATAAAAGTTTAATATCTAATTGGTTTCAAAAGGATCCCTCGCTTTTTAATAGGCTGAACCAAGGCCTACATTGTAGAAAATAATGAATCAAGGCCAAGCTCTATTGACTCATTTGTCTCAACAAAGTAGACTTTTCATGAGAATTTAGTGGATTTACAAGTGTTGTCTAAGTCAATAACCATCGAGACATTGCTAATTCCTCAATCCTAGCGTTAAGCAATGTGTGTGCAAATAAAAGTGTTTATGTAGTGTGTGTACATATATAAGTCCATATCTAATAAAAAAAAAACATGCATAAAAGAATAAAAAAAAACAAAACCAGGCAAAAATAAAGTAAACAAAATTAATTAGGAAAGATACATTCATCATAAAATTAAATACATGAAGCTTAGCTGTAATGGTCAAAATCATCCCCATTGAAGTCATTGTTCTTTTGCACCTAACTAGAATTGTAAAAGTAGATAAGGAGTTGCCACTTAATTTATAATAACTAGGAATATTAATTGGTTTTTGAGGACTTTTTGATAAGAAACTGATAATATTAAAGGAAAGACGCATCACTCTAAAGCATCTAATAAGTCATTTTTATATTCTAAATTTCATGACAATGTATTTATTGGGCCTTTTTAATTATTTTTCTAAACTCATTATTTGTTTTCTTAAGAAGTGAAATCAAGGCCTCATCTTAAAGCCTGAAAATACAAGCATTAAACTTGAGAAGATGGTAAATATTAAATTAGATTTCTAAGCCCATTTTTTCATTATATCAATGGATATATACTCCAAAATAGTACACTAAACCAAAACATACTATTTTAATTTACAAAATAAAATGCCAACCAGAAAAAAATTAACAATTGAAATTGTCCCGAGAAAGTTAAATTATTTTACTTTGATACATAATAAAATCTTATGTTGTTTTCTTTTAGTTTAGAGGATAGTTTTGAGGATATAAATAATGGTATTAATAGTGCAATTAGTTATGCAATAGAAAATTATTTTACCTTTAATACCCAAGAGAAATCTTAACAATAACCACTAAAACCAAAATAATTATATCAACAAATTAGAAAAAAGAGCTAATTTTGTTTTTCAACATAGATAAAATATATAATAATTTATTTTATTTTTCATGATATTTTGGGTTTCTAAATGGATGACCCCAAATCCAGCCCTAAACCCTATATTTTTTATGATAAAAATAATAAACCTATTTTTGGAAGAATGAAAAAGATGGACTATTTTGTTATTGATTTTTTAGACTAAAAAATTGAAATTTATTCTCGTGAAAATTATCCAGTAATTAAAGATGAAAAAATAAAAAATAAGCTCCAAATATCAATACCTTGAATTCCTAAAACCAAAACCAATTAGAATGTTTGTTTTTGAGGTAACTTTTATGGTTGTAGTTTTAAAAAAATACAGTTAGTCGTGATTAGTTGGATTTAGATACATGTTTGGTAAAAATTGTAGTTGAAGTTTATATATAGCAAAAAATATATATAAAATGTTTGGTGGAAGTGTGGTTGAAGTTGCTTTTCAAAGTGTTTTTTATTTAAAATGCATCAAAATAATAATTTTTTAATTTTTTTAAAATTATTTTTGATATCAGCGCATCAAAATGATCTGAAAACACCAAAAATATATCATTTTAAAGCAAAGAAAAAAAATTAATTTTTTTTTAAAATGCTCTTAAAACACAAACAAAAACAAGATTTTGCAAAATTTAGTTAAAAAACAAGTCAAAACTATTACACAAAAACTTTGTTTGAAACTTAATTTTTAATAAGTTACACAGTACAAAACACAGTATAATTTATTGACAAATATCTTACCATGTTTATTTCATCGTAAATGCAAAAACAAGTAAAAAACAAGCGCAGCCTAGTAACCCAAAACACCTCCTCAAATTAAAAAGAAAAAAAGAAAAGAAAGGGTTTTATAGCTCTTTACCGCCTCTAGCAGGCTCCACGCCTCCAAAAACACACAAAACACCACCTCAAATAACAAAACAAGGGTTTTATAGCTCTTTACCGCCTCTATATAACTTATTAACACCTCTGTTTCTCCCAAGAACCCTGTTTTCATCACAAATCCTTTCAAAAACTTTTCTTTTAACAAAATTCTCTATGAATGATGCCTCCTAGGCTTCACTTGTTACCATTCACTGAAGTAGAAAGCCCCAATGCTCGTGCTAAAAAAATCCTGCCATTCAGTGTTGCAGTTTAGCCTCTTGTACCCTTTTCCATGGCTTATCTGTGTCAAATCAACGACTACATCTCTTATTTTTTAAAATTTCTCATGATTTTCATCTGGGTATGTGATTTTTTGTTGCCTCTCTATACCTCTAGCTTGTTTTTTGAGAACTATGGTGGAAATTAAACTAGTCACTGAGGCAAAAATTGAGTCTTTTTGGTGGTGTTCACGTGGGGGCTTATGCCCTTTGTGTCAGTGGTTTTGCCTCTAAAAAATCCTTTCGAATTCATCAAGCTTTGATTGTTTTATGTTATTGAATTTGTTGGCGATTATTATATTGGATTTATCGCTTTTCCTGAGAGAAATCAATGAAGCAAAGAGATAAATCAAGTTTTGATTGGATTCATCAAGTTTTCTTTTTATTGATTGATCTTGGGTTCTGTTTGTTCTGTGATTAAAGTTATGCTTTTTTTCAGAAATTTTTGGTAGTGATGATTAATATACAGCTTTAATGCCAGTTCTGCTACTGAAAATTCTTGATTGATAGAGCTGTTATAACTCCGAGCCATTTAATTTATAGATACAAAATAGTTTGAATTTATTACATTGCATCCGTTCATGAATTCCTTGTATATCTATTTTTAATGTTAAGAAATATGTAGGAGGTTTAAGGTTTTTGAGACTTGGCTATGGTAATTTTTGGTTTGAGCAAAACTCTAATGTAAGATTGCCTAAGATGATACAATCCAATTTGTTTAAGGTGTAGTGGAGCCATGTCCCTGTTTATCAGGGAGAACCTACTTGGTGGAAGCTACATTACGATGATATTAATAGATTTAACCAGGTTGATTAGTATTAATATAAAAATAAAAATAATTATTATTATAATTTTAAAACTTAAATAACAGTTGACTCGATATAAGGTTTGAGTAATACATCATGTTGATTGTTAATTTGGATGAATATAAAAATAAAAATAATTATTTTTATAATTTAAAACTTAATATAAATAATGATCCAAGGCAAGATTTTGATTATATGTTAGAAAGGTTCATCCAAGTCAATATATAAATAAATATAGTTGTTATAATTATTTTAAAATATTATCCAAGAGTTGATATAAGATAAGACCTAGTCATGAGTTAGGAGGAGGATCAATCTAAGTTGATCTAAATTAAAAATAAATTAAAACAATCTTGTTTTGATAAAAAAAAAGTCATAAGTTTTTTATTTGTGTTTTATCTTGGGTAAACTTAATTGTAGGTCAAATTGAATTTTTGACCGGATCAAGTTAGATCAATTCTTCCACTAATTGTTTTTTACTCATGTCTTTGGCTGATGTTAACCAAATACAAAATAAAATAAATTATTTAGTCTTAAAACACACTAAACATAAAAGTGAATTGATTTTTTTTATTTTTTAATCTCTGTTGTTCAAATTGAGTTTTAACTACCACTCTTTACACCTTGTCAGTGGAATTAGGGTCTGAAAAAGTCAGACATTGGGTGTTGTCATCAGCTTCATTTCCTTCATAACCCACTAGATCGGAGTTAAATCATAGCACTACATCATTAATTCATTAATTTCTCAAAATGTTTATGTTCTGCTGTTTTATATATCCATTTTCCTCCTTTTTTTTATTATGGTTTTTCTTGTGCCTGTCGTAAAATTTTCCTTTGTTACTTTTTTTTTTTTTGTTCTCGTAAAAGAATGTTTTGCATTTCATGAGAATGATTTCGGTTAAACAAAAAGTAGGGAAGGTGAATGAAGTTGCAATGTGTAGAAATTGAAGTCCGAATTACCATTCAGCAATTAATGGAAATTATAATCAATATATATATTAGAAATTCAAGTCCTTCGAAAATTATGGCTCAGTGCCATTCATCTAGAATCAATGGTAAACTTGTGAGCCGTCATTCTATGATCTCTATATTGAAGGTGTTACCATTTCCCAAGTGCCAAAATTGAATTTTTCGATCATTGTACTCGTGAAATAAAACCAACGTTACAGCTGATGCCATCAAGAAGATGACGAGAAGATAGTTTATAACACGAGCTAAGTCAGAATCAATCTTCTTCAATATCAGACTCTTTTAAAGTCTGCTGTGAAGTGTTTATTTTCAATATTTTAAAATGATGCGTATGCCAGCTATGCGTATGCCAGCTATGCGTATGCCAGCTATGTATGCCTTGGACGCAAAGAAGAAGAAGGCTACACCAATGAAACAAGTCGTGATTGCAAGCCATAATGATGGAGCTAGCACTGCATAACTTCCTGTTATGAATGCGATGACCATTGCTGGGATGGCCGATATGGTTAAATCAGTTGTCCGATCAGAGAAGTATTCTTTTATATCCTCCTCTACTTGACCTATTTTTCCAAGCAGTGCCCAATAAAAGTGCATGAAGAGAGCAGAAGTTGAGAGAACCATTGCTATTGCATCTGATATAACAAAGACTGCAAAAGCAGCATTTTTAATAAGAACTGCAGTGCCTTGTTCGTTCTTGTAACCGCCAGGCATGGTGATAGCAGCTGCAAATGTTATTGTTGCTACGAGTGCCGCTACAACTATATGGGCCTCGATTCCTCTCTCAGTAATAGAGAGGTCCTCTTCTTTCATCATAGCTATGGGCCGTTGAAGCGGTCCACTTCGTATATCTTTCAATGATTCCAAAATTTTTTTCTGCAACAAGTTTCGGCTGTCAAATTAAACGAATCTTTCTTTTCCTATATCATCTGTAGACTCTCAACCTTTGTTTGCTATCATAACCAGCGAGTTTGAAATCAAGTAATTTTGTTTCTTTTAGCTAGCAACATATTGTTTTTGTTGCTACGAGGGCTTGGGAAAAAATCAAATTAATTTTTTTAGCGTGTTTTAATATTTTTTATGCTTAAAAATAAAAAATTATTTTGATATATTTTTAAATAAAATTTTTTTTATATTACAATATTAAACACACCCTAAAACAAACAAATAAAGAAACCAACATCAGTTTAGGGGACAAAGCAAATAGTGTTAATCAATTAAAAAAAAGTGTTGAAGTTGAAGGTTTGATTTTGTAATATTGCCAAAAGGATTTCTATTCTATTTTTATTTTATTTTTAAAAAAGGGAGACAAACCAAGTGAATTTATGTTTGATTGATGTGCTATCTAAAGACACGTAGAAAGTCAAATCGAGGGAATTACCTTTTCTTCAGGAAAATTTCGTCCCAAGATGTCATCAACGCTGAGGTTTTGCTTGTTAAGGCCACACATCTTCTTGTACGCATGTCTCCAATCACTACTCAAAAACTTCTGGGGATAACTGCCGAAAGCAGCAAATAGATGCAATGGTGTGTTTCCATCGTTATCCTTCTCGTATATAAGCACGTCAAATTTAGGAATCGGTCGAGAGGTATCATAGAAAACTGCAAGTCGTCCTGTTATAGTTGTGGCAGAAAAGTGAAGGACATTCCAACCTCTGCTATCCACTAGTTCACAACAATCTGGACAAGTGAACATAATCGCTCGCACTGTTACCACTTTGCCTCGAACAGCGGCCAAGTGAAGGGCTGTTCTCTTCTCTGAATCAACAATGTAGGCTGCGGACACATCATGTTCTAGTAGTACTTTTACTGTTTTCAGAGGTAAAAAAGGGAAAAAGGCAGCGTAGTGAAGTGGGGACCACCCGTCATCGTCTGTTCTTCTCGTCAAACTCGCGTTTTTTTTTAATATCTTTCTTGCTGTCTCTGCAATAAACCATAAAAAAAATATGGTACATATTAGGAAATATATGAATAATATTATGGTTAATGTGTAATCTACGCTACTAATTTAGTGATAAGTTAATATTTAATTTGGCATTTTTCTCTCTTTAATTGGATTATAAATGCCCTTTCTTGCTTTCTACGTACGTTCTTTGGTTCTTATAGTCGCTATTCAATATTGTTTATGCATCATATTTTTTTTTTGTTTCTTATTATTTGGTCATATTTAAAATAATAATATTGAAATGTCAACAGCTCCAACTTCATTTAAACTAGATGACCAAAGTTTTTAAGAAAAACTATAAACAACAAGAATAAAGTTCAATATTATTATGATCCTTTAAATTATCATTTTAACGTGGAATCCAAACGTATATAAGAACATTTTGGTCCTAAAATCTTATGATCATGCAAATAAGTCCTTAATTAAATAGACTAGGAAATTCATTGTCTTCTTATTATGTATTTTCTTTCCCTTGTATCTTCCAATGAATTATATAAGTAATAAATACAATTTAACCTTTAATTTAACAAACATACAATGAATATTTTTGTTTTTTTTTCCTTTATTAACTTCTATATCAAATAAATGTGATAGAGTAAACGAAGAATTTGACAAATGAACAATAAATGAAAAGAACAATATCCTAAAGTTTAAAATAAGATTTAAAAAAAAACATAAAATAAATGATTTTAAATTAAAAGAAACTAAAACCTAAAAAATACAATATATTGTGTACTAAACAGATAAGGGTTTTTCTTGAATTAAAAACGAATTTAGTTTTTTTTTAAAAAAAAAACCTTAAATTATGTAGGGACTACTTAAAAATTATAAGTTACATCAGGATTTGTTTGTGTTGAATAAAAATTTAGAAACACTTTAAATTTGGTATTAGATTATAAAGACAAAGTACAATAAAATGGCAAACAGAGGAACATTCTATTAATCCTATGACAAAGTGTAATTAGACGGTGTTGTGTCATTTTATCATTGTCTATCTGACTGCTGAATTTTGCTTAGTTAAACCATCCGCTATAGAATTGTTTGGCCGACTGCTAAATTAAAATCAAACAATCGTGTCAAGAGAGGTCATTAGTATATTTTCAATAAAGTGAAAATATAATCATTTATGAATTCAAAGCTTTACAGTTCAGAATAAAATCTTACCATGATCACCATGCATGGCTGCCGCGTGTAGTGCGGTTCTGCCATTAGAACCCCAATATTCCACTGACTTGCAATTACTTAAGATTTCGTCGATCACTTTTTTTCTATTTTCTTCATTTCTTTTAAACCTCCAATTAAACCTTACATCGGCAGCAATATAATCATAATTAGATATATGTGATTTTTATTAACATTTTAAGTCCAATAAATAAAAATAAGCAGGTAAAATCCTATTATTATTATTATAGAAGCATTGCTTTTCTATTATCTTTTATGATAATTTTAAAAACAGATTTACTTTTTTTTTTTATAATCATCGAGAGTATATTGAAAAGGCCATAAAGCGAATAGCCAAAGAGAAATACAAGAGATAAAAAAAAAAAAACTGATTTACTATAGCAAACAACAAGAAGACTACCTAAGATTTCTTATTACACCATAATTTGATGCCATCAGAAAATCTTAAGAGGTCATTTTCTGTATAATTGAAGTTTGAATCTTGAGAATGCAACCAAATAGCTAAAAACAGATTTACTTAAACATTATAAAGCTGAGCAAATTAAAATTAATCATGCAACAATTACATTTATATAATCTTAAAACGATAGTATTCTGGATTAATAAATAGATTAGTAAAAAATTGATTAATCTAGTATATATTAAAAGAAAAAAAAAGATGTTGGTCACATATAGTATCGAATCGGTATCAAACTCTGTTTGAGACTAAAAAAAATGTTCACAAACCTCATATTGGCAGCAATATAAAGTGGAGTTTCTCCATGAACATTGGTGGAATATGAAAACTCAGGGTCCTCTTTAGTCAATATTTCCACCACTTGGGCTTGGATATTTCGAGCTGCCACATGCAACGCTGTATCTTGCTCTTCATTGGCCATCCTCAACATCTTTTTTGCTTCTGTTACTCCGCTCTCTAGATCAGTAGGTCGAGCTTTTGCACGGTCAATGAGGACTCTTACCACGTTGGAACGCCCATATCTTGCCGCAAAATGGAGTGGGATTTCACGTTTCTTATTGGCCTGCAATAATAGTGGTGGACACATATCAATAATTTGGCCAACAAAATCAGTGGATTTCGATCCTCTACGTTGTTTTTCTAAGTGAACATGAAGAATTGTGTTTTTTTTTGGAGTCAATAGCTCATTGAGAGAAGTTGGAAGATCCGTAAATGGGTTGATGTTGCCTGCTTCTGCAGCTTTGTACAATTCTGGTTCCATGTAAGTGATGCTATTCATTTGTTGATCAGAGGAATTCATCTTGTACGTATGACTGTTTGTTTGTTGAATATGGTTGTTGATAGAAGTAACTATTTTGGCTAGTTCCATTTACCAGCTAGGCTTGTAAGCCTATTTATACTAATTCATCAATATGAAAAAATAAATAAATAAAGCAGAGGAAGCTGTCTGAGTTATGTGAGAGAATAGAATAAAAATGATTCTAGAAGTTTCACCTAATGATTTAAATTTTTATATGTTCAAAAAATATAAAACAAAGTATCAAAATAAATTTAAATTTTTAAGTTGAAATGGTTATTTAATATTTTCAAATAATAGATGATTTCTTAAGAAGTTAAATTACATGCTTAGGAAATAATAGACGAGTACAGATGGAAATAAAAAAAATATGGAGAGGAAACCATTGTGATATAAGTCTTCTGGGATACATTATTTTGAAGTAAGATATGCTTTAGCACAATCATATTTCGTTTCTTTTCACTTTTTGTTGCAATTTTCTCTGCCTTGCTGGGAAATTATGCAACATAGGTATTAATTCATATATAAAATTATTAAAATTCAACAAAATAATGCAAAAATTATTTCAATAACAACTAAAATTCAACTTAGGTATTAATTCAAAAAATTATTAAGAACACAAAGTTAAACAAAAATAATGACAAAAAAACCAAAATAATGCAAAAAACAAAAAACACACATACACACACAAAAAAAAAATGAATGAAAAATTATTTCCTTAATGGCATACTTAATTCCAGCTAAGAATTAAAAAACAAAAAGAAAATAAATTGTTAATAAACCCAAAAAAATAAAGACAACATACCTGAGGATGATAAGAGAAGAGAATGCTTGATTTCGGCTGAGAAGGAAAGAGAGAGAAGACAATTGTTAGTTGAGAAGAAGATAGAAGAAGATGATATTTCATTTGTTCTGATTCTAGTCGTTTTAATTTAGATTTACCAATGAAATTACTAGCAAACTATTAAATATTAATATTTTTATGAAAATTCTTAGAAACCTCTCCAAATATTAACAATGACTTTTAAGTCAGTCGATGATTCCGTTAGAAAAAAAAAAGTAAATAGTCAACAATTACTAGGAGCAGTGATTATCAGCGTATTGGAATTTTTATCGTCACTAGAATATAATGACGGACACATTTTGTTAGTATACCCGTATGTAATGGACACCATGAATAGTGACAGGGAGAAGGGAAACATTTTCCATCGTCACTAGAATATACCAACAAATACATTTTGTCGGTATACCCGTGTGTAATGTACATTATGTCAGTATTTTCATCATTATAAAATAATGTCTGATGCCAAATTATATATGTATTCTCTATTTATTCATCTTACAAATACTTAAATTCACAAGTGCACACACAACACAATAATAATAGCTCACATCATAATAATAAAACAAATATTTCCTTGTCATTCAACAATAAATTAAAATCATTGTCATTATATTGAAGCGAGTTTCATTCATAAATGTTACTTTATAATTTATGACATTACATATTCATGTTGTGCAAATTAATCAGAATTTTCTTCTTGTTTATTAATTAACTTGTCTTCATTTCCATCATAATCTTTTACAATGATTTCATCATTTTCATCCATAATATTTTATGTATAATAAAATGTTATTATATACATTGAAATGTTGTTTTATAAACTTCTTAAGTCTGACAAATATTGATGTAGTAGCATAACTTCCTAGAAAGTAAAAGTATCAATATTTTCTCTTATAAAAGAATAAACAAAAGTGCAAAAATAATCACATCTCTTTTCCTTTTCACTTTTGTAATGTGAAATCCTTTACTTTGCTAGGAAGTTATGCTTTACACAAGGGAATGAATAATAAAAAAAAATTTAATTTTTTTATTGTCCTTAAAAAACAATTACGTAGACAAGTGAGGTTTATTCATATGATAGAAGCATTGCATATCCTATATATAATATATTTATTATATCACTATAATATATATATATATATATATATATATATATATATATATAGAGAGAGAGAGAGAGAGAGAGAGAGAGGGGTGGGGGGTAGGTATGTTGTAAAATTAAATAAAAAGAACAAAA
>Ga0325411_1004845_pt1 | contig 15027 bp, 8 predicted proteins | sample PopdelMetagenome_13_FD_206181 | JGI IMG/M metagenome (GOLD analysis project Ga0325411, IMG submission 206181) | Populus deltoides microbial communities from Bellville, Georgia, United States - Xylem-PdIQD-R4 | ecosystem: Host-associated > Plants > Phyllosphere > Stem > Wood/Secondary xylem... | reverse complement strand
AAGCCTGAACAATCTTGGCTAATACGTATGCCAAACCATCTCGTGGCAGAATCAAGTAAGTGAAAAATCAATTAAAACACATCACTAAAGGATCTATGGGTGTTTCTGAGTTCCTTCAGACCATTAAAGCTCGAGCTGATGAGCTTGCCACTCTTGGCGCCCCAGTTGATGATGAAGACCTCTCAGACCGCATACTTGAGGGCCTTGGTGATGACTATAAAGAGCTAACTAGGGCAGTTCAAGCTCGTGATAATCCCATCTTCTTTTATGAGCTTCATGAAAAACTCCTTAACTTTGAAGCATCCCTCCAACATGTTAGCCACCCTGATCAATCTTACTTTCTTGCATCTGCTCATCTCGCCAACCGTCACTCTACTAGCTATTGTCAGTCATCACCCTCTCTACATTCTCCTGGCAGACACACAGACTGGCGTTCCCCTTCCAACAATAGCAATATAGGTTGACGCCCATCATCCCCCCTACTCGTTTTTCTTCTCCTTCTCAGTTAGGCTCTTTCCTTTCACGTCCTGCTCGTCACCCTTCCAAACCTTATTTGGGTTTTTGCCAAATCTGTCATATACAAGGCCACACAACTAAGTATTGTCCCTCTTTTAAATTAATACCGATTAATACTTCACATAACACCAGTTCCCCAGTGTCCAACTCCCCATGGCAACCAACATCACACCTTGCTACCACCTCTACCACCACTCCACCATGGCTGTTAGATAGCGGTGCTTCTCATCATGTTACCTCTGATCTGTACAACCTCTCCCTTCATGCCCCATATCAGGGTTCTGACGATATTATGATCGGAGATGGCACGACTCTTCCTATTAAACACACTGGTTCTACCTCTTTTCCCATCTCCAATACTCATTTTTCCTTAACAAATGTTCTTTGTGTACCCAACATTACTAAAAATTTGATTTCCATCTCCAAATTCTGCATATCCAACAATGCTTCTATTGAATTCTTACCATACACTTTTCTTGTCAAGGATCTTCACACAGAAGCAATCCTTTTGACGGGTAAAGCTAAGGATGGTGTCTATGAATGGCCAACTTTTCCCTCTCTAATTGTCTTTTCCAGCGTCAAAACCACGTCCTTTGCCTGGCACCATAGATTGGGACATCCTGCTCTCCCTATTTTACAACATGTCATTTCTAAACATTGCCTTGATTTATCTTCTTCCAGTTTATACAAGTTGTCTTGTGATGCTTGTCATTGCAATAAGAGTCACAAACTTTCATTTTCTATTTCCACCATTACTTCCACTCGACCACTTCAGATCATTTTCTCCGATGTATGGACTTCATCAATTATGTCTTATGATGATTTTAAGTATTATGTCATCTTTGTTGATCATTTCACTAAGTATATATGGCTCTATCCTCTAAAACAAAAATCACACGTAAAGGACATCTTCATTCGGTTCAAAGCCATTACGGAGAAACACTTCAATCAAAATATTCAAACCCTATACTCAGACAATGGTGGAGAATATGTGGCCCTTACTAATCTTCTTGCTCTTCATGGCATTTCCTGTCGCACCACTCCACCCCCACACCCCTGAACATAATGGTTTTTCTGAACGACGACACCTCCATATAGTTGACAGGTCTCACTCTTCTATCTCATGCTTCCATTCCTTCATGTCATTAGCCTCATGCTTTTGCTACAGTTGTATACTTGATTAATAGGATGCCCACTCCAACACTAAATCTGTCATCTTTTTACGAACAAATCTTTGATTCCCCTCCCAATTACTCCAAACTTAAAGTGTTTGGTTGTCTTTGCTATCCTTGGCCTCGCCCCTACACCCATCATAAACTAAAACCTCGTTCTAAACCATGTGTCTTCTTCGGGTACTCACTCACTCAAAGTGCTTATCTTTATTATGATCCATCCACATCCAAACTTTTTGTATCAAGACATGTTCGTTTCATTTGAATCGATGTTTCCTTTTACATCAACTCTTCCACAAGCTGCAAGACCTGACTCAACCACCATATCTACATGGCTACCACCACCTATCCTAATCCGCCCTGTCCTTTCCATAATCCCACTACCTTTTACAGGTTGTTTTTCGTATCAGCTTCACTGTGAAACTCCTACAGTGCCACAAGTTATACCACCTACATCTCAAAATGTTCCCCTCCTTACACCCCTTCCTTCTACACACACACATCACATATGTACCACAGAGAAACTGCCAACACCTTGCCTCCCAACTCATCCCATGCAAACAAGGGCAAAAAATAATATTCATAAATCTATCAACAAACTCAATCTTTCCACCATGTTATCCATGAATTCTGATCTTGAACCCACCACATCTGCCCAAGCACTTAAAAATCCCAAATGGCGCCAAGCCATGTCAGAAGAATTTAATGCGGTCATTCACAATGGCACTTGGAAGCTCATACCCTCTTCCTCCTGTCAAAATGTTGTGGGCAGCAAATGGATCTTTCGCACCAAACAAAATTCTGATTGTTCTGTTGACAGGTACAAGACTCGTTTGGTTGCCAAAGGATTCCATCAACGTCCAGGTGTTGACTATTATAACACCTTCAATCCAGTCATCAAACCCACCACCATCCGACTTGTTCTTAGCATTGCAGTGAGTTATGGCTGGACACTCCAGCAGCTTGATGTTAACAACGCATACCTATAAGGTACACTTAATGAACATGTATATATGAGTCAGCCACCTGGATTCATTGATACAAACTTTACATCTCATGTATGTAAGCTTCAGAAAGCTATCTACGGTTTAAAGCAGGCCCCTCGTGCCTGGTATCATGAACTCCACTCTTTTCTTCTTCAGTCCGGGTTCACAAACTCCTATGCTGACACTTCATTATTCGTTCTCACAACTGGTAAACATCTTGTATATTTACTAGTCTATGTTGACGATCTTATTATTACTGGGGATGATGCCCACATGGTCAATCAGTCAGCTGGCTCATCGGTTCTCTCTGAAAGATCTTGGAAAGTTGTCATATTTTCTTGGGATAGAAATTCTTCCAAACCAGCATGGATTTCTGCTATCTCAACGTCGGTATCTGCTTGATCTTCTCACTCGCACTCACATGACTCATGCTAAACCTGTTTCCACTCCTCTACCATCAGGCACCAATCTTTCCCTCTACTCAAGCGATGCATTATCTGATCCCACAGAATTTCATTCAGTTGTGGGCAGTCTACAATATCTACTCCTCACACGCCTTGATATTGCCTATGCGGTCAATAAACTCTCCCAATTCATGCACCAGCCTACCACTGAACACTGGATTCATGTCAAACGCCTGCTACGTTATCTGTGTGGTACCTCTGACCATGGTCTTCAATTATATAGTGCTTCTCCCCCTTCCTTACATGCATTTTCTGATGATCTACATGCCTATTCTGTTGCTGACTGGGCAGGTGATCCAGACCACTTCTCATCCACAAGTGCATATATTATTTATCTTGGTCGCAACCCTATCTCCTGGAGCTTCAAAATACAGAAAATCATTGTACGCTCTTCCACTGAGGCAGAATATAGGTCAGTTGCCAACACCGCTGCTGAACTCAATTGGATATCCTCGTTGCTACATGATCTTGGCCTCCCACTACCAACATGTACAGTCATTTACTGTGACAATATTGGGGCTACTCAGTTGTGTTCCAATCCTGTTTTCCACTCCAGAATGAAACATGTTGCTATCGACTTCCACTTCATACGTGATCAAGTACAAAAAGGCACTCTCCGTGTTGCACACGTCTCCTCCACTGATCAACTAGTTGATCTCTTCACTAAACCGCTCTCTAGAGTTCGTTTTATGTTTCTTCGTGACAAGATAGGCCTCTCAGGCCGAGCTCCATCTTGTGGGGGGATAACAGACACGCCATAATACACACTGAAAACCAGTAGTGCACCACTGTATAACAGACACTGCACAAATCTGTTACACTCCTACGAATATAGGCAACCAAAATGTACAGGCAATCTGTTAGCCATTCTGTTAGCATATTCTTTCTTTGCTGTATATACACCTGTGTAATGCATTTAACAAAGTCATGCCATTTCACAATTCTGTTGTCAGGTCAGACTGCCAATTAGTGATCAAGAAGAGTAGCTAGTTACGGGTTGTGATAACAGAAATTCAAATTCGCCTGGCAATTAAAGAACACTGTTCGGAAGCCATTATCTTAAAAATCAGGATGCTTAAAGTCAAGTCATCCCGAGGGATTCTACTTAAGGAAGACTAAGAGATAGGTGGGGAGGACCGGTAAGAATTGCTTTCAAGGAATTTTCGTGATTCAGACACTGTGAAAGGGGGCAGGTTATGACCCACCACATAAACCCTATCTTGGGCAATGTTTTCCTGGGTGGATGCGATCCTCATTTCCTTGAAAGCTAAGCTACTCATGCATAAAATGGGAACTTATACACATGAAGGTCAAGTCTTCCGCTTGGAAATGTCAATCTGTATAAGCCGAAGTCACAATAAAGGGACGGAATTTTCTCTTAAAATTAGAGAAACCAGTAGAGCGTGCCTCCCAATTAAAGGAACTGGGATTTAATTTGAACCCAAGTATAGTCTAGGGGATATGGGTTGATATTATCTCTATACCACATCATATGCCGTGTGCCCAACGTGTTTACCAATTATTATGACTTGACCAAGTATAAGATGTTTTTTCTCTGCAGATTTATTTTTAATGGAATTGTGCTTAGGGTCTAATTCAAACCCAATCACGTGTATTTTTGTCCCACTATGAATGGTTGGTAAGGGATTTGACATTGATCGAACAGTCCACTGGATTCTCATGCGAAAGCATGTGACCGCCACAGGGACGTCAAAGATGTTGAATATAATGGGAGTTAGACATTGACCAACTCCAACTCCTTTGAGATAAAAACCTCTTATAAAAAGATTTAAAAAAAAAAAAAAGAAAGGGAAATTGGGTCTGCATGGAAATTTTTCAAAATTCTAACCCTCAGGACCCAAAATTGAACTTTTCGGGTAGAACATATATGTACAGTGAGCTTGGTTATGCTGCCACAACTAGATGTTTGATTTCGCTTTTCCAATGACAATGCTAGCACTCTCCTTGAGACAACCAGTTGAAGTTCTTAATTCAGAAATACTAGCAAGCATCGCTATTAGAGAAGTGACGCCTTAATTAGTTTATAATTTGTTCGCCTGATAACTCAAGTTGTTGAACCAGCTTTTAGGGAGATTTCCCATTCCTTCTTGAAACGAATTTTTCTTGACTAGTAAAAGATAAGTTTCAATTTGTAAATATATAGCTAAAACAATCAAATCAATTTAACGCCAACCCACACACTTCGTTCTCAATCTCAATTTCAGAGAATTCCGAAATATCCGTCTCTATATATATATAATGCCTCCGTCCTTGAATAAAGTTTTCTGGGCTTGAAATTTCGAAAAATTACCCAAAACAACCAATTAATTATCAAATGTACCGTCACGAATGATAATTTTTTTATTTTTCATCTTTATGAAGGGTAAAACCTGATCCTAAGGACTACGCATCTCTTGTGTTGCAAGGAAAATGTTCCCTGGAATCTCTATCAACGGTAAAGTTTTTAGATCAGGACAAGAAAATTAGTTTGAGATCACACAGTACTTCATATTTAAACATAGAGCTGGATGATGTGTGCCAGGTATGCTAATCAATCTGTCTCAGTGCACCCCACCGCATATGGCTGGACAGTGAGCTAATAAACCAAATCGGTTTTAACATAAAGAACTACAAAATGCATGCATGTTTTCCATGCCATGCCCTTGCAGCAAATGCTGACGATACAAAAGAAACCTTCCAGAACGAATAAAATATATAAAGCTAAAAGACTACAGAACACAGGAAATGAAAATAAGAATTAGCCATCGAATGAATCGGCTAAAATTTTCCATGTTTTAATGGTCGGCCGAATCTGATGTCCACTGTGTGGATGGATTCTCCCTGGAATTGCCGACCCATGCCTTTATCTTTTCTATCTTTTTTTCAAATATTAGTTTTTGATGTGTTTTACATGTGCACGGCATTAGAGTGCTGGCTTTGCCACGGTACTAATCATGGTCTGAACTGAGGGGTGATTGAGATTTCTTTGATGGCTATTTTTTAAATTGTTTTTTTTGTTTGAAAATATATTAAAATTAATTTTTAAAATTTTTTATATCATTATATTAAAAATATAAAAACACTAAAAACAACATTGAATTAATTTTTTTAAAACTAAAAATATTTTTAAAAATCACTTAAGAACAGAATCAGACATTAACAAACAAACCTTCGACTTTCATTAATTTTTTTTTAAATGGAAACTGGTAAACATGGTAGGTTGCAGAAACATCCGCCTTGTCTTTGACCTGCCATTCTTCAACACGCCAAGCAGCAAGTTGGCTCTATCCTTTTGCATGACGATAAATCCAACACTCGTTAACATCACAATGGTAGACTGAATTGAAGAAATAAATTTAATTTTGTAAATAAAAACGGTTCTCGACACTTCCGAATGTAAAATCCATAAACGATAAAAATATAAGAAAACAGTTCGAAGAGATGGTTGGCGTTTTATTTTCTCCCTCGAGGAGGATTCTTTACTCTCCTTTAAATCCATCCTCCAAGTGTTTTGAATTCTCAAATTCTTAGTAGTAAAAAACCAAATCCTTTTGTGAATGATACATTCAGGTGTTTTGAATTCATTTCCATCACATCAGATATTGCCACGTGTCTCATTCCATCACTTATTTCATGGAAATCTTATAAAAATACTAACCAGGAGAATTATAAAAGCTCGAAGTGATGTCTTCAAAAATCTTTTAATTCGGGGATTAATTGGGTACGACCAAGTTTTAAAAAGGTTCTATGCGATTTAGTCAAAGAAATACTACCATTTCTGTGAAGATATATATTCTTTATTCAGCAATTGGAGAGGGAAAAGAAATTCTTTTTTATAATTGTAACGTTATGATCTTCACGTTTTCAAGCGAAGCAAAATGCAGGTCGTATGGACAACCATTGATTAGCTTTTAATCACAGTTGTAGTTAGGCAAATTACTTATCAATGTTACTGTACGTGTTTGATACAAATCACCTCGACCACACCTATCCACGCGCTCTGGGTGTTTGGGGATGTGGGGTGGTCTCGGCAAGGAATACATTTAATAATGGAGTAAAGAATTGTACTGACTGTGTCATATTGTGTTTTAAAGTTTGGAAATACATTATACTAACTTGTCAAAGATGTTTAGTTTATTATTACAATAATATACAAAACATAAAATATTATCAAGAAAAGTTTAAAGTGTATACATGTCTACAAATAAAAGTTTGCAATAGTATTAATCATGGTAAACATGTTTTTAATATAAAACTTTTTTAAAGGTAAATTATATTTTTATTAATAATATAAGTTGCTTTTTATCTATTAAATTGATTGAGTTATATTAGGACAATTTCCATACTATTTAATTTAAAACTTAAACTTGGTTTCATAACAATAACCAAGAGTTTCCTGCAACCTCAATATTTTTTTTACATTTAAAAATAAATAGTCACCCACAATGAAACAGCTCCTCGTTTAGTCCATGTCTATACATTTAATTTGCATGTTCAAAAACAATGTCTGTCATGTCCTCCTTACATTCGAGCATGTTGCATAGTTTCCCAACATACAATTATAATTACAATATTTTCATAAGTGACACATACACCATGTTGAAACTAGTTCCTAATCTTCAAGGGTTACTTGATAATTCGTCTTTTATTAGTTTGTATATTTTTGAACTAAGAATTTAAAGAAAAATAGCATAAAAAGATGCGTGCAAGGTATTACAGATTATTACTGGTCCACATACCAATAACTTACATGGCTTCCAAAAGGTCTAAAGAGGACCTGGTCATCAAACTTAAATCAATATGTATTGATGCTATATATATATATATATACACACACATACTTTAACATTTAGTTTATTAAAGATTAAGTTTCATAATTTGTTGTATTTTGCTTTTGATGTGGTTGTGCTAGTTTCATGAATCATATTATGGATTTGGTTGGTTAACCTGATTAAGCTAATTTTTTTAATTCAATTTAAACCTTCAATACTGAATTAATTAAAAATTAAATTTCATAATTGTTTTAGATTTATTTTTATAAGGTTATATTAGTCTCATGATCTGAATCATGAGTTTTTACAAATTATATGGGTGCTTGTACATTAAAAAAGGTAATAAAAGGTGTAATACAGTATTTGGAAAGCTTTTTAGTACAATCTTGTTTTTTTATCAAGAGATAAGTTTAATTTGTATGATTATTCATGTTATTGAATTACTTTTGAAAAAAAAAGGAGTTTGTTAAAAGACACTAGAATCTCTTCAAATCACATGTCACAAGTTTATCATGTAAATTTATAAATCATCATAGTAAAAACCTGTCTAGTTTCACTTGAGTTTAGAAAGTTAAACAGATCACATGTTAGTAACCAAATCACCTATATTTGACAACTCTGATCGAAAAAGTAAGATTTAAAATGTTTTGATAATAATAAAAAAATGAAAGCCAAACTTTGAATCAAGTTACATAATTAATCTCTTTAACAAAGTTTAATAATTGTAATACCACATAATAAAAATAAAATAAACTTGAAAAATCAATGGTGTCACTGTGTGATTATTATGGGTGTTAATGATTGATGCACAAATTGGACAATTCATATAATTTGATAAATCTATGTATTTTTAAAAGAAAAGAGAGAGAGAGAGAGCAAGACATGTAGAGAGAGAGAATCAAAAGATGATGAGGAAAAGAAGGAAATAGAAGGAAGAAAGGGAAGAATAAGTGAAAGTTAGGTTACCGGGTAAGATATTAATGTCCTTTTTATACTTGAATATATTGGTTAAGTTTGATTTTAGGGTTTTAATGATTTAAGAGGTTTAATAAATGTTTCAGGGTGTTAGTTTGGTTTAAAACGAATTGATTTGAAAATAAAAATTGTGAGTCTTTTAGGAACTTGTCGATTATCTTTGGATATGCAGTTTAGAAGACTAGAAAAATTGGATTCAAAAATCATGATCAAACGTCTACCAATTAGACTAAATCGGTCGACCGTTTGGTCAATCTTAGGCGACCAATTGACCGAGCAGTAGGGATTTGTCGGTATTAGGTTTGGCCAGTTTAAGATATGCTTAAGATCAATCAGGTGGATTTATTTTGGTTTTATAATTACGTTTTGGTTTCTAATACTAGAGTTGAAATCTTTCATACTATTTGTTTCGAGTTATTTTTTTCGTATTTAATGTATTTGTTATAGGTTTTGCTCACGTCTCTTTTGACAATTTTCAGTAATCTCTAATTCTATATTTGTTTATCTTTTGTTTTTATTATTCGAGTAAGTGAAATAATTTTTAATATGCAAGTAGTATAAATATGAATATATTGACCAGATGATGAGTATATTTGATTATTTATTGAATAACTATACGTATGCTGCTTTATATCCGGATTGCTCATCTACTCTTAAAATCTCATTTGCATTCTATTAAATTAAATTATTTTTTATATATTATTCATTTGCTTTAATAATTATGCAAATATTTGTTATGTTTTGATATTAGGATACTTGTCAAAATTTTCACATTAACAAAAAATAGTTAATCCATATTCACATAAAAGTTTGTATATCTGACTGACGAGGGAGGCCTCGACTAACCCTCCCATATTTATTGGGCCGCAAACCTTGTTTGTTATTGGAACCATAAGGTTTCATTTGTTTTTTATTATCTAACATGTATCTCATTATCATATGTTAACATGGTGTGTGTGTGGATAATTATATTTATATTAGTTTGTTTTCCTATAGTATCTATGGTATATACTAAATGTTATTCCCTTATCGAGTTGGTTGAACTCACCTTTTATTATTAATATTATTTTTAGGTTCTTAACTTTTGTTAACATATTGACTTTGCTGTGAGTTTTTGCTACTTCATTTGTTGATATACCTTTTTTGTTTAAGTGAGACTTTTTTTCTTATCCTTTTTTATTTAATGTTTTAGACGTTGTACCATCATGTTATTTTAATTAAAGGTTGGATTTTTATATTGTAATAAGTACTATGAAGTATTATTTGATTTTATTTGTTTCGAAGATATTTTAAAAGTTTATGAAATGTTAGGAATCTTGTATAATTTGTTTTATGATAAGTATGTTTGAGGATTAATATAGATGGGGTATTCTCTCAGCGTCGCTCTTGCGTTGTCGATCATGAATTTAAAATTTAGATTATAACAAAGTTGGTATCAGATCAAGTTTTGTTAATACCCCTGTAATCATGAGAAGATATTATTTGGATAAGTTTAACGGATTATCACGATCCAAAGTAATTTTTCAGGAAGCAATTTAATTTACTCGGTGATATTAATTGAGATATGTTGTTTTAGAACAATTCAATGCAAGAAAGTTCTGGAAAGTGTATTGTTTGATTTTTGAGAGATATGAATCAAGAAAAGTTATTCATAATATATTTTTATTTTATTAAAGATAATAGAGTACACAATGAAAACATAATGAATAAATAAATTATTTGTTATATGAGAGTATAATAGTACTTTGTGATTTTTAAAGTGGTCCTATCCAAAATAAAAGTCCTACAGAAAATTGTACACGTACATCTTTCTCCGCCACAAGCATCAAGCCTCTCCTCTCCTCTCCTCTCCTCGGGAACTACGAACGTTGGATCGCTTATCAATGTACGGCTATCATGTAAACAACTGTCATACGCTGGTGCTTGAAATCAGCGCATCTCTTTATTTCTCAGCCGTACGATATCTTCCAAGACGGTTTTGTAATGTTACACACTCTACGAGGACAAGTTGATCTAGGGATCATTTATCTGCCGTTGGATCTATGATCTTCAAACATCACCAAAGTCCTCGTGGAAAATGACGTCCACGACAATGAATGACATCTTCCCTTGTATCATGTGATTGCTTATAACATCACCCACCCATCCATCCATCCATCCATGATCCATCAACAACCAAGCACGTGGGGCCACTTTTGGAAAACGTATCAATCTTTTTAGATACCCATATTTTATTTTTTTAGGACTAAATAATTAAGATTGGAGTAGAAAATTGAAAAGAAGGAGTTTATTATTATTATTACTTGATATAATAAAGAAAGGAGAAGTCCCACTTGGAAACTTGCCAAGGATTGGAAGGGATGAGTTGACAACGTTGATTTCGAGGAGGGGACGTGAGTTGACACGGCAGCTGCCATACTGTACTGAGAAACAAGGCTACACGGCAGCGTTCGTACTGAGAAACACCTGCCTAGCGTGTTTTTGGCATGCAAATCGGTTTTTTTTTATAAAAATGTGTTTTAATTAAAAAAATATCTTTTAGATTTTTTTAATATTAACATATAAAATATTGAAAAATAAAAGTAAAAAATGTTTATTTAATATATTTTTATAACAAAAAAACATCACTTTCAGAGTTAAACCACTTTACTAAATTTAGTATTTGTATATCTGTTAATGTAATGTATTATGTTTTTTTTTTAATATTTTATAATTAAAAATATATTAAAATAGTATTTTTTTAGTTTTTTATTGTATCAATACATCAAAATTATTCAAAAATACTTAAAAAATTAACAATTTAATATTTTTTAAATAAAAACAATTTTAAGATCAGGTTAGAAGCACGAATTTGGTCTAATATTACTGTAGAAATTTTACAAATTATTTTTCTTTTCTTTGTGTAGATATGTTTTAATCGTGCTCTTTATTTTCAAGATCCATCTATCTCTTCAATAACAGTGAAGCCTCCATGAATTTTGAGGTAACGTTAATAGAAAGTTACACGGGGCGTGGTGGAAAGTTTTGTGGTGTTCAAATACTGAGCAGTGACTCTTGATAATTACTTTTTAGATTAGTAATAGGTTCTTTTTAAAATATTTTTTATTTATAAATATATTAAATTAATCTTTTTTATCTTTTAAAAATTTATTTTTAATACCAGTAAATTAAAACATCTAAATAAAAAATAATAATTTAACATGAATAAAAAAATTCAAAAACACTTTTTGAACGAAAAAATAAATATACTCTTAATATAGCTGATGGCATTTGATTAATTGAAAATATAGCAATCACGGTTAAAATATATTTGATTATTAAAGAAATTATAAAATTTCATTAAAGTAAATTGTTCAATGAGATCTATAAATAAATCTCCAGTTATCAATATCATGATACGATGTTTGTTTTTAATTTTCTTCAACTATTTCTCTATTATTTTTTCTTGAAGTGGAGCTCTGAAATATTTTATTCACGCCACTTTCTCTTATTTATCTTATCATTAGCAACTAATAAAATAAATAATCTGGATTGAGATTTAATTAATTGGCTGTCATGCTATATCAATGAAATTTTTTTTTTGATGATTAGAGATTAACTAATATCTTATTAGTTATTTTTAAATAAATATAAATATGAAAGATAAATTATAAATTGAAATATTCTTATTATTTTTTATAAATAATATTTTTTTTCTTTACACCGGTCTTTTTTTATTAAATAAATCCAGCAAATAACTAGCACAATATTACTAATTAGTCATTTAACTCCATAAAATTTTCTACCAGTAAGTAGCTGCCCAGATCTCAACCTTTTGAATTGATTATTATTGATGAATCAAGCGAGTCAGTATTTTCTGCATTAAAGTCGGATGGTTTGCTCTTTATTTGCCTGACAAATGCAATAGCTCGACTCGAACTCTTTTCTTGAAGTTAATATGTCAGACTGGGCCAATTTTTTAAATTTGTCGTATAAATAAATTCAAGCGCCTGCATTTATCATTCATGAATCGTTCGAACAAGATTGGAATCTTAAAGAGAAACCCCATTTTTTCTGAGAAGGCAGGGGTGCCGTGCCATGACGTTGATAACATCAGGGTACCATGGCTGATAGCCCTCTCATATCTATTGAATAGCAGCAAACTACGATGCCTGTTTTTAAAATTCACTCAATTAGGCTCCTGTGATTAGCTTACTCGTTATTTTTCAGTCCTGTGTCCTTCGTTTCACAACTATTTTTACCATCTGTATTCTTTCATGATGATCCCAAACATCGTCGCCGGCGGGCCTGGCCTGGCCACTCTCTAAAAGAGCAGCTGAACGTTTTCTCGGTTTATAGAATTCAAACTATGGAAAATAAGTGATGGAAAATAAAATTATACGGATAGCTATTCTTACTCTGCAGTTGGAGGTCTGGGAAAAAACAAATTCAACGGTGAGCTTCATTTTTGTATGTCAAGGAAGTTCTGCGGATCTCTGATTTTTGAATGTCATTGACAAACCCACACACATGTATATACATTCATGAAGCAGATTTTATATTTATTTTATTTTTTATCTTTCATTGTGTTTGAATCTCTTATTTTCTAATTGGTTTGTATTGTGGTAAAAAGAAAAAGGAGTAAAAGCTGAGACTCCTTTGTGGTCTCAATGGTCAATCAACAATCAAGTTTGACAACTTTATTTTCTAGTTTTTTTGTTTGAAAAGTGTTTTTTTTTAATTAATTTTTTATTTTAAATTAATTTTTTTGATATTTTTATATCATTTTAATATGATAATATTAAAAATAATTTTTTAAAAATAAAAAATTTATTTTAATATATTACCAAGTAAAATAAATTTTTAAAAATAACTCATACATAAAAAAAAAAAAAATCTCATAAACTCAGTCATGCTTACACTTCCACTTTGTTATAGTTTGAGACCGTATTGAAATTCGGTTGGGCTCAACTGGAGTCCTACAACTAACCAATACCAGGGTAGAAACGAGACTTTACCCTTTTGACGCGAGTTGTTTATCAGAGTTTTAGAGGGTTTTATATATATATTATCGTCAGTAAAGTACGAGAAAAATGAAAGAAAAAGATATTTTGTCAGAGAACATGTCATCTGCAGCGATAGAAATTTGGATTTGACTAAGGCAGCGCAACCATTTCCATGGTAAATTTCCGATACATGTCCTACTCTTAGCTTTATCTAAAATGTCGACGAAAACAAAATGTGCGTGACATGCATGCCGTGTAACCTTTCAATAACAAATGGTCCACCCATCAACCATGGAGGAATATCATTTATTTTCCTTCAAAATTGGAAAACACAAGGTTCGAAAATTACTAGAGATGAACAGGAAAAGAAAAGGTAAAATATAAGATGTATTAAGAAGTTCTGGGAGTGCTTTGCAATTTTCCTTTCCGAAAGAAGAGCAATAAGGGTTAAAATGTCAGGAATAAAAACATTCGGATCGATATCCTGATTTTCTCTCTCTCTTATCCTTTACAGAGGTTCTAGTTAAATTCGCTCACCTGCTTCCGGATGCGGCTGGGCTTGGCTTATTAGATTGTTTTATCCTGTCGAGCTTGGATGTGCAAGGACGTGGTTACACAATGATGATCATGATCATGCAGAACATGGACTAGTCTACGGTGGGGTCCAGGGTACTATCTCGATAGAAACTGAAGGATCAATGAAGTTTTGTCTCGATTTTCGACAATTTGGAAGTGTCCGATGGATGGGTAATGAGAGAAGTTGGATCTGGTTGTCTACCACTCAGGGCAGATATTTTCTTATTAGGAGAAATTATGAACCCCAACAGGTAGTTGAGAACGGCAACTGGGTTCGTGTGTTTTGTAGTTTTAAATGGTTGCTTCCGAACTCGACGATCACTTTACAGTCACGTGATATACATGCCATCGTAAGGTAATTCTTCAAGATGCTTTTTCACCCCTGACGCCCTCCTGCAACAGAATCAATGAGATGACGTGTCACCAACGATATTATTTTACCCCCAGCTTTTCTCCACGTGGTGCCCACATTCCACCACTTTAGTGCGTTCGGTGGGTCTGTGATTGAAAACGTTTTCGCCAAAACCACGTCTTTTGAGAATGTTTTTAGAAAAGAAATCAAATATACATTTATTGTGTTC
>Ga0325411_1004844_pt1 | contig 15027 bp, 11 predicted proteins | sample PopdelMetagenome_13_FD_206181 | JGI IMG/M metagenome (GOLD analysis project Ga0325411, IMG submission 206181) | Populus deltoides microbial communities from Bellville, Georgia, United States - Xylem-PdIQD-R4 | ecosystem: Host-associated > Plants > Phyllosphere > Stem > Wood/Secondary xylem... | reverse complement strand
GATCTGATTGATTATATTAGAGATAACTTCATCGATCTAGCTATCTATATCTAACAGAGATTATGGAGAATTTATAACTTGTTTCAATAGCCACAATTAGATTAGATTATGAAGGAGGTGGCTTTGGACAATGAATCCTTGCTAGTAGATTTGTCTTATTTGATGATTTGGACGGTGGTACCTCAGGAATTGGCTTGATTTTGTGAGCATGCAGATGGTGGAGCTTCAGAACCTGCTAGCTACTAGCTATATATATTAATTACACTGCACCAAGGTGTCAAAACCCTACTACACTTGGTGCTAGCTAAGCCATGCATGCTGTTGATATAGATCTATATGTGAATAATATTACCAAATATTATGAAATGCAAGCTACAAGCTCGTATATGGTATTGTATGGGCAATGTTTGGAGCGCAGAACCACCAATTATTGTGAACTAAAAAGCCAGACAAGGTGAGGGTATACTTTTGTGTAAAGACTGATGAAATCTAATGGAAGATAATGAAGAAACATAAAGAATGGTATTCGGCACGGGAGCAGAAAGATTATGGTCCACAATACTACACGATTTAATTTCCCTTCTCTATGCTAAGGAAAAAAAAAGAGAAGAAAAAGGGAAGCATATATTCTTTGGCTCCAATGCCTTGTCTTCTTCTCAAACATCTTTAACCCTATCGACTTTTTTTAGGCCCCCTTTTCAGGCCTTTGCTTCTACACGGTATGTTACTCCCTGGTTTAACTTTATTTTTCCTGGCAAGGTTAAATCAAATATTAATATTTTACAGTAAAGTAGCAAGTTTCTTCCCATATATTATTATATGCTTCTTCACTTGTGTGGAGTTGAGCAACATCACATGCATTATTCTCTTTGAAGTTATTGCTTAGATAGAAATCTAAAATTAAGTTTAGTATTTAGCTGAAAAATGTTATGGACATCCGTTCGTATGGATACAGAAACCCATGCATATATAGCGATCAACAAGCTAGAGGAGAAGGCTTGTCAAATATCATACACTCATATATGTGTAGTCGAGTAATCCTTCCTTCTGAGGCGAGGCAATTCAGAAGAAGTGAAAGCAAAATGGTGCTAATGTTGAAACAAATTCTTGGGAATGGTTGACTGGCAATAGCTGAAAAGGGATTAGGAGATCATGGCAGAAAAATTTGATGTCCCCCCATTTCCTTTCTCCTTCATATATAGAATTTGGTATGCTTATGTGCGTGTAAGAACCTTTTTTTTTTAGTATAATGTCAAAGCATAATGCATCCAACGTGGATTCCAATTGGGTGCCTGCCTATTGATGAAAGTGGATTAGACAGACTAGGTTCTCTCATTTAGATTTTAAAATTCCAGCTGACTTAGAGCGTACTATAGGCATCTTGGAATCCCAATGGGCTTGCAATTATTGGGAAGGAATTTGCATAATGTCATTTTTATGCTATTTCTTTACAAAAAGAATCCATGTGTTGATTCAAATGATCATTCCCTCTAGGGTTTTTTCTTTTCAAGGATTTCCCTTCTCGGTTAGGTCGGAAAGCAGTGGAATTTGAACCCGAATAAACCCTTTACCAAAAACTAGTGCCACTAATGCATAAATCATGTTCAAGGCTCATCCAAATTAATTATTTCAAAGAAAAGAAATGAAAAGAAAAGAAGGCGAACCTTTGGACACCAACTTGTACTTGAACATATGAGGACTGGATCGAAAGAAATAGAATATAAAGGTTGGACAGGAGCAGGCTGGAAGAGTGTAGGAAATGAAGGGAAGGCAGCGACAAACTTGCCCATAATGTAAATCTCACACATTCCCTGTCACCTTTTCCCTGAGCCTCGCTTTTCTTATGCTCTTGGATTATTGTATTACCTCCTCTTTTTGATGAAGGGCCTCTTATTATTTGTTAATTAAAAAGCATTATTATATTTAGCAGCACTATAACTTTAATTATCTCCCCCCCTACATGATTACTGTATAAAATTAATGAACATTAGGGTTTCATACTCATCAACTTTTATATAAATATAAATGTTCCCTTCCATAATACACAAGAAAAGATTGATTAGGTTAACACAGAGGTTAATTATCAAAAGACCATGCACTAGCTAAACCTATAGAATCTTAGTTAAGTCGTTTTTCCCCCCTAGGTTATACACCATTTTGCCTAAGTTTTGCTATTACACAAGTGTTTAAATATTTCAAGTTTCAAGTTTGCCATTATTTCCCTCTACCTTTAGGACCTTTGCTTGCCTTAAGGCAAAACAAGGGCTCGATTATATGGTCAAGCTAGCAATAGTTCCGTCTTTCATGAGTGATATATATCCAGAGAGTGCAAAAAAATCCATCCAAACACAGTTTTAGAGCAAAGTGAATCTGCAAAAAAGTTTCTTCTTTAAGGTGATGATCAAGCTAGGGACACTGGGAGAGGTAAGAAGGACATGGTTTTTGATCTTGCTTTCTTTTTTATGCATGCTACTTTAAAGCTGAGACAAGGAGGTGAAAAGAGAATATAAGTGAGGAAAGTAACGCGCTAAAGGCAAGCAAAGAGGTTCCTGTGGGTGATTCTTTCAGTAGAGAGTGAAAGGTTCTGATAACATCCCAGTTAATTTCTTAGGCTTATCTAGGGATTTCAAGTCTAAAAAATTATATGATGGAACCTGGAAATCTCCACCTCCAGCATCAGTTTCAAGAACAGTTTACAGGTTATTATTCTTCTTTATTATCACAATCTGCTGATTACAATAAGGTTTCCAGCACCGGTGACTTGAACCCAGGAACAGGCTTCATTTTGTAAGTATTTCTCCTCTCTTAGTAGAACTCTACTTTGTCTTTTCTGGTTTGAAGCTCTACGAAACACGGGTATATAAGCTTATACATGTTCATGGATTTAAGTGCACTGTATATATAGTAGTGCTTCTGATGGATTCATTTTTTAAAGCATGGCTACTTCCTCTATAAACTTAATGCTTTCTCCTAGGTTCCATGCTGCAGCTTTTGGTTGCTGGAATAGGGACTGGAAAAGGAAGAAGTTCTTTATTATTTCACTGTAATTTAGGCAAGCTTAACTTTATTTGCCAAATGGTTCATGTACTGAATCTTCGAAAGGCGTTTTCTCTAAAATTATAGTTATTTTTCTAGGGTCTGTGAGCACGCAAGTAGTCAGAACCTCGGATTTTAGTGGATGTTGCTAAAAAATTTCGTATCATGATCATTTGTTTCTCTTATTTATGATCATGCAGGAATATTAACAGTAATACCAACAACAACTATCAAACTGATTGCATCCCAAATTCAAGGGTGTCTTGGCCACCTGCTTCCTTGACTCCAGGGTTGAGTTTCTGCCATGCAAGTGGTTTCAACCACCCATCTACGGCCAACGAATTTCTATTGGCAAAGACCAAAGAAGAGTTGCCAGATCCTTTCTTCAAGCCAGGTGAAATGATGCACACTGGCTCTAATGTCGAGGGGTCATATTTCCTGTCATCTAAATACAAGCACCAATATTCTCATGATCTAGGTGAAAATCAATGGCCTCTCAACAGCTTATCTTCTCTTCACCATATTTCAGACTCTAATGCTCAAAAAACGGCAAGTCTGCAGAATCTATCTGGTTGTAACAGATATAATTTTAGCCATATTTTACCAAGTATCAGTATTTCAACATCAGATTTGTGTTCTTCATTAGTTTCAAGTTCTTTGGACTTGAACTTACAAGCTGTGGATCTTTTATCAACTAGTACTTATGATGGTGCCGCAAGTTTTAGCCAGTCTTCAGAAAACACTCTCGATCATTTCACGCGAGAACATAAAGATAGCCCTTCAAAAAGCTGCAACAAAGTGGGTTTCTTAATCTTATTAATTTCAGTATAGTTATTCTAATTGTGCCTCTATTTATACACCTTGGATCGATTGCATTTCTGATGATGTACACCTCATTTATAAAGCTGTAAACTGAAAGTGCTCCTTTTGATTTTGAAGACATCAACCACTGAAGATGGATTTGGGAGAAAAAAGAGACCTAGCAGTAATTTTCAGTCCAAGAACTTTCTCACAGAAGCTAAGAAGAACAGGTCCACACCACGATCCTTGTGCCCCCCATTGAAGGTGATGATTTAAAGCAGTATTAGTTTAATCTTCATTAAGTCAGAATTTATACCATAGATTCTTGTTTAAATGTGGAGTTGGGTTCTTAACTAGGTCAGGAAGGAGAAACTAGGGGACAGGATTGCAGCTCTTCAGAGGTTGGTGGCACCTTATGGCAAGGTGATAATTAAATCTGCACATTATTCTCCTGATGAGGAATGTCTTAAAGAAATGCATTAAAATATTAATTTGACCATGCTTATATTTTTAGTTTTTTGTCCATTGTAACTTGCAGACAGACACTGCCTCTGTGTTGACAGAAGCAATTGGATATATACAATTTCTTCATGACCAAGTGCAGGTGATTTATCCCTCTCCATTTTTCTGTCCATAGTAATACTATCAAACTAACATACTTCGCTCTTAACTTGATAAACTGGTTGATTTTGTTCTTACTAACTTTATTTAGTCCTTGTTGCTGACAGACACTGAGCGTGCCGTATATGAAGTCATCAAACATCAAGCCAGCTAGAACAACGCAAGTGGTAAGAAATTCTTCTAGGGAAGTTTCCTCACAGTTACAAGTATCTCATTAGATCATCCGTTGTACCAATACACACAAACACACACACGCACACACACACATATTTTGTTTCCAAGGGAAGTTTGAGAACCATTGTACTTATTTTCATTCTGTTAATTTCTTTAATGTGATCATCAATGTATTGTTAACAGAGTTCAAATGAAGAAGATGGGAAGGGACAACAAAAGAGAGATCTCAGAAGTAGAGGGTTATGCCTTGTGCCTCTATCTTGTGTATCATTCTTCAACACATGCAATGGCGACATCTAAAGCTCCGCATGGAAAGAATTGAAGATAGCATATGAGAAAGATGTTCGACGACTTCATGCATGATGAGCTCAAAGCTGTAATAAAGATAGGTTTTCTATGTGAAATGTTTAGTTTTAGTAATGCAACAATTGATTCTTGGAATAAACAAGTCTTTCTTTTATCAGTTTGTACCTCATAAATTCACATCCCTTTTTCAAACATCAAATTGTAGAAAGTAGTTTCTTTACTAGTTCAGGATAATAGCCAACTAGAAGACATTTTCTTCTGTTGGCCACAATCACAGATTAACAAGGAGAAAGGGATTATTTGGAAGCCTGCCTTAGCTTCATATTGTCTGTGAGTTAAGGACAGATGAATCTATGAACATCTGAAGTCATTCTTCAAGGAACTGATACCAAACTTCTCGGGTCTCAGAGGTCATGCTTGCCTAACTTTTGAGTCACGAGAATGCTCTTCATAGCAGGGTAAATGCTTAAAGGATATTTAAGAGTACTTGTACAGTATAAACTGAGAGGGATATTATTCTCCCTTTGATCACTCTCAGTAGACAAGTAATAGGTGTTCAGATGTTTTTACAAGATATATATTATATAGAGTTATAAGACACCAGGATTTATTGAAGATACATGTGTGTTAGAAACGCAAATTGGATCTTCACAAAACCTTTAATTGCTATATACACGAATTTGAACAAGAGAGCACGCAATGGAGTATACTTCAAAACAGAAAATCACAACAGCAGTTCTTTAAGCACCTTTCAGCATCCAGCTTCTCTTCCTTTACCAGAACAACTGCATCACAGGCCAAACAATATTAAACAGATATAGCCATTAAAATTCCAAAGCTGAGCAAACTTATGATGTATATTAGTACTGTACCATCTTCTTCTTCTTCTTCTTCTTCTCAAGATAAGCGACAAGCTCTGCTTGTTGAGCAAGTGAGTCCTCGAGAGCCTGAATAAGCAAGGAGTAATTGATACAAATGAGAATTCTAATTTATAGTTTCTGTTTTTATTAACTCTGTATTCACTACCACGCATTCGTTTCCATGTTGAAATACCTTCTTGGTTGCCATAAGCTCTTGCTCCAAGGCCTCAACACGGCTTATAGCAGCATTCAACATTTCCTCCTTTTCGGGTGGCATGGAAACAGGCTTAGAACTCAAAACACTCACTTTATCTTCCAATTCAGCCATGCGCTTCAAGACAGTCATGTAATCTGCACTAGAGATGGCAGGTGACTGTTGTTCCCGGCCCTTCACCGATGTGTCATCGCAATAGTCAGGATTGGAGTAGATGGTGGCATCTGTCAGCTTCCTGGGAACATTGCGTGTCACTTTAATCATGGTGACAATGCCCGTAACCAAAGCCATGACACCAGTGAAGAGTGGTGAGTTGATTGCCTGGGGAGCCTTGCAAGCATCATACTGAGTATAGCAATCTGCTTTTGAAAATTATAGAAACTTTGATCAACATCTTGAACATGGCTGGATATATGCCCTGAATTTCACTCACGCAAGCCAAATTTCTCATATCGTTTTGTCACCAACATAATAATAATTAAAACTTGGAATAATCTGCATGTCATGATTTCTTAAGAAGGAAAATAGTGCTTTTCAGGAGAAACTAATATTATCTTATAAAAAAAAGATAAATACATTCATGAAGGAAAACCACACAGAAATATAAAACAATAAATTTAAAATCAATTTCAAAAACACTTTGTACAAAATCAATGCTAAAAAATATCTAAAACAAAAAATACATTAAATCATCAACCTAGAAATAAAACATCCTTCTATAACAATTTCAAAAAAAAAAAAAACTTGGATCAATTTCAAAAACTATAACATGATCATATCGCGAAAATATTCAAGATATTATTGGGAAAAAAAGATTGCAAAGAAAAAAAATCCAAATTAAAGATGATATATTAAATCTAAATAATATGCTAAATCACAATATTATACATGCATTGTCGTTGAAGAAAAACATTCTCTACAGCTACAATAAGCACTTTAATTAAAAATAATAAATATTACACTGCACGATCAGTTCTTATAATTATAATCACTACTTTGAACAGAAATTATATGACAATTATAAGGAAATTACTATAACTACATATGTTAAAAAAACTCATGCTTTATTAAAAAAAAACTATATATTAAAAAGGTCGGACCGTCCATGTATACATGTGCTCATGGCTAGGAGATGGAAATTTGAAGACTCCTAAATGAAGAAAATTTTTGCAGATGAATTTTTTATTGTCCTGTCACGATCTATATTCTTCAAACCAACTGCCGTCCAAATAATCTTAGGATGATAAGCAAATTGCTTAAAAAAGAAAACATATCCAATTTTTTTTAATTATTTTCCCATTTCTCTGTTTAAATGTCACCAGTAACAGTGTCGAGCTGTCAATCCATTTCTGTGCTTTTTTTTTTTCCAACGATTAAATTAAATGGTAAGATTTTATAAAGATATAGTAAAAAACCTAGTTATAAGATACCGTCCAAGTAAATGTGCCTTTGGAAAGAGCAAACTTACCATTGTTACTGAGTCGACCTTGAATCAGATCTTATAATTATAGTAAAAAAAATATACCAATAATTCATTCTTCTATTTTTCATACTATTTGTAGGTTCAATTAAAATTCAGTCAGAAATCACAATAATATACTTAATTTAATCATATATATTAGCAAGTAAATGTGCCTTTGGAAAGAGCAAACTTACCATTGTTTACCACTTTTTTCCAGCTCATATCCACAGATTTATCAACCATAAGCTGATAGTCCTCTAGCTTGTAAGCCTGCAGGTTGAATTTTCCAGTAAAAAGGTAAAAGGAAAAGGCATTTGAACTGTCAGGCATAGGGGAATAAAGAAAATATTAAAATATTATTTTTTATTTTATTTTTTACATCAGCATATTAAAATAATAAAAAACACTATAAAAAATTTAAAGCTAAAAAATTAAAAAAAATTCAGAAACACGGTTGTGCCGCAATGAGAAACATAAAGCCAGAGAAAGTTTGTTAGAATTGTACCTTCTCAGGAACAAAGGAGGGTTGTGGAAGCTGTGGAGCTGACTCCACCTTAGGAGCCTCATGCAGCTGTCAATCGAATAGGAAGTAAGAGTAGCTCAAAACTCACGCCATGAAGAAAGCAAACAACTCAGAGCAAAGAAATAATTTGGCAGCCTAGATATTCCAAAAGGGGTAATAGAATGAGAAGTGAATATTCAATATTAAACCTTTGAGTTGCTTAGGTCATCCTCACAGATTGTTTTTTCATCAGGATAATGAGTTCCGCATTTCTTTGCACATTTGTGATCGCCATCTTGAACCATCTGCAAGTTACTGAATCGAATAAGAAATCGAATTCTACAAGAAACTAATTAAGATGGTCAGTTCAACTGTAGTAAGCAGAAGAAGTTGCTCTAAGAATTGCACATCACCTTCATAATCTCTGGGTCATTCCAAGGGCCTTTATCAGAACGCATACAGCCTCCTTTGTCAGCACAGGTGCAAGTACCTCCAAGAAACTCTGGCAACTCACTGATACAAAAGCCATCCGTTGCGATCAAAAGGGAGAAAGGAAATAAAAAGAGGGTAGGAAAAAAAGGCCACATGATTTGTGAACAGAAAATAAGCATATGGGGATAGGTGATTACACAGCGTGTAACTTGGAGAAAAGAGTGAATACAATTGTGAAGACTAGAAACTGAGACGAGAAAGATTGCGGAAACAACCATTTATGAACTTACCTGGCATCAATTATCTCAAGCAATTTGCTCTGATACTTATTGCCAAGAACCTGGTGAATGATATATTGTAATTAGATAATTTCCTACATCAAACTAGCAATTCAGAATTGAAATGTGTACACTTACATGGATCTTTGCTGTGGTTTTAGGGTCAAGGAAAGATTTAATGGTATTCCACAGCATCCTGAATCCAGAACCCGCATTGATGATGAACATGCGGTTCAAGGTCTGCCAAGAAGCCAACAATTCACACCAAATCACAATTATTATGTCATTGCCAAGGAAAAGTTATTGCTTTTGCGAATCTAAGACAAAACACACAGGTTCGTACCTCAGGATAATTGTCACCATCAATCTTCTGAAGGCGAGAGATGAGATCCCTTGCTGCTTTAGTTAAGCTTTTGAGGCCCTGTAATTATTAATTGTGAGAGTGAATAACTACTTCTGAGGTAATTATAATTTGTATTATGGTCTATAGAATAAGGGAAAGAAAAGGAACACATGTTTGAAGGTCACCCTAACATTCGTCTAGAACCCCACTACTATCCCTTCTACTGACTGTGCTGAACCTTTGAAAGCCACATGAAGGATTCGTGATAATCAAAATCTTAAATCACATTAATACACATGATGACAATTGTTTTATTTACCCACATCAATCATTATGGTTCAAACATACCACTCCTTGCACATCCAAGATGGTTGTACTTTGATCAATGTGCCTCTTTGCTGCTAGTGAACAAGCTGGGAACTTGGCATCAAAAGTTCTCTCAAACTCTCGTACATGGTATTTGACATAGCGGTCCATGGATGTGACTTGCAGTAACTTGGCAGGATCTGCTTTGCCTAATTGCTCAATGTAAACAGGTCTTCCTTCTTTATCTACTCCATGATGCCCTTGGGGATAATGTTCCAAGACTTCACTGAGTTCCTGGAATTCGAACTCCTGAAAAATAGGAAAATAGCAGGAAAAGAAGCTCATGAGACTCCGTCAATGCTCGGTGGGGTTGTCTAGGTGGATTATGGACTAAATCAAGATAATAAAAGATATTTTAATCAAGTCATTTGTATGATCAATACCTCCAAGACTGTGTCAGCACCAAATTCCTTCCTCCACTGAAGCATATCAGACCACATTTGCTTTGTTTTCTCGATATCGAATTTCCTGGCCTTCAAGAATCTACATTATCAGAGGATAAATCTAAAGATTAATAAAGTATACATACAGATTATTTATGTATTTCAAAATGGATGAGAATCAAATCTGGAAAAACAAATTCAATCAAACCATTGAGCATGAAACCAGAAGAAGAATAAACCTGAGCATCATATGGTAATCATCATGCTTTGAAGGAAGCAATTCCTCCAATATAAGCACTTGACGGAAAGCATCGACAACCTTTAGCTCCTCTACATCGTGCACATCCTCAATTTCAACGGACATGACTTTGCTGCTTCTGCGACCCTTTCTTGTTAATGAATGCCTGAATTTGTTGGAGGCACTGATTGCCTTCTTTTTCAGTGATTCAATTCTTTTCTTCCTCTCATCCCCAGAATGTTCCATCTCTGGCACTGCAAACACAGAGCAAGCACGACTAAAGATTAACAAGACGCATCAGAATATGAAAGCATAAAATTGGCCTAAACTCGTACAAAATATCCACCTTAGCCATATATCCTAGAAGATGAGATATAAACTCAAAATCAAAACATAAAGGAATTTGCTCAATCAGAAAATACATGATGACTAACACTACTAAATGTAAAAGAAACAGAAGTTGTTAAATTAGAAAAGAAGTGACCTTGATGAATAAATGATAGCCTTTTCAATGTGACTAGTTGATAAAAACACATTGAAATGCAAGATTGAATTAGGTAGCTAACCTGGGTTGGGAGACAAAGGTACACAAACTGCTGTTGCCATTGGTGTGAGAAATGTGCTTTTTACATAAAAAACGATGCCACAACCAACCAAAAGCCTTAGCCAAATGCCTGCATTTCACCATTATAACACCACTTGTAACATAACACCAAAAAGAGAAACAAATTACAAAAACACAAACACAAAACAAATAAGCAAGCAATTTTCTTCCTTCAACAAAACGAAAAAAATGAAGATTGAAAGAAAGAGAGAGAGCGAGAGGGTACCTTCGCAAAGAGTGAGTGAAAATGTGAGGAAGGGCTACAAATAGAAAGAAAAAACAAATAATTTGTGGAGATTTTTGCGGAGAGGGACAGTGAGGCGCACACGACGCGGGAAGGGTAGACAAGTATATCGGCAATTTTTTTCTTATGTTTATTTTTAATGATAAATGCTGATCTTCTTCTTCTTCTTCTTCTTGTTAATGTTGTTATTCTTGACCAATTCTCATAAGCCATAGATAGTGAGTAGGTTGTTTTTTTTAAGCTAGCTGTACTTTGCTAAGACAGGGAGATTAATGGGGGGAGAGAGTGGAAGGCCACCACTTTGTTTCCTTGACAGAAAAATTGAAAATGATTTCCAAACAGCAATCTATCTGTCACATTTCCCTTAAAAAAACATTGTTCTACTTCCGAACAGACAGCTTAAGCGACACTTGTCTCTATGCTACGTGGCAATTAATAAACTCCTGAGTTGATCCTATTTCTTGTCCTTGGATCAGAGAAATTTACCCTAATGTTAACGGCGCGATGTTTCATATCAAATTTCTCTGAATCACAATTTGGCCTTGCTATATTCTGGGTAACGATGATCTCCCTTATAACAACCAGGGAAACTTCGAGGCATCCTTAGCCGTTCGATATAAAAGCTGTAATAGTGACTGTTGGGGAAGAGCTGTAAGAGTTGTTTTTTATTTTATTTTTTTGAAAATATACTTTTTATTTTTTAAAATATATTTTTGATATTCAAAAACACAAATTTAATTTAAAATTAAGAAAAAATATTCAAAACTTTTCAAAAATATAATTAGAACGCAAGCCAGAAAGCCAAACAACACCATAATATTACAGGGAATACCAGATAAATGAAAATGAAGTTAAAGAAGCACTCGGGCGAAAAACTTCAGGACAGAAAGATTTGAGTAAACCCATCTTACAATCAGAGCTAAAAATCCTTTTGACACCTGATATTCATCTTCATCTTTAATGCTTTTACATTTCAATGACGACTTGAAAACTGCAGAATATTAATAGGAATACCACCAGCCCTTGAGGAGCAGCTGTCATGCTCATCAATTGGTTAGTCACATTTCCACCAAGCTGCCATGCAGAACTGTAACTATCAGCTGGAAAATTTTGACACCGGTTTATGTTTGTTGTGCAAGAAAGTATAATTATCTCTTAACTTCATGATGAAATCTCTAAGATCAAATGTCTTCAGTGAGTAGAATAAGTCTGGTTTTTAAAAACAAGCTCGTATCACTTGCTACTGGATATCACTTGCCACTAGCTGTATGTTTGAAACACGGAGCTGTTGCAACAAAAGTGCTATTCATTTAACTCCACATTTCCCATCAGGATCAGACAGCAATTCAGTTCTCAGAGAATAAAAAATGTTCCTGAGTAATTTCCAACGAGGAGAATGAAACTACAGGTATAATTGATAGAAATAACAAGCGAGAATAATAATACAAGCTCAAATTTCAAAAGAAACAGATAACTGAAGCCCAAAGTTGCAGTTTCCGGTTTTTTAATCCGAATCAGAATCAGGATTGGTAGATGATCTTACTGTCCTTTGACTGTTTTCATGGTAATCATCATCTTCATCATCTTCGTTATCTTTCTTCTCGCTAATTATACCTGTAAGACAATGGTTTAGAGACTTGGCCGGGAGCTATCAAATGCACAGCAAGTTGGACAGTTACCTTTTTTTATCAGTATAATCTCAAGAGTCCTAGTGGCAAAATCATCTTTTCCTCCTATATCTTGAAAGCCAACCAGTCTATCTATTGCAATCCCTTTACTGAAAAAGTGAACAGTACATATCTTAGTATAATACCTGATAAACAAAAATGTAACTTCTGCATTTCAATATCTGATGCAAAACTCAAATATTAAGGTCACAGAAGAGCAGATGGATATGTATGGCTTGAAGCATAACAATAGCACACTTTGGCAAATCATTCAGTAATCATTAGCATTGATTGGTTGACATCATTCTCCCCCCAACTACATGTCTGCCATTACCACTTAGTTTACAAGTAAATAGAATCATGAAAGCAAAGCCAAAATACAATGTTTATGTTCTTCTCTCGACTTCAAGGAAACTATCGTTCAAGATGAGCATAAATAAAACAAAATGCAACAAATGTGGCCTCACCTGAAAAGCATGACACAAGGCAATGTTTTCACTCCAAGTTTGGCAACAAAGAAGGGTGCATTCTGCATTTGATTTGGAAATAAGTACAATGTACGTCAACTCATTTTACACACTAGAGCAGACATTTGCAATAAACAAAACTGTGATTTCAATTTAGCTGCCTAAGCAAACAACAAAAATTCAAGTACTGACCTCTGCATCCAGCTTGATGAATTTGGTATCAACATGCCTTGGTGCAAGAGACTTCAAATGCTTATCCATTATCCTAGGGTAGTTGATTAACATGATCACACATCATAGATCATAAAGCACATAGAATGTGTCAATTCCAGTAGCAAGTGCATGCGTGCGTGTGCGTGTGTATGTGCATGCAAGAGAGGATTAAGTGCTATACTTGCATCGATAGAACTCCTTATGGTAGAAATGGCAAATTACTTTCTCAGTCCCAGTGACTTCACCCAGGAAATCCCCCTCGCTTATCTCCCTGTATTCCCCATGGCCTTTCCTCTGTAGGGCTTCTCGTTTCTCGGCTTCTTTCTATTCAAACAAATCCTATGGTGAATTTTAGCAGTTTCAGAAAGCTTAATCATTTCTAAACATACATGTGGTAAAATAAGGAATATGAACTTATTACCTTGAGAGCTGCAATCCTGTCTGCATGCAATTTTTCCAGCTCTGGATCCTACAGAACAAATGCAAGCAACTTTCAATAAATGAGATCATGGAAAATGCAGGTACCAATATTAATGAAACATCAAACTTACATCCATCAACTCATCAAGGTCAACTTCTTCATTGAAAGAACTCGATGACTTTAACTTCTCTTGAGCAAGAATTTCCTGTAACATAAGCATGTAATGTCAATAATAACAGTAAAAAAAAAAAATCAAAGATAACCATTCAATGCCACCTTTTTATTTGAGTATTCAGTCCGTCAGATCAATTCAAACACATATATCTTTACCAACCATGAATGGAAAAGGCTAATATGTACAGCCAGGAATTAAGTTTGACCTCCCGTTTCCCCAATCAAAATCAGTATTTTATAATTGTTGGAAGCAAAAGCCTTCCAGTTAAGAACTCTGAGAACACCATAATATATTTTAGCAATTCAACAAGCACAACAAAAGCAATAGGAGTACACAAAAAAGGTATGTGCTCGAACACAACCTGAAATGCATCCCCATCTCTGTTGCAAACTGTTAACTATCATTGGACCATATATTTGCCCCTAATTACTATTGATCCAGTAAACTGATCTCCCAATGGGCACGTACACACAGGAAACCTGGATTTCTACAATCACTTCTTAATTTGGCAAAAGTTCTTCAAAATTTCCACTTTAATCACCAACACACTATCTAGGCATCAATTTGCCCAAAATTCAATCTTTTCTATGAAGCAGAAGCAAGAAAGCTTCCCTCTTTCTTCTATCAACATTCTCATAAAGCAATAAATTTCTTCTCCAATAAATTTCAAAGCCACTCAACAAACCTGATAAACCACAAAACATTAAGGGATGCAAAGTGGGTTTCCTTCATTGAAGGCTTAAAGTTGAAAGAAATACAAAAAAAAAAAGAAGCAAGCTTTACATCAAATTTCTTCAAATAAACAAAGACCCAACAGTAAGCAAGGACATATGCGACGGTTTCGACAAAAACCCATTTGAGAAAATAAAAAAAGAAGACAACTTTAAAGACCAAACCTTCTTATAATCACGAGCAGCTGCTGCTATTACATTGCCAAATGCCAAATTTGACAGTGTTGATTTAACTGCATCAGGATCCATTTTCCTGTCTGCAAAAAAACGAATCATAACACAGTTAAGATTAGTGTCTTAAAAAAGAAAATTAAAATATCAAAAAGAGAACGTGAAGCAGATCTAGAATTGGAACCTTAGCAAAGTTCGATCTGAAACAGTGAAAGAGGAAGAAAATTAAGGGCAATGGAGGGGACTGGTGCAATGCTGGGGTTCCTTTAATTAACCCACCCACAAAATCGAGGGACATGTCGTTTGCACCACCAATAG
>Ga0325411_1004843_pt1 | contig 15029 bp, 5 predicted proteins | sample PopdelMetagenome_13_FD_206181 | JGI IMG/M metagenome (GOLD analysis project Ga0325411, IMG submission 206181) | Populus deltoides microbial communities from Bellville, Georgia, United States - Xylem-PdIQD-R4 | ecosystem: Host-associated > Plants > Phyllosphere > Stem > Wood/Secondary xylem... | reverse complement strand
TTCTTTTATTTTAGTAGCTCTCAACGTAATATTACAACTCAACCATATTAGCCATCTTTGTATTCAATATATTCAGAAACCTTTCGATTGTAGCTTCTTTATCTCCACAGCATAAAGACTTTTCTCAACCTGTCTATAGAGTAGTAATCAATATCTCTGATTCTCCTTCACTATGAAATTAGTACCAGTAACAGTTATTGTCTAAGCAAAATTTCTTGATAAATAGTTAATTGGTGCAGGTATGCGGGTAGTGCAAAAATATTGGATAGTTGAAAATTAGATTAGCTAATTTGTAAAGAAATGGAGCTAGTACTTTTAATTAACATAATTGTACCATTTTCTATAGTGAAAGTCTGTTCCATTTTAGGGCAACAAATGAGTGCGATTTTTATCATCCAAAAACGTTGTCTATATACCACACTTGGTGCTCAAATTGTGTATTAAACTCAGCTGGCATTCCTGCAAGCTAGGTTAGTGGATAATGACCCTCATATGAGAAGTCAAATATATGGTAGCACTCTGTGGCAATATGACCTCCTCTCCCATGGATTTGACATGGGTTGATTGCCCTTGGAGGTCTGAGTTGAAGCTGATCGAAGAGATGAAGAACTGGTGCAGGACCATTTAGATATAATTATTTTCGGTTTGCTCCGATTTTTACCTATAAAAATAAGTAAATTAAAATTTTGTAAAATATAAAAATAAAACCGAAACCAATTCCAACCGACCGGTTTCGGTATGGTTCGATTCGATTATTTTATATAAAAAACCAAAACCCAACCGATCAATTTTGGTTCGGTTCGGTTTTGTTCGGTTATTTCCAGTTTAATTTTGTTTATTTTTAACTAAATCAATTCGATTCGGTTGAGGTTTTTCGGTTTCAAGTTTATGAAATCGAAACCAAACCAAACTGAATATTTTTTAAAAATATTTTAATCGGTTTAATTTGATTTTTTTTATAATTTAATTTTTTTTTCTCGATTTAATCGATTTGTATATTTTTTTCTTAACCATTAGGACAATTAATGGGACCATCTATTTGAGATGGGTATGATGGTCGAGCGATAACAAGAACGAATGGCCTTTTCTTTTGTCCAGATGAAGGCTTCTTGTTGATAGCAAAAGCAAGAGTGGTATTAAAGACCACTGTGCTATGCCGACTTTCAAAAAGAGCTTCATGCCTCAACAGCTCAACATTAAAATCTTCAATGGTAAAGTTTTTATTCTTGTAAGCAAACGTATAAGATCGATGTAATAAAGGGGTAGCTCGGACCACCAAGAAGACAAGAGATCAAATCTTGATTATCAGCAGGCTTCCCTGCAGCAGCCAATATATAGATTTGGCACTCTTTAAATAGGCAAAACAATTATGAGACCTCTAAGTAATGGTCTATAATAGGCACTTCATGTGAACAATGCGAGAACGAGATTGACAGGAAAACCGTGTTTTAAGAGCAGTCCACACTTGTTTCGAAGTGTTTAAACCATACACAGAAGCCACAAGATTTGGAATGATGGAGGGAAAGAGAATCCCCAATAGAGCTTGATCTTTCTTATACCAGGTTGTATAAGAAGGATTGGGAGAATTATCAATATCAAGTTTCTCAAGAATTGATTCAGGTCCTTCCATGAACCTAAAAAGATCTTTGTTGTTAAAGAATGAAAGAAACTGAGATTATCAGCCCAAATAATTCAGGCCATCAAGCTTAAAAGATACTGACAAGTAGGGATGAGAAAGGTTGAGTGGAATGGTGCTTTTGACATCAATGGAAGAGAGAGAAGTTGATATGGTGTCAAAGTGTGATCTAGGAAGTATAACGTGAGTTATTTTTTGCTTTGATGCCAAGTAAGATAATGAAAAAAAGTAAGAGTTTTGTCCATCATAACATGGATAATTATATTCATCAAAATAAATATACATACAATGTAGCAAATGAGAGTAAAAGAAGGATACGAGCCTGTAGTTTAATTGATCAGATTTTAAGTTTGTTTTTTGAAAAATTAATTGTTCGAGTCTCATAAATCTCAGAGCCACTAAAAACTTACATGATCGTTAATTTTAGATTTCAGGACCCATGAGATTTATCGAGGTGCATGCAAATTGTCCTGGATATCCACGTTAATAATAATAATAATAAAAAAAAAAAGAGGAGGTAAACATGAACTATACAATACTTGAGAACATATACATTTCAGTATAGATTTAAATAATTGGAATAAACTAAGATAAAAGACTTTTCAACTGGTTGCTTAGTGAATTCTGCAGCAGGATATTCTGTAGGTGATAGTTAAGAAAATTATACAGTACTTTGAGACTGGAGGGACAAATACAATTTTGTAGAAGATATTGTTTATCAAGTAATTACACCCATGAGTACTGTTTATTTAGTTGTACATTTGCCCTCTCGAAGAAGGCATGACTTGAGCTTTTATTATTTCATGGAAACTTTTGAGAAAAACATGCTTAGCAGGTTAATCACTAATCTAAAAAAAAAATCATAAAAGAATAAAGTTTATGGATCATTTGCTATTTCCATTTTTTATTTTTTGTTTTCAAGTTGTATTTTTATGGATTTAAGGATTTTTTTTATGGATTTTGTTTAAAAAGCAATACATATAATTATTATAATTACAATAAATTCAGTGTTAGGCACTGCATTTCAGAAGCGTTTTTGAAAAAATTTAAAATTTATTTATTTTTTTGCTTTAAATTAATATATTTTTTATGTTTTTAGATTATTTGAATGTGCTGATATTAAAAATATTTTTTAAAAAACTAAAAAAATACTATTTTGATATATTTTAAAATAAAAAATATTTTAAAAAGTAATTATTAGCACATCTTCAAACACTCCAGTATTATTATTATTAGTAGTAGCTGCATGTCTAACTCAACCTAATTCTAAAGAGAAATTCATTTCCTAGCAGCCAATTAAAAAAAACAATTATAGACTCATGACATCTAACTAACTGGTTGTTTTTATTTAGTGATGATGACAACTATTTGTCAAGGTTTTATTTTGTATTTTGATATAATTTTATTTTTGAAAAAAATTTTAAAAACATTTTAGCTTCAAGTTATTAATTTTTATTTTTGAATTATTTTAATGTGCTAATATTAAAAATAAATTTAAAAAATAAAATTATTCTAATAAATTTTTAAATAAAAATTTTTTTAAAAATTAATTTTTATCACATTCCCGAAAAAGTAATAAATAGATTAGATTATGAAATTAAATTCTTAACCTGCATCAACAGGGTTAAGATTTTCATGTCAACAAGTCGTACAAATTTAGACCAAGTATTACCTTTGAAAATTTCAGACTTTTGGCACCCAACCAATAATATATATGCTCTTCTATTTATCCATGATAACAACCTTTCCTTAACCAGGCTTGATCCTGAAATTAATTTCTTCTTTGTTCATAAATAGCCAAGACTTCTATTTGCTACTTGTTGTGCTGGTATAAAACCCTCAAAACGGGGTAAGCTGACTTGAGTGCAACGTGACCGACGTGCACCGCCGACGCCACTTGGAAATTGCCATGCAGCTCATTGATTGAGACAAGGTGCTTATGGTTTTAATTAGCTCATTTAATGTTTTTGCCAATTTGTAGGTGAATTGACACTATTTTCACTCCTCTAGTCAACCCTCGTGTGGCTTGCGAGCTTGATAACATACCGTGTTCAGTCATAGCATGCTTTGGTGGGGTTAGGTTAGCCTAGCCTAGCCTGCACCCATCGGGTTTGTAGACTATCTGCTTAACCCCCAACCGAAAAGGGGTTTAAATTGACCTCCACTATAACAGAGGTGGCTTATAATGAGACCCGAATGTGGACCAGCTCTTCAGACCTCGTCGCTCTAAGCCCAGCAATGCTGGAAATGGGCCATTATCTATCCTGATTTCATATCTGAAACGAGCCTTCCTTTTTGCTCGAAGGTTATGGGCTCCCCAACAAGAAGACATAGTGAAAGCAATCTGCCAGCTTCAAAACCCTAGTTCAGAATATGTTTTTCCTTGCTAAGCGATATGAGTACAGAAAATATGCTCTTCCCAGCAAGCCATCACTTCTCAAAAATGGGCTCCTTCTAGTTTGGATCGGGAAGTCTGTTAGGAGAGCTAGGAATTCAGACTCAGAGGTAAATATCAAATTGCAAAAATAGGCATTGGGCTCCTCACATCTCTTACTAAAAACATAAGCATCTGGGCATTCACATCCGTTTGTCGGCATTAATTTGTTCACCAGGTGAATATTAAGAAACAATGGTACTTCTTCTTCTTCTTCTTGGGCGGCATGGTGGCAAGGCTTATTATGCAGCCACTAGATTTATAGCAGTTCTCTCAACGGACCAAAAAAGCAGAGAGAGTTTTGGGGTGTTATATTGACAGCTTTCTCTATCAAAATTAAACCTTCCATTGATAAGATTATTCAAACACCCTTGTAAATTTTTCTTATCCCACATCAAGATGTTTTATGTCTATCCATTTGCATTTTCTGATATGACATTTTTTACTTTAGGAGTACAAAAACATTCACTGAGTTTTATATAAAAAGTACGTGTTTTACAAAGATTATATATCTATAATAATTATACTCTCTATGCAATTAGATTTGATAATATGTTTGCTATATAATTTTGCATATAATGTAATTTAGAAATATAATATCGTAATAATTTATATTCAAAACGTACGATGAAATGCTGTTAAATTTAAAACACTTCAAAATAAATTCTTAATAAAAAAAAATCAAATGGATTAATGGTACTAATTAAGTGAGAATTAGATTTCGAGTTTATATATATATATATAATGGAGTCTCAAAGATACAAAAATATTTTAATTGATTTTTTGGATAAAAATATAAAGGAATTTTGACAATTATCCCAAAAACCTTGATTTCTAGCAGCTCCTCTAGAATTCTAAGTTAGATATAACCGTATGGTTCAAAGAGTTACGTACCAATCTCAAGAGATTGATACGGTGATTGAGGAGATTTTTTTTTTTTTTTAAATATTTTAAATACTGAAACCATTATCTAAAAGAATATGAATGCATTATAGAGATTATCCGAGAGTAAATTCATTTTGATTGGTATGAAAACTAACTCGAAGATAAGATATTCTTACGGTCATCAAAGTGAAATACAAATCATAAAAACGGTCTGCGACTCCCATCTCCCGGGGCACAAAACGGTGCGTGTTGCATCTACGTCCAAAACAAGAGAGGGAAGTGAAAGAGTCAACTGTCAAACTGAAGAAACCAAGAAACTTAAGTTCAACCGCTTCGTACCTCGTATCTATTTCAACTGCTAACCCCTACAAAACAAACGGAACTATTCTTTGCTTGGGAGCTCAGCTCCATGAGAATCGGAGTTTGTTTCGTGAAAGATTCAAGCAGCAAAATCTTGCAAAATAGATGCAAACAACTGTCAAATCATAGGTTAGCAAATACTCCATCCTTGATTAAACTCTTTGCTTTTATTGTTCTTTTTTCTTAAAGACGCTGATGTAAAAATCTAAAACTTTTTTTTTTTGCCTGAACTCTGTGAACATGTCAATTTGTAGTGTAGCAAACTGGGATTATCTCAAAACATGAAAACAAATCAAGTTCGGTTTCTGGGTCTGATTCTAGTACTACTTGCAGTTGTTGTTTGCTCTCTTGCTGATTCGAAGGTAACTTAAAAAAGAATTAAACTGGACTTTTGACGGGTATCTATTGTTAATTATGTCAGTGATTTAGATTAATTGATTATGGATTTGGTTGAACTAGGAAAGTGCAGGCACTGGTTTAGATCCGAAATCGGATGCTACTACTAAAGCTTCAAAAGAAGCAGGAGGGTCGAACTTAAAATCCAATTCAACTGAGGATGATAAAGGAAAGGGAAAGGGAGGTCAAGTTGATAAATCTAAGGAGGATAAAGCTGATGATTTGAATAAAATTAAGATGGATAGCCAATCTGGGTCCAAAGATAATGAAAATGCGAAGGAGGATAAGGGTAATTCAAGTGAGGAATTTCAAGCAAAGGAGGGTGATCATAATAAAAAGAAGGATTTTAGTGGTGGGGAAGAATCCAAGGATTTCCCTGAAGAGAAGAACGATGAAAGGGATACTCAATCAAGGAAGGAGGGTCCTCATGTTGAAGAATGCGATCCATCTAATAAGTGCACGGACGAGGAAAACAAGTTGGTTGCTTGTTTAAGAGTCCCGGGAAATGGTATGCATTTCGTCTAATTGGAACTGACATGTTTCATCTTGGTTTCGATAATACTACACTTTTTGGTGTTCACAGACAACCTTTCTGATGCCTGCTTTTATATGTGTATGAAGTATTGAAGTTGACTTCATTAACTGGCCCTTTTCTGTTAATGAATTTTGTGATCCTTGTTTGAAATCTCATTGTTAGCTACTCTTGTCTATGAAGAGTTTGTTCAATTGTTTTGCAGCCAAATTTGTGAGAATGTTTGAGGGAATCCACTTGAAATCTTCTAGTGTGATTTGAGGATGAAGGTTGTAAATTTTGCATGTTCTTGATTCCGAAAAAATTGGACTCCTGAAGTAAATTTTATCTGTGCCAATCCTTTTTTCGGTTTTCCACCAAAATGAGGGTTTTCATTACAACTTAAATCAACTAAATTAAATAACCCTTGGAATGTCTAGACGATACGAGTCTTGGTAGAACTTGCTGTTATGCTTCTAGTAAAATTTCTATATGCAGTATGGGAATTATCATTTTGGACATAATGAAAATAGAAAACGGAAAGCTGCTTTTAGTAGAATTTCGATGTGCAGTATGGGAATTATCATTTTGGACAACCTTCTGTCATGAGACTGAAGAATGTCTTGTTTATTGCTTGTTGGTGTTGAAATATCTGGATTGACTTCTGTTCTATTTCCAGAATCTCCAGATCTTTCACTGTTGATTCAGAACAAGGGGAAAGGCCCGCTTAATGTTACAATTTCTGCTCCAGATTTTGTTCACCTGGAGAAAACAAAGATTCAACTCCAAGAAAAAGATGACAAAAAGGTATTTATGACTGATACCAATTAGTTATTGAAAAGATTACGGAGGAGCATCAATTTCTGCCCCACTTTTGAAGCTGAACTAATACTGAGGATTATTTTTCCTTTTCGTATCATGATTTTTTGTTGTCTGCTGGTTCATTTTCTACAGAACTGTCGTAGATTAAGACTATCTTGCTTTTCTAGATATCAATCTTCGAGGGATTGATCTCTTCTATAAGAATCTAAATGAGGAAAAATGATGATAAGAATCTAAATAATGAAAGGTGATGAGATAGAAATTATTAAAATCTAATGTAGCTCACAGCTCCATTGTAACTTGATAGCAGGGGGACGTCTATTCATGTTGGTAAACTGGAACTGAAGTGGCAACCTCATTGATTGTTGATAGAACAGGGAATGCGATGCCAAGGGGATCCTCTCCCAACATAAACTCTGATTATTCGTTTACAAGTATATTCAACCCTTCAGGCCATAGAACTACATTTTGGGTTTAAACCAGGAGAAAGAATTAGCAATTCATTAGGTATTCAGTCTTGTTGCGATGTCATGTAAGACTTGAAAACAACTGAGTTGAGAATGAAGTTTTTGATCTGCATGAACAATGTGTTGCTTTGTTATTGCAATTTATCCAGCATGGAAGACCTGCCTTCTAAAGGCGTGTGAATGCTTCTGTGACCAACCAACTAAAATTAAGGGTTTCTGTGCTTTGAGCATGCCTTGCTAATTTGGTAATGGTCCACGTTTCCTGCACAAAGATTTTTCATGTAATATTTGATAATTTTCAGTCAAATAGGTAATCTAACAATTTCTGTGCTTTGAATACGATCTGCATTCCTGCCTTGTTTCCTAGATATGAAAAATATCTGATAATCTCCCCGTTGAAATTATTTTGAATTTATCTACTGTCTTTTGGTTGACGCTGCTGTTCAGGTGAAGGTTTCCATCACTGGTGGAGGAAGTGAAAACCTGATTGTTTTGACGGCTGGTAAAGGTCAGTGCAAGCTTGATATAAAGGATACGATTGCCCACTATTTGGGCAAGGAGCTTCACAAGTCCCACGAGTCTGCTGATACAATAAACTCCATGTCACGAACCTCCACCATTGCTGTTTTATCCTTTGCTGCACTGCTGGTCCTGGCATCAGGTTGGATGTGCATCAGCTTCCGAAGGAAGCACCTTTCCTACAATAACCCTCGATATCAGAGGCTAGAGATGGAGCTGCCGGTGTCAGGTGGGGGGAAAACAGAGTCCAAAACTAATGATGGATGGGATAATAATTGGGGTGATGATTGGGATGATCAGGAGGCACCTAAGACGCCCTCGCTACCTGTTACTCCAAGCCTTTCATCTAAAGGCCTTGCTTCGCGACGGTTGAGTAAGGATGGGTGGAAAGATTAGCTGCCTAGCTTGACGTAAACGTTTTACAGGGGAAAATTCTTAGTTCATACAGTTTCTTTTCATCAATTTTTGTTTCCTGATTTGTTCTTTGGCAACCTCTTCATTTTCTTTTCCCCAGTGGACACACAAACTTCAAGAAAGTTACACGTCTGATTGTTTAGTTTATTATAACATATATATATATATATATATATATATATATATATATATATATATAAAATTGGTGCAAAAATTATTTGTAATAAGTCTTTTAAAATATCAACAACATCATCTTAGTTTAGATGCATTTCTAAATAAAATCAAAATAGATAAACTCAATAATCTTTCAACAAAATAAATTTAAACTCTAGATTTTCTAAATTTGAAAGGTATATAAAAATTTAAGAAATGAGAAGGAAAACATTAAAATTGAGGTAAGGCAGGGTATGTAAAATTAGAAATTAGGAACAATATTGTCTTGAACTCTCCCTTCACCTTATTTTTTGTAGTTGATTTTGAAAGTTCAAAAATTAAAGAATTAATTTTGGCATTACCCGGCATTAATTTCAACATTATTAACTTTCGATTAATCACCACAAGTCCATAATAAAACCTATCTTTTGAGTTGAATAAACATACAAAGGTTTTGATGAAAAAATACTGAAAAAACTTATCAGAATTTTCCTTTCATGGGTTGGACAAAGCAGTGGGTTCGATTGGAAAAAATAATGCTCCATGGACTAAATCTAAATACAAATTGAAGTTGCTAAAAAATGATTTTTTGTGGCTTAAAAAATTATTTTACAATGAACCTAAATAGAGCTTGAAGCCCTATCCCGAGCATGAGCTGGTCAGCACACATACGTGGCTTTACACCTAAAACTTACTTTGCTTATGTTCTTTCTCCTCTAAAAACTTGGGTGTCTTTTGACCCAATCTTAACTCTTCATCTACCCATTATATAAAAACTATAAAAGTTTTGTTTATTTATAATGTGGGATAAAGTTTTTTAAAAGGTTTTGGGTTTCACCAAGACATGTTAAACTAGGGTTCTTTGAGATTAATTTCTCACTCATCTGTAATTTGTAAATCATGTTATTATTCTATATTAAAGAGCATGTGTTGGAGATTAAAGTCCAACAAAGTTTTAACTCTAAAAGTGAGTGGATCTCAATTTTAATTTGGCCTTAAATGTTCTCATTAACCATGTTCTTTAAGCAAATCTCCAACAATCACCGATATAAATGGAAATTATCTCATCAATTTTAAAATGACTCAAAGATTTATTAAGAGATACTAATTTGATATAGCACTATAACATGATAGGTAGATTTTGGCTTCGAGTCTTCTTTAGTGAAATATATCGGATTTACTCAACTAAATAGCAAACGCAGTGTCTTAAACTATTCAGCTTTTTATGCAAACCAAGATTATAGTACTCACATAGTTTTCTACCTAGAGATTTTATTTGGTTCTCATTGTTGTGTTCATTTTGGCCCTGGACAGTTCTTGGATTCATGAGTATTTTAAAGAATTCAGCCTTTATCAAAATTCTTAAAGAAATTACCATATTTCTCACGCATATAGGTGATCTTTCATAAAAAGTATTCTGTTATACTTTATTTTGTATATTAAGATATAAAAATCATTAAGAGCACTACTCACTATTTATCACATTACAACTAGCACTTGTTTCATCATAAGAATAAATAGAAAATAATAATTTTCAAGTGCTGCTAAAAATATTATATGACTTAGTTTTTCATTTGAATTTAGATATTGTGATCTCTAATTAACTAGGAATGATTATCATCATTATATTATTTTATTATTTAAAGGTTTTAAGCCTATTTTTCTCGATGAATTATACACAAACTCTTTTGGCAAACTTTTAGTTAATAAATCCATAATATTTTTCTTTGATTATACATAATTATTGAAAATAATTTCATTTGAGAGAGAAAATTTTTAATGGTATGGTGTTTATGGTAATTTTTATTAATTAATCAATTTGTCAAAGATATACTTATGGCTAGCCTTAAATATATTTTACTTTCCAAATTTCTTCCATTTCAATTTCTTCATGGTTCCACCTCATTCACATCGACACAACCAACAAGTTAGCCTTTTATTCATTCAACATGCTCATATAACAATGTTCCTTTCTATTCTTACACCATAATCATTTTTTCCCTCATCCAAAGAATACATAATTCATTTATAGCAATATTAATAACAAGAACATATTTTACCACTACATCTTCCATAAACCCTAACACTTACATAATTCTAATTTCATCAAAACATATATTTGATCAAATTTTCTAAATTTTGCCAAAACTAGTAATAGATTCAAAAAGCAATAAGTCATCCTCAGATTTTATTTTTACACCCAATGGTCAGAATATAAACATTGGAGTCTTGCATAATATATCTTAAACTGAGAATGATCCAACGGTTAAATCTCCTTATATTGGAATAAAATTGAGCTAACTTTAAACTTGGTGAGCTACTATTCAACATGAGCAACACCTTTCCAGTGAGTGTGTTTCCAATCTCCACCATCCATAATGAAGACAACATCCAGGCGCACCACATATCCAAACATAGATGTGATCCAACGGTGGAAGAGAGGGGACTCTTCCGGCGATCAAAATCGCCCTGTAGGGTGTGTTTTCCATTTGTTTCTTATAAAGAAGAGCAAAATAATAAATACATTGTTACAATCAACGAGATACATTTTGTGTCTTATATTACAGTGCATCCCTGATTCTTTTAGGTTTTCCTAGCATTAACAATATCATCCCTAGACAACAGTAATTTGAAGCAGAATTTTTCACTGCATTTGTACATTAATAGCTCTATTTGTTCTTACGTTTTAAAAGCACTTTTGAAAAAAATTAAAATTTTTTTATTTTTTTCTTTACTTCAAATTAATATTTTTTGATGTTTTTAGATTATTTTAATACATTAATGTCAAAAATAATTTTTAAAACATAAAAAAAATATTATTTTAATAAAATATATTTTAAAAAATAACCACAGCAATAATTTCAAACTCGCTTTCATTATTAGGAATCTGACTGCATAACTTTTGGACGACAAAACGCATTGTTTTTCATATCATGTTCCTTCCGTCTCTTCTATCGCCCTACCTTTGTCTTTTTTATTCAAACTCGCCATCAACAATATTTATTAAAATCATCCGTGTTTTATTTTTTACAAGAAAGCAAAATAATTCTCCTATTTTTCATGTACACAGCTAGGACAGCGGAGCTTAGGATCAACTTGGCCGTGTGCTTACGTGTCAATGTTTTATTAGACCACCTAGACGAAGCACGTGCAGTCGCCCTCCATGTGAGGTCTTAGGAGGAGCAGCACGTTGTGGGTCCCAACAGGCAGATTTGTCAGATTGGCACGTGCACCCACATGAGTTAGTCCATCCTCTTACGTGTCCTGTTTCCCCTGATTTATAGGGCCAGGAAATCACCGTTGATTGCGATTAAAGATCGTGGGCTTGGGCCCCGCAAGTCAACGGAAGCGACGGTGGAAAATTGACGGCGGAAAATTGACGGCTGAGATCCGCTTTGAGTGAAAATAATTACTTTTGTTTTTTTTTTTATGATAAAAGGATTTTTTAGATAATTTTTAAGAAAACTGCATCAAAAATGGATTTTCCTTCAAATGATGGACTGCGACCAAACTCGATAATGTATGTTGTTTGTTAGCACTTAAATGGAACGCTGAGTTAACCCAGAATCACAGAAGCCCATCAACTCGACCGAAGGCATTCCCATTCTATGATCATTGCGACCAAACCTAGCAGTAAGTACAATTTTAAATTTCATTGACAATCAGATCAAATGATCTTGAAGTAAACCTACAAGCTGCCATTTTTAAATTGAAGATATTCTTTCATAGACAGTTGGAAAAGACCAAAATTGCATGCAATCCGGCCAACCTGCACATGATCAGATAAATATTCGGACCCAAAAATTGATTACGCTTATGGGGGACCGATAGAAGCTCGGATTTTAGTGTAGGATACAGAAGTGCTTGCAATTGTAATATTGGTTGTTATTTAAAGTATTTTTTTTAAAAAAATGTATTAATATAATTTCTTTATTTTAAAAAAATTAGGTATCAACACTTTAAAATAATTCAAAAAAATCAAATTTTATTCAAACTCTATACAAATACGGTCAATCCAAATTTCATTCTCAATGTACAACTCACCTTTTATTTTATTTCTAAAATTTTAAAATAGTGAAGATAACAAGTACAATATATCATATCATATTTTTGAGTAAAAATCTTTCGCAATCTACCTTCAGTCCCCAGTCTCCAACATACGCCCTTCAAAGAGTCCCAAAAACAAGAAATTTGGGACCCTGCGCTCATTGTGGGGCTCCATGACCTCAGCCCCCAAAATGCTGAAATAGTATGTGATAAAAAAAATTTACGTCAAATAGGATAGTTTAAAAATATAAATATTACATTTCAATAATGACACTTTTTAAAAACATAATATTTAATATATAATATATTTTAGAATTGTGACATCTGATATTATGTTTATAACCGGAACATTAATAAAATATTATACTTTTAAATTATGAATTGTTTTAAAAAACAACTAGATATTTGATAAAATAGTTAAATTATAAGAAAACGATCAGATCATTTTAGTTACTATAAAGTTTTGGGTTATTTTTATGTTTTAAACTTGAAAAAATTTATAAAATTATAGTTTTTATTAATATAAAGTTTTATTTACTTTATGATTTTAAAGACTTAAAATATTTATAAATTTATCAAAATTTGAATTGAGTTTTCTCTATATAGAAACTATACCAAAAATTTTATCACTCTTAAAAAAACTTGCAAAAAACTACAATAAATGCAATCAACAAATTCTAATTAAACTCAACATATTTTTACATTTCACGATCACAACTTGCTCTAGGAATGCAAAAAAAAAAAAAAACATATTTACATGTAAAATAAATATAAGATGATACAATATTCAAGTAATTTCAAAATATATAAACATAATCCATTTATTTATCTACATCTAAGTTGTTTATTGGATGATTTGGGCTCATCAATAGCATCACCGGATGGATTTAGTTAATGCCGCGCTTTAAAAAGATAATAAAATCAAATTATATAAATGTCATTTTACCAAAAAAAAATTAATAATATATTTTTAAATTTACTATGCTAATTTGAAAGGGCAAAAAAACCAGCTTTTAAGTGAAAGTAACAAGAGACATGTGCCCTTTGACCTCTTGTTAGTTTTTTTTTTTAATTGTAGACAGCATTTATTGAAGTTATAAAAAAAATCAAATGCTTTCGAAAAAACCTCTGATAGTTTTTTTTACAGTTTTAATAAATACTATATATAATAAAGACCGGGAAGAAAAAATAAATAACGGGACCCATGAGGTCAAATAACACGTGTCACTTAGTTATATAATTCAATTAACGTATTTAGCAAAATCATTAACCAGGACCTCGCCTTAAATAAATCGATTCAAGACAAGAACTCAATTATTATTTAAGTTGGTATAAAAAACTAATTAATCAATTGCTTACAGCACATTAATACGGATTCGGCAACATATCAACATAAAACAGTGTATTGAGTTAGTTCTCTGGCATTAATTTTTTTTTTTCAATCAAGATTGGTGGCATATTTAGAGATTTTTCCCGGTAATCTTCGATTCAAGCTTTGAAATGGAAACCTAGAAATTAATTTTTTTTAAAAAAAATTTAATTAGGAAAAAAAAACCATATAGAGAGGTGGCACCTAGTCTCTTTCGATGGTTCTCTTCTCCCCCATATCACATCTTTTTACTTGTAAACTATAAGAAGTTGGGATCTTTGAACTTGATTAAAGACTGCATGCGTATAAAATTAAAGTACCAAATCGAACTCATACGAGGTCATGAGGAATCTTCATGCATGTGTTGGGTGGGTCCATCAATGGTGTATATAATATTTTGAATATTCACGCAATAAGGAGACCACAAACGACCATGAAAACGACGCGAACAAGGATTTCAAATGTCACGACGAAGAAAGAAAGACCCAGAGATTAAAGCATGTTGTCGGATTTCATCAAGAGCTTAACTTAATTTCAGTAATTTACTCTAAGTTGTTAATTAATTGGAACATGATTTTCTTAATATGTTTCTTAATGAGAGGACAGGCTTGTAGTTGCACAATTAGTGACTCTTTGCTATTATTAATGTAGTTTCGAGGAGGAAGGGGGGACTTCTTCCGGTGGTTATTGGTAATTAATAATGCTAATTATTCCGCATCCGAAATTATTTTCATAAAAACATCATTTGATAGATGAGCATGTTAATTAATTTAAGGATTTCACCTATCTCCAATACGAAATTTTCTGAAAAGTGATTTTATAAAAATATTTTTAATGGTAAAATTAGCATTATAATTTTCTCGCAATTGATTCGTAGACTCGGTAATGCCCCATATAACCTTCACTACTTGATTTGCATCCTACGGTGGGATGATGTTGTCATTGTCTTTGTCCATCGAATAAGTCAACAAGTTCTAATACCAGTTGATGCTTTTTATAGCAAAAGATAGAAAGTC
>Ga0325411_1004842_pt1 | contig 15029 bp, 11 predicted proteins | sample PopdelMetagenome_13_FD_206181 | JGI IMG/M metagenome (GOLD analysis project Ga0325411, IMG submission 206181) | Populus deltoides microbial communities from Bellville, Georgia, United States - Xylem-PdIQD-R4 | ecosystem: Host-associated > Plants > Phyllosphere > Stem > Wood/Secondary xylem... | reverse complement strand
GATCGGAAGATGATAGAACGTCTTATAAAGAGCCCAATGGGTTTGCTCGGGTAACCCAACACCTGCAGCATGTCAAAGTTCAAGGGAAAATTGTAAGTAACATTACAAAAAAATTGGGGTGCTCTCAGGGGTTTGCTCACAGCTTCTTTTATTTTCAATTTTTTCCACCACTTCGAAACTGAGTAATTATACATCATATAGATTCAGTCCTCGAAGCAACAATAAAAGCAATTAGTTTTACTTGAACTTGAGACTCCTCCATGTCCACTGTAAAGTTCAAACAACCTATAAAAGTTCAACCACCATTGAAAATACTATATCATTGTTACACGGTGCACTACGGTATAGATCAATTATTTTTTTAATATATAAAAAAATATTTAAACATTGCTAAAACTTTTCTAATAAAAAAATAATAATCATAAACTCAAAATATAATTAATATTTAACATCTTTTAAAAATATTAAAAGATGTTTGATGCAATTTATTTTTAAATATTAAAATAATTATATATTAGATTGGCTCGGATTAACATATCATATCTACAATCTGAGTTATGAGACCATGATAACTCTATAAAAACAAATCAAAATAAATTATGAAGATTAATTTTCAATCAATCCAATATTAAATAACAAAATTGAAAAAAATAAATTAAAAAAAACAAAAAAAACCACTCGAGTTAACCTTTCAAACCCGAAACTCGGGTCGTGAAATTGGAATAACCCTACAATTAGCAAATAAAAAAAATTATAAAGTCTAGTTTTCAACTAATTAAATATTAAATATTGAATGGTGATAGAAAATAAATATAAAAAAAAATCTCAGGTCACCATGAACTAACCTATTAAACTCGTGACTTGGATTATTAAACAGCGATAACTTCATAAAAAAACATATAACAAAATTATAAAGTTCTATTTTCAATATATCCATTATTAAAATCAAGAAAAGAAATTAAATCCATGAGACCGTAAAAACTCTACAAAAAACAAAATTGAGAAAAAATACGAAGCTAAATTGAAAAAAAAACTAAATAAAAAAAATTTGTTGTTGGATGGTGAAATTGAAAAAAATTTCAATTAGAAACAAGCATAAAAATATACCGAGTCAACACGGTTTAACTTATCAAACATGCAATCCAGATCCTGAGATTAGAATAACCCCATGGAAAGTAAATAAAAACAATTCACAAAGCCTAATTAAAAAAATAATCAATTAAAAAATAACTCATGGTCAACCCGAATCAGCCTATCAAACTCGCAACCCAGATAATGAGATCAGGATAACTCCATAGAAAGCAAATTGAAAAAATTTTGAAACTCAATTTTCAACCAACTTAATATTAAAGGATGAAATTAAAAATATATATATTTAGAAAAAGTAAGCAAAAAAATTATCCGAATCAGAATAGGTTAATCGGTTAAACTTGCAACCTAGATCATAAGATCAAGATAAATTCATAAAAAATAAATCAAAAATAAAATTACGAAGCCTCACTTTCAACTAATCTAATGTTGAATGTTAAGATCAAGAGGGAAAAAAAAAAAACCTAAATCTAAGAGACCAGAATGTTGAAATCAAGAAAAAAAAATTATATCCATGAAATCAATATATAACCTAACATAAAAAAAAATTACGGAAAATTATTCTCAAAATAAATCTTATATTAAAGGATAAAATTAAAAAAAAAAACATTGGTTATTGAAGGGTGAAATTAAAAAAAAAAATTCACAAAACACTATTCTAATAAATAGTATTTTATGGTTGTGGCAAAGTGATTTAGCCACACCCTTTAGTATTTTGTTAATAATACCTTTAGTATTTTGTTAATAATATAAAGGTGCTTACCTGTGGACTGTTTAAATCATTTTTCTTGCAGATAAAACTCAATGCACGGCCAGGATAAGCTCCGACTAGAGTTTCTCCAAGTCCCTTCACCACCTATGTCAAGAAGGAGCGATCAATCAATGCCTTTTGCTTCTTCCAGCTATATTGTGACTGAATTTCCACTAGGAAAAAGCAAACAGTGTACCAAATATACAATACCTCAGCATATATCTCGGATGAATCCCCCGAAGATGGATTGGTTGTATGAATAACAAATGCATAATCAGCATTTATTACTTCCTGAACCAGGACGGCCATGCAAAGATAATCATGGTCTAACTTCACTTTTCTCGTGCTGAAGTATGCTCTCTCATTCCATTTTGAAGCCCAGACCTGACAGGAATTATGTAACAGATCAATGTCATGAACAGAGAAATAAAATAGTCAAAGATAATAAAATATGCTTGGAAAGAATTGGAAGGAAACACTGTAAGCACAGCTACAGCAAGCATTCGCAATGATCAAAATACAGCACATGCATGCCATGTTTGAACATAGACAAGTTTAGGGGACTCCAGCTAAGCATTGAACATTTAGGAAAAGTGTAGCTGTCAACATCTACAACAAGCAAGCTAGAGAAACTATTCCAGTTATACAACCAAAGATTTAGTTCTCTCCAAGGTAGGCTCTCAAGAAAATCACAACATGCCATGCTTACCTTATCACAAAGAGTTCATGGAATGGAATTGCATGAGTAAACCACAAACCATCATAAGGATGTGAGGGTTCTTCTAGGAAGAAGCGACAGAGACTACATTGACAATTATTTGAAGATCAAAATGGTCTTTTCCAGTAAAGGAAAGCAGTCTACCTTCTTTATAGCCATCCATGCTTGGTCCCATCGTTGTTCACCTTCATCACCAGGCCATGGCATCTCAGAACTTTGCATCTTGGTCTTCAGCTCTTGGACCTAAAATTTACTCTAGCTTAGGTATTACATTTCAATTGAAGTACTCTTTCCTGATACAGCAGTATAGTTTACAAGATACAACATTTATATACACTATGTTCAACAAAAAAGTCGCTGCCAATTATGTCACTTCCATATATATGGACCTTTTTCTTCTAATAAAACAATTGATTACCAAAAACAAACGTAGCGTGTACCAAAATAATAAAAAGGTTCAGGCAAAAATCTGTTTTATTGAGAGGTTTAGCAAAAGGATATCCTCATTGCCAGAATTTTACAACCAAAGTTAGAGAGGCTAATTTGTGGTTGATTGATAGTTCAGAGGATGGGGGAATAGAGAAACACTACTGAGAACTCTTTGAATAAAAGGTTTTTTTTTTTTTTAAAGAAAAGGCACTTTAAAATACATAATGACTTTAACAACTGAAATTGTTTCCTAGAGAATTGAAGACCAAGGAGGAAATACATTATTTTATGATTGATATCCTCAGCAGGAGATGTAAAGATATCCATGTATATTGACTGAAATATATCTCAGGCATCATTAGTAGAAAGCACATACCAGTTGCGGTGGTGCTGTCAGCTGTAAAACTGTTTGGCGAATCTCCCTGAGAGCACTCAACTCTTCTGCTAAGTTTTTCTTCAACAGTTGCAACTTATTGGCCACTTCCTGCCAGTAAAAAAGAGGGGGAGACAGAGAGAGAATCAGGCAGAAAATTCCTAAACAACTCAGGAGTGCATGCCAAAAACTCAGATATCTTCTGAAGCTGACAAGAACTAAATCTCGGCTGACCATTGGGCAACTTCATCTCATCCTCGTTTAGACAGTGAGAATATTTAATTGAAGTAAAAGTTCATTTTGCACATTCAGGAATATCTTACTATTTTCTCAAAGGTATCATCGAAGGATAGCAGAAAGAACACATCAAAGAGGGGTTTTCTTCCACATTTAAGACTTTTAAGAGCAATACAGTAACATCCCCTGATCATCAAGAGGTTTCACAATAACTAATCTGGACACCTAGCACAAAATGTTAACTGGTGGACGTATCATAGTTATGCAACATACAAATGTCCTCTCATTCCTTTCAGGTTAGGCCTATGTTTTACTCAAATTCTATTTTGTCAAAAATAATTCATTTGCAAGTCAGTTAATAAATTTTATGCCTTCCAATTGAATTTCTACATTAGCTGAGCATGCATCCATTACACAACAGAAATGGTGTTCACCCCATCATGCAATCATTATCTGAATTGAGCAGCTAGTGTTGTCGATGTATACAACTAAAACTGCTAGCAAAAGACAAAATGAAATTCAGAGATTGCAATTACCTTATTCGAATCTTCAGATAGAACCTTCTCAAAAACTCCAAATGGTAAAGCAACTGATGTAGGAATCCCAATCCAAGACGGCACTTTTCCTTTCAAATATGAGATGTTGCGTGATTTGGCACCAACCTATAAGAGAATCCCAGAAACATTTCTAAAAATCCATAAATACAGTTCAAATGACAGTTGGGATGTTGTATTGATTTCTAGAATGAGAAAAGGGAAGAAGGCGGTTCATTAAACATGGATTGGGTCCCATTTTAAAGCCTAACCATTTCACTGGTAAACTCCTCAGAAGATATGGCATATCTGCCACTGAACTCCTTTCTGACCAACTTTATAGGTGAAGGACTGCCTTCTGTTAAGTTAGTTGAACTTGAATCTGCTAGTTCACCCTCCTTAAGTTCACTGTGATTCATCATTAGTAATATGAATTTCAGTACAACAGTTGCAAAACATGTTCGATGCAGATTGTGAGAAACAATGGATAAGTATGGAATGGAACAATAGGATAACCTATAAACTATATCTGCTGATGTCGGTTTCAGACGCAACAATTTCCCTTCATATGCTTGAAGGTTGGCCAGAATATCGGGATCAAAGCATGTAGCAAAGCAAACCTGCCATTGACAATGTTATCCTCTTAACATCACCCGGAAAAGATTTGGGCATAAATTCAATGTAACAGTTGCTTACCTTGCTATTTCTTGCTCGCACAGAAACATGAGATAGTACGTCAGGCATGTCAGGCGTCAGCAAAGCAACTGCACCATCTGGAATTTCTTCTTCTCCTTTTACTCGTTTTGCTACTAAGATTGTTGGGAGATTGTAAGTTTTATTCTGCACAGTGAGCAACTCATCCACGGAAACAACATATCCAACAGCTTCAACTGGGCTAATAACCTGCCAGCTGTTTGAGGCCAACAACAATTGCATTTCAGAGTTACAGTTTGTAACTGGCAGGTATTCCTTATCCTATGTTTAGTGTTCAGATGTGTGATCACTCTCATTAAGACTAACATCCCTAATTTCCTAGTAATCCAACAGGAGCTAGTTGCATAGGCATGGCATGAATAACATGCTAACCTTCCAAGATGAGCAGTCTGCCGAAGAACCGGATCAAGTCGATTAAGAAGTACAGATAATGCCGCAGCTGATCCAGCACGGATAATTTCTTCAGTGAATATGTTCACCTGAAAGAATTGACAGTGAGGGTTTGTAAGCAAATAATCTAGAGTATGAGGGAAAGAGTTTTGGACTTTGAGACAATTAAAAACATACAGCCCGCTGGTCCACTCCAAGCAGTGATCCAAGATACTCCGCTGATGGTTGCAAAACCTGCTGGTACCATTCTGCCTTGCTAGCAAGGGCAAGTCGAGTTCTGTCAAGGACTGATTTTGAATATAATGCCCAGTGATCACTTTTGCTATTTGACATACTTAGTGCATGTTTCCATTCCTGCATATACAGTGAAGGTAATATCAAATGATAATGGAAAGTTTCCATTATCTAAATAATTGTGTGCTACCACATGTTAAATTCATGCAAGTCGTCACATATATTTGGGGGTACTAAAGTGAAATTTTACCTTCACGCAGTAAATAAGATCTTCATTATCATCTGAAGAAAGTGCGAGATTTTCAAGAACCAAAGTGATGAAGTACATAATTTTCTGCCATCAAGGAAGTAATCAAGAATATAAAAATTAGAGAGTGAAACTAAAGCAGCACGTGTAGAGAAGAATTAATATAAGAATCCATTAAGACTAACACAAACTGAACACAGTCTATATCCAAAGATAATTGTTGATAAGATAGATTTACCTCCGGTCCAGCATTGCTTAATTCTTCGTACCCCCGTTCAATAGCTGTCCTAACAGTGGAATCAAGTGCAATATCCAAAAATAAAAGATCCTTAAGACGATTGTTGGACTTAAATAGCAAAGGTCTAAGCTCCTGACGAGCCTCTAGCAAACCCTGTATTAAAAATAAGCAAATAGGCCAAGGTTAAAGTATAAGTGCAAATCATAATTACAACTTCTGACATTTAATTTTCAATTACCTCTATAAGTGCTTCTACATTCTTATCTTCAACGTGCTTTAGTACAAATTGAAGCAATTCCTGTTTCAAAAGATACAGAACATACACAGATGGTTTTATCATTCTGTATTGTATAGATGGCATCTAGATTGAACATTCAAAATGAAGTTCAAAACATTACTGGGAAACCAGATGGCAAGCCTGGAATGGGATTTATCTGCACTCCAACCATGAAGCCTTGACCCTGAGGAGAGAGGAGAGAGGAGAGAGGAGAAAAGTATTATCAAACTCTAAGAAAAGAAAACATTGCAGAGAAACTTCAGCAAGTGGCATTACCTCGGATCTGTAGCCCATACAATTCGTAATAGCAGACTCAAGATCTGCACCTGAATGAACTGCCTAAATTCAAAATAGAAAATATAGATTGAAATCAAGATAATGAAGCCAAAGGTGAAAATCAGAGGAAGTTCACATGGCATAAAAAGCAAATAGTACAATTTAACGGACTCATAAACACAATGGAGAATTCTTATCACTAAAACCTATGTGATCAGCTCCAGTCAACTTGGTTAGGGTTGGCTACATGGATCCACTTCCTCCATTTAGTTTTCTTATTAGCTAAACTTCTTATACACTGCTTTAACAACAGCAGAACAATACTTTGGAATGATCATCTTGTATCGCTTCAGCTTGTTTCATTTTGGTCTACCTCTCCCAATTCTCTCTTTCAAAACTATAATTCTGAAATGGTCAGTCATCATAGTCATTATTGCTAGCAACTCTTAGCAAGTATCTAATGCATGAATTTTAAATGTTTCACTAAGAAACATTATCAATGAATTAATGCAGTAATCTTCACAGCAAACACAATACCTCCTTTCCTTGTTACAGGCCATGCATAGATTACTACATTGTCTTCCTTGGCCATAGTACTCATCTCAATCAAGTGAACTGGCCACCAACTTTTCCCTCTACAATGCGGCTTCCAATCTCAACCAACAACCCAGTGTGCAAGTATGTGTGTATATATGTCAAGCACTGACTCTCAAACCAATGGAGAAAGGAGAACCAAAAACTATACAAGGTACTATTTTTCCGTAGCAGGTGTTTTGTGTTTCAAAGAGAATATGATCATTATTTAGTAAGTCAAAATGGAAATAATAAGACACGGTGAACTCCATTTCCATTGTGCAATGGATGTTACAATCAGTAACATGCATCATTTAGAACCATGGAGCTCCCCTCAACTTGTCTTGAATTGGTGCCACCTTCCATCTTTCCAAAGGAAGTACACATTTCTTATACAGTCCTTTCTTATATTATTATAGATATATTTTAACATCCTTGTCTCATGCTAATTTACCAAGATGTTGCTTCTTCAGCACCCAACAATAACTAACATAGAGTATGGCTGGCCCACCAACACTAACCAGGCGATCACAAACAACATAAAGTTCTAAAGACCTCATCTCATCCTAATCATATTAAGATGTTGCTTCTTCATTAACCAACACTAACCATAGAGTATGGCTGGCCGACCAACACTTCCCAGGTGATCACAGACAATATACATGGTTTCTATATATGCATAGGTCCATGCAATTCAAACCATTTGTTCTCCCATATATGTTTAAAAAATTCTTAAATTGATCAGGACATAAATCACATCGTGTTTGGCACTTGATTGAAACCCATGATCTGTATGAAGGCCAGGTCAGAGATATACGAGGTAAGCAATGACTGCATAAGTATAATATTGATAGCAAATCAAGTGAAGTCACTATGTTAAAAGTGAACTAAACACAAAGCTTTGATACTAATGACTAGAACAACTAACCTTCAAAGTCCTCATATAGTTTCCAAGATCACGCAAAAGTCCATCCCTCTGATCTCTCCTGAAGTTTGGTTCAGAATGGATGGCACGATCATAACTTAAAAGTCGCTCTTTTGTGATTCCATTTTCATTCAAAGTTTTCCAGTACACACTGATGTCAAAGTCGCTTTTAATATGATCAATTAATGCCTGAAAGAAAAGGAATTTTTAAGGGAAAAAAAATGAAAATCACTAAAAGTGTATGTTCAAATTCCCATTTCAACCACCTGACAGATTATGACATCATCAGGGCTAGTGTTATTATGCAACTTCTGATGCCATTCCTCCATCATTCCACCCTTGCATTCATTGTTTCTCTAGAATCAACAAACAATCACCTTATCAGTCTTACAATGAACTCACATGCTAAGGAAATAAATAGAGAAAACAAAGGAAAATTAACAAGAAAGATCCACTATAGACCTGGATAACTAGGATTTCATCCCGAATACGTTGTCCCACATCCCCTTCACCTCCTCGACCAACAGTAGACATAATCATTCGCAAGAGCTCCTGATGCTGTGGATTGCTTGCATAAATATCCTGGAGCAAGTCTGTAAGCCTATCCTGGGCTTTACTGATTTCACTGCACAGGCATGCAACTAATAAGAACTATTTTTGTATTTGGGAATTATGGCACATGGTCACAATCATATCTGAAGAATGACAAATTGTTCATTCCACTAAGAGAGCAATGAAAAATATAGCGCTGGGTTGGGTCATTCGCTTTCAGTCCAATTTTTAGAGGAATGAACACCGTAATTTTTCATATCACAAAGGTCTGAAGCTCATTAGATAAGATAGTCCATCATACACTTATTTAATTAAATCTTTTACCGTGGTTTGACATTGTAGTTTTTATTCCATATGAGCTGCCTCGTGGCCATAAACCGCATCCACACCAAGATCCCTGCAAGACCCAATTCGCCAGCATCCTTGGCTTTATCCATCAAGTCTGCTGCAATATTGAATCTAGCAAAATGAAAGAGAAGTATAACCTATTAGTACCAGAACAACAAACAAAATTATCTTAGAAAGGTAGATGTGAGCTCACATGTCAAATCAGTAAAGATCTCCAAGTAAATTAATCAAATACATCCAAAATTTCAACAATATCATGAATAAAAAGCTAAATAAGAGACTTTCTTATGGATACTTAAGGCCACTACCCCATGTTCAATTGTTGTGCAAACAAGGAGAAAATCAGGGAAAGTGGGAACAAACAGGGCTTCATGGCCATTTCTTCATTATCACCTAATTAGCATGGCACCATGACAAAAGATTTGAAAGCAAAAAATAGAAAAAGAAGACACATTAAGTTTCATGGAACTCCAAATTATTGAACACAAAACAACACAGCATTGTCACTTTCTTTTCCTCTGTGATCTTTAGTATTATTAAGATGCAAGCAAAGATCTAAGAAGAAAGAGTTTAGAGCCACTTCAAATTGCTTCTACGAGTAATCATTCTACAAGTAAATATTAAGCATTTAGTAAAGCTAGTTAATTATCTAAGTATGACAATGTAAAAAGGAACATTGTGATCCGTTGCTTAACTTTATGGAGTGGAATGTGATTCAACTAACAAGTCATATTGGATACCACTTGAAAAGGGTGACAAGCTATATGAGATGGAAGCCTTTTACTGTAAAAGACAAAATAACATCATAAATTTTTTAATTCCCAAGATATCAAAGTGCATATAACCCAGCTTTATTCCTATTCCTTTAAGTGTTAATCCCACTCCATAATAGTATGGAGGGACAAAATAATTTTCAATGAGAGTTTTCTTCGATTACAATTGAAATACAATGGTAGAAATTTTAAACATTATAAGAAAATCTGTTGTTATTGATAGTATTATTTTTTAGAAAAAAAAAAGTTCTTAAGATGTAAAAGAAACATGCTAGTAGTGCATGTGGCGTCTTGACATGATCAGCTGTGATAATAATTATAATAAACAGTTCTGTTATTTCATATTTCATAACTTAAAATTCTAAGCATCCATGATCCTTTCTCTGCAATCTTTTCTGCACGTGTTGGGTGGAGCATCCAAAGCTGTTTTCAAAGCCTTATGCAAAGCTAGAAGCTATCAAATGAAACGTTGGGGGCTATTTAGCATTATTTAAAATAAAAGCACTTTTAAGCATGTGTTACAGCACCTTTTACAGCACCTAAAGCCACCATTGAACCAAAAAAAGCCGAGGTAATTTCCTAATTCACCACCTGTACTTGAGCAGGATTTCCATCACAAAATGTTCTCTAAGATATTTAAGTGCTCAGCTGTATGTATTCAGTATTTCTATATGTAACTTGCATCTCTTAAGATATTCATCACTCTTTTATTCACTTTGAATGGTTTTATGACAGGCAAATAGATTCTGATTAAATGATGACTTTGTGACTTTATAAGGGCCGAACTGGAACATTTTGGAAATTATAGAGAGAGAAAATGGTTTGCACTAAAATTTTACAAAGGAGATAAAATAAAAGGGTTAGTTATTCGATCATCAAATACAAAAAAGTTTGGAAAATTAAATAGAAGCAAAAGTACAGGAAACATCCACTAACCACAGATAAAACAAAACAAGCTTAGAAAGTTATATGTCCAGAAATCTATGGCTGTTTCTCTGACACCAAAAAGGTAATAACACAGAATGGAAACACTCTCTATGGCACTTTATTCCTACAATTTCAATTGGCTTCCCAGTTGGAAAGAATCTAAGCAGCAGTTATCAGCATCCTCACCTGATTTTAAAGAAACAGAGATGCTAAGGACCGCTAATCTCTAGCTACTGAGAGCAACAAAGAAAATGAACCAATGACACATGACAACATTTAAACAGAGAACATTAATCTAAACTAGAGTGTGCATACAACACATGCAAGCAATATAAAGAAAAAAAGATGAGCATTTCGAAAGATGTTGTGTGCTATGCTGAACATAACTAGCACATATCCTGCAACAAGAGGAGCAAAACTCTCATAAACACTCTGAACTACAAAATTGATTATGAACATTTTACTGACCGGTGCATGAAAGACTTCTGTGCCTCACTCTCCAGTTCTGCAATTTTATCCAACAACGCCCTGGCTGTTCCTATGCCATCACCAGCATCCTTTGTCGAGAAAATTTCAGTTAGTTAAAATGATGAAAGAAACACAGAAGAGTATAAAAAATACTTGTTGGAATACGAAACTGAGGACAACCTTTTGGACATGCTTAGATCCTCTGCTAAATTCAATATAAAAGTCCGAGCCATTATTCTTTATCCATCTTCCATTAGACAAAAGGACAAATGGCAAACCAACAAAAATATCTTCTTCAATCTCTATTTCAAAAGATTGCACCTGTTATAAGGTAGATTGTAGAATTGAAAGGCATGGTTAGATTTCAAAGCCCTATGGGGCACAGGAAGATATAAAAAAAATTAACATGCTCACCTGGTAAGAAAAATTAGCAGAGGACTCATTTTTAAGTTGTGTTTCAGCAGCCTCCTTGAGAGCAACTGAACCAGGAGGCAACACGGTTGGAGGTGGCTCCTGCAAAATCATGCATGCAAGCATTAAATCTGATCAAGTAACAGAGAAACTGGCTACAGGTTATAGAAGATGAAGACATTGATATTGATTCCAAAGGTCTACATCATCCTGAGTAATGTCTAAAGTTAAAAGTTATAAAAATCTTACCATCCACTCTCCAGCCTTTTTAGATAAAGCCCAGTGAAGAGTAACTGGCTCTTCAAAATCAGTGGCCAAACGAACCTTCAACTTACCACCAGGCTTTGTTACAAGTACCTTGACAATGTGTGAGGAGTTTTAAATTTGAGAGAAGTTTCATCAAGTCAAAAACTGTAATTGATGGAGCAGGGGCACACAGTTGATTAGCACATCCCTTACCAGAAGTTCCTTATCAGCAAGCTTAAATATTTTCTTGTTCAGCACAGCACCACCATCATGTTCTTCCTTTTCCTTAGCAAAAAGCTCAACAGCCTTCAAGACTTTTGGTTCTATTGAAGCTTTTTCCTCCACAGACTTGGAAGCTCTGTCCTCTACTGATTTAGCAGAATGTCTGTTGATAAGCTGCGCTAAGTCTCTCCCTTTGCGCTGAATTCTTTCAGTGCTGAAATATCTTTTGTTTTGAAGTTGCTTTGACACATTAGTCTTGATTTCTCCTTTACTAATCTTCTTCCGAATCTCATCAACAGAGACACCTTTGCCCAGTTCAGCTTGCAACTCTTCTCTTGCTTTCTCAAATTCGCTCTATATGCATGGAACCATTATGCCAATAAATATCACAAACAAGCAATCAGAGGCGATCTCGTTAAATTGCAAATGGAAATTAATAAGTGTCTGTTTACCCCAGCAGAAGCAACTAAAAGGAAAACATTATGGAAACTAACCGACCAAGAAAAGAAAGGAAATTTACCTGTTGCTGCTCCGGAGAAAAATTGGGTTTCCCTGCCTTTTCCCATCTCATATAAGCTTGTAATTGCACAAGATCATCAGGTAGGTTGTTTTCTATTTGAGAGACAGATGGCTCCTTAATTTCACGTATATCATTTTTGTTTGTCAGCGTTGCACGGAGATCCTCAATGGAAGTGCCTCTGGCTACTTTCTCCATTAGCTCAAAGCGAGCAGCTTCATATTCCTCCTAAGACAAGAAAATTTATCCATCAAAGTAAGACAGTGCTTGAAACATCAAAACCATAGAATTAAACTATCTGCAAGAGTTTATCAAAGGAAGTTATAGAGAATTGCATGTACAAAGAAAAAAACCGTGACACAGGTGCTTCCTTGCTAACAAAAGAAAAACTAGACAGGAAAGCACATATGCAAAATTAAAGTACTATAACTTAGCAGTACAAATAGTTTGTCTCTTTATACTAAACGATGTTTTAACACTTGCCTTCTCTTGCTCAGGGGTATACATTTGTTTCCCATTTCTTTCCCACCTTAGATATGATTGAATCTGCACAAGTTCTTCAGGAACCGAGACATTAGGAATTGTCAACTTCTCTCTCGTGGGTAACTCAACATAAAAGTTCTGGCCATTGTTCTTAAACCTGCCAAATTAAGAGAAGTAAACGAAAAGAAATAATATCACACATTGTAATGAGCTCAAACAACATAAGGGAGCCAGCAAAAGCAAAACTTTTGAAGCTCACCATTTATTCTGGGCTTCATCAACTATAAGAAACTCTATAGCTTGTATCGCAGGATCATCAATCGCTATGTTGATGTAAGAATTGGAACCAGACTAGGGCATAAACAAAGTATAAACCAGCCAAAATTAATTATTTAGGTCAGCCAAACATTTTTCGGTAAAATGAAAGGCAAAGAATCTTGTTTTTGCTTTTTCGCTCTTACCTCCATAAAAGGAGATCTGAGGGCTCTGTTCTTATAATTTTTGGTTCCATCTGGCTGAAGAGAAGGAAGCACCCATTTTCTGACACAAAAGAAAACCAACATAAGAAAGAGAGATAACCAAAACTATAACGACAACGGAGAACTAAGTCAATATAGCCGAAAGCAAGTACAGGCAGACTTACTCCTTTCTATCACGTATTACACCCCAGTGTAGGAGCAAAGAATCACTACTATAATTGATCTGAATATTTACTTGTGCGATGGATGAACCAGAGGAATGGCTGACAAAAACCTGCTCATTACCAAAAATATTAAAATCCGTATCACATCTACAATAACCAATAAACACGCCAAAACTTGGCTCCAGCAATTAAAGCCATGCTCACTCATCCCTTGTTGACTATAAATACCTGCATTTCAATATTTCCATCCAGATTGAATCTCCCTGCAAGCTGCTGCAACGAAAGAGTTTGTTATTCAATTTAGTTACCAAAGGAAGAAAAAGCATTTCATTTTATTTCATTGAAAGCTATCTCCATGTCTACAAACTCTAAAACAAAAAATTACCTCAGAAGGTGGATCCATGGCTAAGACAGCTCGCGGAGTGAATATAAAAGAGCGGCGTGCTCCGGCGATGCCTAATTTTGATATCCTGACTTTTAAACTGTTCCCATAAAAGCTGGACAACGGCCTACGTGCAGATTGAAACAAAGAATTTGCAGGAATGCCTGTAGAATGGAGCTTGCTGCTTCGATGCTCTGAAGCCGTTGGACGAAGCAAACTCTGGTTGTTGAAAACTTTATAATGCCCGATTATGCCACTGTTATTACTCATACTCTAATTATTATTATTACTATTCCTTCAAATTGGATTCTCTTCTATACCTTCAAGGATGATTCCAAGAATCCCCTCCTCAACTCACTTGAAAATTAAAAATTAAAACAAAAACAGATTCAGATTCATATTGTTTAAGATAAATTAGTAGAATTCAATCAGAATTAGCTTGTAATCTAACTAATTGCCTAACAAGATTCAAACAATTCAGAACATTTCCAAAAAAAATTTCAGGATATCTAAAATAAAGACGGGGATTCTGTGACAGAAATTGATCAAATTTCTTTTTCTTCAAAAAAAAAAAAGAAATGCTTTACCTTGAATTAATTCAACACAAGAAGAGAGAATTGAGAGTGTTTTTTTGCAAGGAAATTTTTGGAGGCAAGAGAGAAGTAGGAGGAGCTCGGAAATTTTCCACTGATTCAGTGCAGTGCAGTGCAAACCATGCAAGTTGACATGGCGTGGCCGTTTCTTATATGTCCACGTTGCTTGAAACTCGGGATTGGGAGCTTGTCACGTGCCACCACAGTGATAGCGAGTGATATGGGGAGGGAAGCGTGGGGTCCGTGACCGCCGGTGGCTTTTTGATATTTCTTCTACTAGTTTCTTTTTTTCTTTTTTAATCCTTGACTGTCCCTTGTTTACACTGCGATTTTCATGATTTACCATTTCATGTTCTCAAATATCTCGTAATTATGAAGAATATTTTTATTTAATGAATTATAAATCCTTATGCTAAGTTTAGATATTCATAGGTATTTAAATGATAATTAAATTTGGTAA
>Ga0325411_1004837_pt1 | contig 15034 bp, 10 predicted proteins | sample PopdelMetagenome_13_FD_206181 | JGI IMG/M metagenome (GOLD analysis project Ga0325411, IMG submission 206181) | Populus deltoides microbial communities from Bellville, Georgia, United States - Xylem-PdIQD-R4 | ecosystem: Host-associated > Plants > Phyllosphere > Stem > Wood/Secondary xylem... | reverse complement strand
CAGCTCCGAGAAATCAAGTAACGAAAGCATTAATGCAGAATGACATGCAGAGCAAGTTATGGGTATCTGTCTTTCTTTACCCAATGAATACATGAACCCCTCGTTATCTCTCCATCCCTAGGGTTTTCCTTTTCATCTATATCCTCGTAATACTTTCCTGTCCTCGCATCAAGCACGCACATAATGTTTTGATGACACTACCCCCTATAAGTTGAGCATGTAGGGCATAGCAATGATGAATCAAAATTATGATTCCTGCTCTACCTCCCAATGAAGCCTAGCCGGTGGAGGATGATGGCTAAGATCAACATGCAAATGGCAAGGATCATACCAGGTCTTCCCAGTAACCAGTTCTTTGCCTTCTTCACACCTTCAGCTCCTCTTTGGATCCTATCAGCCCATCGCATCTGCAGCAATTAATGGGAAAAATCATTATATATTCATAATGAAGCGGGGCAGTCATAAAAAAGAAGTCATAACTATGAAACTTATGAAACGTTATTTCAGAACAAACGTGTGATAAAAATAAAAGTTTACGTACAGAAGTAATACACGAGAGAGAAAATTCTTGTAGTAATATTTGGCCCCACTTAATTTTATAGATAAAAGCTGGACCCAGGTTAGGGTATCTTGAAAGAAAAGCACACAATTTCATTGGAAGTAAGCATGGCAAAGAAGGTACCATTTTATCCAAGTCCTCTGGTGATAAAGATGCCATGGCCTGTTGAGCTTTAGCTGCATCTTCTTGAGAAAGTTTTATTCCAAACTGCTCACTCATGTTAGCCATCATCTCTGGGCTCATATTCTTCATCATCGCCGTGAACATCTGCCAATTTGCAAGCAACCAGACATTACAACACAAACAAAAACAGCCATGCATTTATATAGTATTCTTATATTGTTTATAAAATTTTTAAGCAAGAAGACAATAGTGTGATGTATATTACAAAAGTTCAAATTATCTCTAAGCCTTTCTTTACTGTAGCATGGAAATTTTCTGCAGGAAATTTATAAGAGTCAGAACAATCTCTAAAAGAGATATTTTGAATTGCAAATAATACATGTTTTGAAAACCTGAAAGTACATCCATGCACAGATCGGATCATTTCAAAATGACCAAAATAAATAAAGAGATTCTATGGTGTGCAAAGGGAAATCTTATTGGGGTAAGAATCCAATAACTCAGAAACACAAAGACAAGAAAAGCCCATACCTGCTGCATAGCAGGATCTTTCATTTGGTTTCTCATCTGTTCTTGCATATCAGAAGTTGAGGCAGGAAAGCTTGATGGAGGAGCATTTCTCGAACTTGAAAAGAAATCATGCGAGGAACTAGTTTCACTGATGCCATTATTACCATTAACTGCAAATTTTTCTCGAGTTTCTGTTGGTTTTGACCTAGCACCCAAACTTGATCTGTCAGTGTTTAAAGCTGAAGCAACAGCTGGAACAGAGCTATTTCCTCTTAAAGAAGATGCCATTTCAAACATTTTCTGAAGCTCTTCTGGTGACATCTTATTCATCGTATCACTTGCTGTTTTGAGCATGTCTGGTGTCACATTTGGAGGAACCACACCAGATTTGAAGCCATTAAAACTGCTATCTGAAGATCCACCTGCAGTAAAAGGAGTCGCCCCTTGGAATGAGGAAGCCATTTGAAGCATTCTTTGAAGCTCTTTGGGTGACATCTTGCCAATCATATTCGAGGCAGCCTTAACCATGTCAGGAGACACCTCTCCAGCTTTTGCCCCATTTAAAGCAGCCAAAGTTTCAGGATCAGCATTAGATATGAAATTTTGGAATGACCTACAATCAGACAGAAGGGAAAAACAGAAAATCAAAACAAATTGAAAACCAAGCTTCATATCTAATTTTATGGTTGATTGACAGCAAAAGAAGGCTACACTGCTGCAAGAAAACAACCTCCAGCCTCAAAATGTTAGACAGACAAATATTAGACATGCTGACCTTGTTTTGTTATTTCATTAATCAAAACAAATTGGGCATGTTTTCATAAGTTTGCCCTGACTCAATGTCAAACTTGCAAATAATTGCCATCACAGTAACACCACCAAAATCAGAGATATTTTGTGACAAATACAACCAAATATGGCAGCAATTATTTTGCAGGAGAGACCGCAATTAACATTCCATGTAATCCTTCATTGCAGAAATAAAATTCCGGTAACTTACACTAATGTAAAAGAAGGATCGATTAACATAAATTGATCCCTAGGGGGAATAAAAACTTAACATTCCATCTAATATCTCTGCTGTACAATCTCTAGAAAGGAGACAGGAGGATAATTGAAAACATAATACCAGTGACAACATATAAATACATAAAATCAAGCAATTTTTAGATGTATTAAAAATAACCTCATAGCTTCAGGGTCATCTTTCAAAGCCTCCAAGGGCTCTGAATTAGTTGCTGAACTCCCATTGCGACCTCCCTTTCCACTTTTAGATATATCAGCACTTTCCCGTGGTTGCTTCACTTGATACTCTGTTGATGTACTCTTGAGGTTTTCAGAGGAGACAGTCTCAGCTTCATCAGTTATTTCTTCAATTATCACTCCTATCAAACAAATAGAAATCAATTGTCAATTGAGAATTTGAAAGTGGAACCTGCAACTTTTAGGCGTGTCAAGAAAAAATAAAGGAAAATAACATACCCCTTGGTGCATGATGGCCACCTTCTCGAGCCAATGTTTCCTCAGCACTCCTGTATTAGCAATTAACGTTACAATCAACATGTTGTATTAAATACTAGCACCATTATTTACTTTTTGTTGGAAATTCTAACACCTTATATACAACACAGAGGAAGGTCAGAAGATTTGGAAATTCCTAAACATCAATCAGAGGACAAGAAACTTAAAAGTGAACTACTGAGGACATGGCATCGAGAATACAAAAGCTAAAGCTAAAAACTCCACAGAAAAGACTCCAAACTCTTTAACAGTACATATACCATATGGGAAGTAAATATCAAACTGTACAACTTCCAGCCCAGCCAATGGTCTAAGAATTCCAGATGAAATAATACCTTAGAATGTCTGCAATAGTTTCCTCATCCGGGGAAACTTCATGTGCTTTTCTAAGATCAGATACAGCATCCTAGCATGTACCAGGGAGTCATTAGATATCTTATCAAACAATAAACAGCGAAATTCTACAACCACTACTACCATTTGCAAGCTATGCACAAACAAACTTACTTCCAGTTGTCCTAGTTCCCTGTAAGCTTGACCCCTTCTATAAAGAGCTTTAGCATTATTGGCATCATATCCCAAAACCTGAAGTGATACAGTAATCCAATCAGAAAGAAGAAAGACTCACACAAAAACAAAATGATTTGCAAGCAAAGGAACAAACCCTATTCATATCAACAACGTATATTAAAAGTATAATTATTACTATCTGTTCTCTATGTAAACTGAATTTGTTAGTGGATTGTTGTACCTCTGAGCCCTCTTTTATGCATTCATTGTACTGCTTTGTTTTCAAGTAGCAAGACATTAAATTAAGAGAGCATGCTAACCAAAGTGTTCTGCCTTTGGAGGATGTAATTCCTTTTAGATTTTGCTTTGCCTAAGAAATAAGGGAGGAAAAGAATTTCATCAGTTCAAAATCCAAAAGACATGCCAACTAGAAGAGCTGATACTTATAAAATAAGAAAGATAAAGATGCAGCACTTACAAGCAAATATTTCTGCAAAGCATCATTGAACTTTCCCTGGCTATGCAGCTCATTACCCTGCCAAAGGAGATTCAATTACATCAGTAAAATAAACACAAAAACAGCGACATCTTCAATAGCAAAATCAGCACTAGTTACCCTTCTGCATTTACACTAGTAAGTACATTAACCACTACATAAAACACAATATGCACACAAACAGCAAATCATCTGATTTATGATTTAAATTCACCTGTTTCTTCAACATCTGCGCCGCATTTATTTCATATGTTGTCTGTGCATCAGCTCGAGCACGCATAGCAGCAATCTCTTCAGGTGATGCATTCATCATTTTCTCACCAATCTCCGCCATCTCTTCAGGGCGCGTGTGCTTCAACTGTTCTGCTGCCTGTTTCAAGTCATCAGGCTTCATATTCTTCATACTTTCAGATGCCATTCTCACCAACTCAGGATTAGACATTACCTGCAATCAAAACCAATACGACCAGAGATGTAAACAACACCAGATAAACCGGCAACCAGTTTCTAGTGATCTATTACAAGGTTACATGTTTAAACAGAACCACAGCACTACAATCTATTCATCTGGAGTGCTTAATGACCCATTAATGAACAGTTATTTCCATCTAAGTCAACGCCCCGAATCAAAGAATTAAACTTGCAGTATCCAAAGACTAAAATCTTCACTGATTCAAAGAAAGCAAAGAAAAACAAATAAAACCCATAATTTAAAATCAACAAAAAATCACAAACACAAAATTAACAGCCAAGATTCATGCTTTCCATGCTAAAACAATCACCAAAACAAAATTCATAAAGAAAAAGCAGTTCCCCTCAAAATTGAACTAAACTACACGTCAATCCATTCAAATAAAAACAAACCCACATCAAAATTATCCTTAGAACAACAAAAACAAACGAACCTGTTGTTGGATCCTGGCGAAATCCGCGGGCGTCATTCGACTCATCTGTTCCTGAGCAATTTTTATCAGCTCGGGATCCATCATTCCATTAAACATCTTCAACTCTCTTTCTCTCTGTCAACTTATGCTTAAACAGATCAAAAAGAATCGGAGAACAAAAACTAGAAGAACAAGAATATAGGCAAGGAAAAGAAGCTTTTTAAGAGAGCTGTTAATTAGAGAGAGAGAAAGAAATTTTCCAAAGTTTAAAGTAGTGATTAACATTGTGTTTCGGAAATATTTTAAATTTTTTTTAAAGCTTTTTCATTTTTTCATTTTAAATTAATTATTTTTTAATATTTTTATATTATTTTGATATATTAATATTAAAAATAATTTAAAAAAATAAAAAAATTATTTTTATATATTTTAAAATAAAAAAAACTTTAAAAAATTATCATCTTAAAATTCCCTATCACTTTTTAAGTAAATTTATTATTGGATTCATGTTTGTTTGTTTGTTTGTTTTTTTTTTTTTTTTTAATGTTTTGGATTTTGGAATGGCAAAGCCTCTTCGGAAGCCGACAAAAGCAGAATTGAATTCGAATCGTGAACCCTAATATATATAGTGACTAGCGAATAAGTCCTTGATCTTTATGATCTTTCTAATTGTCCCCTTTCCAGGTTTTCCCTTGTTTAATTAGGTCATCTATATCTCATTTTAAATTAATTATAGTATTGTATACAATACGGTATACATGCTAGATATATGTTAGTATTGCATCAATCATTAAAAAATCATTGGTATACTATATTATAATATTTTATTTCAGGTTTGGGATTAAAAATAAGCATAGATTAAATTTCTCTTTGTTAATGCACGGAATAAATTGTATTTACTATTTTTTTTATTAGTTTGATTTTTGTATAAATAAACACATTTACTATGATTGACTTGATAAATATAATTTTTTTATTTTATTTGGATTATTTTTCAAGTGAAATAAATAATAAAAAATCTCATATGTATGCACTAACAAATCTTCTTTTAATAAACTTCATCTTATAATAGTTTTTACACACATACTTATACAGTCACAATAAAAAAAAAAAATCTATTTACACCTTCTCTGCATCATGTACTCTAAAATAAAATAGTATAATATTTCATATTTATAAAAGTAAGTTTAATAAACTGAATTTTCTAGCAAGGAATGAACTGTTAGACCACCAAAAGTAAAGGAGTAATTAGTAAGATTTTATAGCTTAAGGATAATTAAACAATACATGGTTATATAAGTCATAAATTATAATAATCTTCACCTTGATAAATATCCATCCCTTAGGAGAAAAGTAAAATAACCATAACTTGGAACTCCACATGGGACATTAAATTCAAGCAATGCTTGAACTTATTTGTTGTAACAAGTCGAAGTGTGAACTTTCTCAAGCAATAGTTCACTAAAAAAAATCAATTCCTCGATCCTATAAAACCTCACATCTATGTGTTTGGTCCTTGCATGATATACTTGGTTTTTTGCCAAGTAAATAACACTCTGACTATCACAATGCAACTGAACTTCACCTTGCTGAATACCCAGTTCTTTAAGCAAACCTATAAGCTATAAGGCTTTTTTAGTAACTTTAGCCACTGTCATATATTCCGACTCAGTAATAGATAGTGCAAGTAGAGACTAAACCATAAACCTCCAATAAATAGCTCCTTATATGGTAAACCATTGCTTTAAGCTTCGACCTTTCCTCACTAAACACATGTATAAAAGCTGAAAATCCAAACACTCTCAAAATAGAGTAATCTACTGGATTGCCTATCCATACCTCTTATGTTACTTTCTCATCTAGTAATGCCTTAAGTGATTTGTTAATCAAGAAACATGTCATATTCAGTAAGACACATTGTTTTTTTAGCTATAGTTTTGTTCATCCTTCCTGTTACACCATTATGTTGCGGTGTCTTACATACTGTGAAGTGTCTTTTTATCCCATGTTACTCACACAACTCCATGAACTTAGAATATGTGTACTCAATATCATTGTTTGATTTGAGACATTTGATCTTACTCGCTGTCTGGTTTTTACTCCAGCTTCCCACACCTTGAACTTGGCAAACGTTTCTAATTTGTATCTCATGCAGTACACTCAAACCTTTTATGAATAGTTATCAATGAAAATAATAAAATACATATATCCTCCCCGTGATGCTACCCTTACTAAACCCCAAACATCTAAATGAACATACAAAAAAATCATTTATGTCTTGTGTGTTGTCTTAAAATGCACTTTATTATGTTTTTTAAGAACAAAATATCTGCAAAAATCAAGCTTGCATGTTCTGACACCCTTCAATACATTCTTCTTATGAAGCTCCATCATCCCATGCTCACCCATATGGCCTAATCATATATGCCATAAGATTGTGTTATCTGACTCAAATTTTACATTTGCAACTCGACCTACAACTATGGTACCTAGTAGTCTATAAATATTTCCTAGCAATATGTGTCCCTTTATCACTGTCATAACACCTTTACTCGCCTTCAATACTCCACCTTCAGACTTCAAATTGAACCCATTATAGTTTAAAATGCCTAATAAAATCAAATTCTTCCTCAAATTCGATATATATTTAACTTCACACGATATTCTAACAACATCATCAAACATTATAATTTTGATATTCCTTATTCCAACAACTTTGCATGGTTCATTGTTACCTATTAGAATATAACTATAATTAACTAACTTGTAGGTGTCTAACCAATCCTTATTGGGTGTTATGTGATAATAGCATGTCGAATCCAATATCCAAGAATTTGTGAGATGATCTAAACTATATGAAATAAAAAACATATATCTGTCATCGCTTTCTAAGTCTTCTTCCACTATATTTGCAGACTTTGACGGATCCTTTTTGTACTTTATATCCTTTCTCTTTTTGGATTTTGACTGAGCTTTATTGTTTCTCGATTCACTTCGAGACTTATTTCTACCATGCTCCTGATTACTCTTTTTTACCAACCCTTCACCTTGTGAATTTTCAGTACTGACTTTCTTCCTCAAATTAAAGCCTAATAGGGCACTTATGATCACCTCCAATTGAAGTGTTTCTTTTCGTCACATTAGAGTTGTAACCAAATTTTCATACATGAGAGAAATAGATAGGGAATTTAGTAATATCAATGCCTTGTGTTCACCATTAAATTTCACATCAATTTTTTTATATCACTGATGACTTGATTGAACCATAGTTATCAAACCCGACCCGGGAGCTGGGTTCCGAGTTTCATAGGTCAACTCGGGTCAACCCGGGAAGTTTTTTAAAAAATATTTAAAGTTTTAATATTTCATATGAAAAAATTAAGAAAAAATTCATATGAATATAGACTATACATATTGTAAATAATAAAGTTTAAAAGAACATTTTAAAAAGTTTTTTATATTACATTGAAAAGATACCATGTTATACTTTTAAGTTGAAGTATTTAAACCAAAAAAGTTTTTTATCCCACGTTGAAAAAACATAACTTTTTTCTTATGAACATAGAGTATATATACTAAAGGGCTTCAAATCCCACATTGAAAGATAATATGTTATCTTTTTAAGTTGAAGTATTTAAACCAAAAAGTTTTTTATCCTACATTGAAAAAACATAACTTTTTTATTGTGAACATAGAGTATATATACGAAAAGACTTCAAATCTCATATTGAAAAAATAACTTTTTTCTTGGAAACATATAGTATATATACTAAAAGGTTTAAAATTCCACATTGAAAAAATATAACTTTTTTCTTGTGAACATAGAGTATATATATGAAAGGGTTTCAAATCCCACTTCGAAAAAAAAACTTTTTTCTTGGAAACATAGAATATATATACTAAAGGGTTTCAAATCCCACATTGAAAAAATAAAGCACTTTTCTAATATTTATATAGTGAACTTTAAAAGTGTTAATAACCAACAAAAAAAATATAAAAAAAGAGGGGTATAGGAGAAAAACCACATTTGAAAAAAAAAACTCGGGTCTTAGCGGGGTTGACCCGAGTCATGCGTTGACCAGGTTTGACCAGGTCATTACACCGGTCGATCTTTTGACAAACCCGGACTGGTCCAGCCACTGGGCCGATCCGAGTATAATAACTATAGATTGAGAACATTGATACGCTGATTCAAATATATGTCATCTGACATCTTAAGACCAGATTGTTTATGCTTAAGATAAAGTTTGTTCGTTAACGACTTAGACATATATTGACTTTCAAGTTTTGCTCAAAAACCATCGTTGATGATTCTTTATCCATGACGTGATACATAACATCATTATCTAGACAAAGCCTAATAGTTGTCATAACCCTCGCTTCTAGTTCCTGCCAAGCTATGTCATTAATACCTTTCAGTTGCTTTTCGTATAACGCTTTCACCATGCCTTGTTATACCAACAGATCCTTCACCCTCCTCTGTTAGGCTCTGATGCCAATTATTGTGAAATTTGCAACAATAATGATGATTATTACAGAAGAGAGAAAACAAGAAAAACACATTAATTTAACGTGGTTTTACAATATATAAGAGTAATGAGCTTTATTTCACTATTTGTGAAGTTAGGATTACATAATGTGTATTTATAATAGACCCTAGCCACCTTAGGGGTATTAGTAATTTTCAATAATACCCATAACTTATCAATTGTTTGTAACAATAAAATAATAATTTACATCTAAGAAAAGGTAGATGCTGTCGTCCCACCTCAACATCTATTTATGAGCCACAAATTACAACAGAAGTACTTTTTGATATTCTTTTGTAGAGATTTGGATAAGTGTATAAATTGGAGAAAAAACTCATTTCCTTGCAAAAACAAGTTGTGTGTGTTAGAGATCAAAATTTTCTAATGTTCTGCTCAATAAATTGTCATTGTTGTCACGTGCACAGTGTTGAACGACGAAGATGCCTCATGGAATTGAAGAGGTTTTGGGTTCAATTATAAAGTCATGATTTGAGGGAGTTGCCACCTAGTATCATGATCACTAGAAAACCTATGGTCTACGAGAGCCTGGGTAAGGGGTTATGAAAAAGAAAGACGCCTCACCTCAGTGCACCCTACTTAAGGTAAGCTGCATTATTGATTAACTGTTTTTCTAGGTTATGTTTCTATTAGTTGATCTCATTTAAGGTTCAAGGCAGATCTCTCTTTGTGACAAAGTCTCTATATTATTGGATTAAATCCTAATTGTTCTACGGCCCAAATTTAACATCACATTTATTTTCTATTTCGTATCTTTAATAAATGAGGGTATACTTTACAATGTAATTTTATACCCTTAAATATTAAAATCTACAGCAAAATCCTAACACTCTGAATACTAATTAAACAAATTAATTGTTGTGAGATTTTTGGTATTTTAGCTAAATTCTAATGGATAATTATAAACTCAATACAATATTCATTTTGTATTTTTAAAACATGATAAAAATGTGATTTTATCTTTTAGAAAATATGCATGAAATTTTATTTTTTTTTGTATTTTTGAAATGAGGAATTGTTTTGAAATGTTTTGGATTTTTTTAAGGGATTTTTTTTAAATTTTTGAATTTTTTTTTGAGATCTTAGAGAAAATAATGTATTTTTAAAATTGGATATGTATCTTATAATACAGGTACATAACCCGATATTAGATAAAATTACTAGAAAAATATGCAAGTGACCCAAAAATATTTAAAGATGGTCTTGAACTCCAGATTTTTCTAAAAATTTGTAAGATTTGTTTGGTTAAAAATTAAAATAAAAACAAACTAAAACTAAGGGAATGGCAAACTAAATTTAATAACATTTTATAAAATCACATCATTATATCCTTGTTGATTGTTAAATGATTTTATATTATATATTTCAAGAAGAATTTATCAACTAAAACCAGATAAAATCAGATACCCAATAAATCAAGTGAAATTGACATCCCACTTCTCTAAAATTCTGTCAATAATCATGAACTAGCTGCTAATTGTAATTGCAAATTTTGAATCCATCTCTTCTTTATAATTACCAGTTATTTGATCAATTGTTTTGATTTAAAAATAGGCTATGAAAACCCCATGGAACACGTCTAGGAAGTTTAACATTTGCAACAATGTCTAGACTTGGAGACTTGGCATCCATGGCAATAAAATTCGATTCTCCAGAGGTCTCATCATGCCACAAGTCACGACAAAGCCACCATCCTCTTCTGACACCGTATCATTTGCACTCAAGAAACAGACAATGGCTCCCCTCCAAGTAACCTGGCCCATAAAGCCTTCTCGAGACTTCACATTCTTTTTCCAAATCAATCTTTACTAAACCTCACATCTTTGGAATCTTTTCAGCAATTCCCAGATAGGCATAGCGATTGTTCTTCCCAACATAGGAAGCATTGATGGATCCCAATTCCAAGCTTCTCTTGGACAAAATCTTTTTTAAAACTTTCCTTGTTCTCATGTTGATAGTTAACTTCTCCAATGAGAAATGGACCTTCCCTATTTTCTGGAAAACATTTTCAATGTTTAATACATCTGGTGCCACCAAAACTACCTCATCATCCCCATTTTCCCAAGCATTGGTGATATGCATGGCATAAAACCCGAACTGGAAACCACCTCATATCTTTGTCATTCCTAGCATATCTTGGTAAGATCCCAATTCTTGGCACTTTCTTTGGATCAAAAAACCACAGGCATGCCTCTTCCTAGCATGACATTTGTTGGTGCAACCACCAACTGTGTCTCTGGGAAAATTGCAAATTGTTTAGTTATTGCAAAATCATGAATAGGAGTAAGCTGATTTATAGACAAAAGGTGGACATCTTTTTGCTTAACACCATCTTCATTGAAGTAAAAATAAGTGATATAAGGAAAAATTAAAGGCTTGCAATGTAAAGCAAAATCTCCTTTGAATCCTTGTCAACTTTGGGGTGTCCAGTCATGCTTGCAAACAGCTTTGTATCAAAATCCATCTGCCTAATGTCTCGACGTTGCCTTCTTGTGTCAAATCAATGACATATGGTAGATCAGATTCGCCAAGAGCGAGGAGCTTATGTGAAAAGAATGCAAGACTTGTGTTGGCCACACCAAATCCTCTCATGAGATTAATTAATATGGCCACACAGAACTCTCCCAACAGACATAACACAAGGATATGAGCAAGACTATAAAAGCCAGATAACATGTTCGAAAAGATGGGAAAACCTGCTTCTTTCTCAAGCATGTATTTGTAAGTCTTGACATAGCGACGACTACAGTACTCTGTCTGGCCTCCAGAAAATTTGAAGGAATGAAACGTGCCATCCCCTTCGAAGAAATGGAGAGGACAGTGTAGTGCATGGTCTGATAAGTAATGGAAATGATTGTTTTGGAGAGAAATGATGAAGGGGGTGCAGCTCAAGGGATATTTTGACTTCATATATATATATATATATATATAGCTTTATTAGTAGGGCATCAGCTGCTGCCGACAGTAGGGAAAAAATTCACACACGCATCTGCTAGCTACAGTTCTATCTATCAATTTTCATGTATCAGACCAAATTATTGAAAAGCCACAGGAAATTAATTAAACATTTGAATGCATGCATGTAAACTACACACAGTATCCCCATTTCCAACAACATCCAATTACAATTAAATTTTAAGATTTTTACTAGTGTCAAGTTCAAATTTTGAGGCCAAATTTCTGAAGATGAGGATTTAGAATTGAGGAATTAGGGGTTAAAATCATTAAAATTAGGAGCTAAAATTTTCTATGCACATTAATTAGCTATGGTGTGTAAGCTGAACTTTACGTGGCTTATAAAATCCTTACACGTCTTTCTTTGCATGATCATATATATGCATAGAAAGTAAGCAGAACGCGGATGAAGTGAAGAAGGTAGAGGATTTGTTATATTGAATAAAATCAATTTAAGCTAGCGATTAATTTGCTTTAGTTGGCCAGGTCTCTACAGTGAGCTATTTTAAATTGTGATTTTTAAGATGATTATTTTTCGTTTCTTATGTATATTTTGAGGGTTTAATTTTTCTTCTAACGATGATTTTCTGTGTCCTTTAGTCACTTATCTTTCCCTTTCATTCCGTCCATATTCGACACTCATTCCTTCCATTTCCATCATCTAAACAAACCAGAATTTCTTGGCACCTGTCCCTGAAATTTTTGGTATCAGATTCATTAAATATTTCATCAGAGAAGTAAAAAAAGGGGTTTATCTTACTAAATAACAAATATATCAGCATATGTAATGGCCACAAGCAACAGCTTGGAGCTAACCAGCAAAGACAAAAAAAACAAGAAGGGGTGATCAACCTCTTCTATCTCAGGCATCATTTTCTTTAGAATTCCAAACAAGACCCCATGAATGCTTCAGAAAGTAGGATCAATTGATAAAAAGCCCAAACATTGTTCACCACAAGTAGGATGCTCTTTGGGCATCAACCCCCCTTTCTGTCCCCTCATTATCACTAACTAGTATCATTATCAGTGACGTTTGGCTCTGAGTTACAGTAGCCATCAACTCACCTCTGTCGAAAGATGCATCACCTATCCAAGCTGAACTAATAGCCTGATCCCTTACCAAATTCTGCCACCACCGTTACCTCTTAGCATCGACAGATCCTTACAAAAATCACATCCCTTTACTCAATTTCCTTCCTAAGATAATAAGTGATTCCATCAATGGACAATACCCGTGTCTATTACCTATTTTCTAGCACTTTTCTTCCGTGTTTCATTAATTTCTCTAGAGAGACTGTTCTAAGTTTCTTGAGTTCTCTTCAAATGGTACCAGAATTCATTCCCTAGCTTTTCATTAAAGAAAGCAAAGAACATACTAACACATACAACACCCCCTAACATAGATCAAAACAAGACAAAGCCTCAAAAATTTCACTCCATTTCTTGATTTGAAGATAACAATCATCAGATTAACACAAATCCCAAACCAGGAACCAGAAAAACTAATTGATCAAAAACATTTAATGCCCACTAACATATTATTAACATCAAGCTCAAAATTTCTACAACAATCACATTTCAAAAACTATATGATGAACCAATACGAACACACCCCATCGATTCCATTCCCACTAATCATCACTGCTAAAATATAACAAGCAGTGAAAACAGAGTGTAAATCAAGAAACAGGCGTACGCAATCAATCCACGATGCTCCTCTCCACCATCAGCAACAGCGACCATCAAATTCGTGCAAGCCCTCGTAGCCCAAATCACGAAAACCCCAGCAATCCCAAACCTAAGAGCCCCATTTTGCGGCACGAACAGCGAAACCGCCGATAAAATCACCACCGGCAACAAACAGTAACCAATCACACTCGTACATGTGTGCAGATTTAAATTCCCATGTCTACCAGCCAACATATTGAACACAACGTACAAGAAAATCGAGGAAACGACAATCCACCCCAATATCACGCCAAATTGGATTTTCCCGGCAAGTAATTGAAACAAACAGAACGATAGGTACAAAAATATTGGGCCGGATAGATCCGAATCCTTGTGGAATGTAGGGTTGACCCGGAATGGATTTAAAATAGATTTCGTTTTCTTCCAGATTTGGTCTGGGTGGATCCCGAGTTCGTCAAGGAGTGGTTCTTCGTCGTCGAAGTTGGCTACACCACCGATAGGACCGGTTCCTCCGCCGATTGGACCGGCGGTGGTCGCGGCAGCGGAACCGATATCGAAGGACATGAAAGGGATTCCGGAGTTTGATGGACGTGGAGGTTGGAATGGAGCTATTGGTACTCGGCGTTGCTGGATGTTTCCGCCAGTGGCGACCGTCGGGTTCCCGACGGATGGGAAAACTACTGGTGGAACAGCGAATTCCTTCGTCATGGTTGTTGATGTTGAAAGGAAAGGAAATGAAATTAAGGTTTCAAGATCAGTGAATTGGGGATTTTGTTTTTGTCTATTTACTTGGATCTTTCGAATATATTTTTCCGGGTGAAATAAGAAAGGAGAGGGACTGAGGGACTTTACTTTTTTGGAAAACCTCAACAAAGTCCCCAACTTATAGGGATAATTTTAATTAGGTCCCCAACTTAATTTTAATATCGTTTAGATTCTTAAAATGTCAATAAATCCTCAATCAGATCCTTCTATTAGTTTAGGTTAATATAATATTTAAGCATTCATATGATAATCACATAATCTCTCTTTACCTCATTAAAAACTTATTAATTTGCTGAAATATCACATGAAAATCAAATAAATTCTCTTTACCTCGTTAAAAAGTCATTAATTAATTTACTAAAATATTTTACATTACATGATAAAACAGACTAGGAAAAAAGTAAATGCTTCGTGTTTTATATAATTTGGTTAGAATCGTGAGTTTCGTATAATTCAAAACCAAAATTTTAGAAAT
>Ga0325411_1004835_pt1 | contig 15036 bp, 15 predicted proteins | sample PopdelMetagenome_13_FD_206181 | JGI IMG/M metagenome (GOLD analysis project Ga0325411, IMG submission 206181) | Populus deltoides microbial communities from Bellville, Georgia, United States - Xylem-PdIQD-R4 | ecosystem: Host-associated > Plants > Phyllosphere > Stem > Wood/Secondary xylem... | reverse complement strand
AGTCAAAATCTTTAAGAAAGCTCCGATGTCTAATTTCTTTTCTTTATATCTCTCTTTCTTCTGCTTCTTGTACAAACAATACCATTGGAGTTCAAGTTTCAAACCATAGACAAGAGGCCATCGCTTGATGTACTTCTCCCCATTTTCTAGTTCGGTTATTTTTATGAACAAGCATTGCAAAGTTTGTACAATATTTTTTTCTTATCTTTAATTTTTATAAATCTATGTTTAGTTTGTTTAATTTTAAATCTAATAAAGATCAATATTATTTGTTTTTTAAAAAAATATAAAAAATACGTTTTATTTTATTTTGAGTTGCATTGTTATGAAAATCACAATCAATGAGATCATGCCAACCATAACAGGGTGTTATTTTTCAATTTCTTGGAACTGTGCTACTCTTCTAAATTAAAAAAAAAAAATACTGGAATATAACTTAGCTAAAGAAATTATAGGGGCAAAGGGTACGTACATAACATAAGTAGCAATAACATTGCCAGATTTACTGGAACATACTGGTGGTTGAATAATGGTGATTGATTGATTGATTGTACTGAGTTGCCGGCAGATTTGTATTTATTAATTTCCTGCTTGAAATGTGCGTTTAAATATCGATGTAGATGTATCATATGCAGGTCATATGCCCCATATTTTTGTACCTCCAAATCATTTTGTGGGGAGGGAACATCATCCATGGTAGCTCAGAAGCCTGCATTCTCTGTGAATTCTATTTCATATAATATCGAAGCTGGCAGGCAGGCAGGCTGACTGACTGACAGACCCCTCAAATCAGAATTCCATGATAGAACATAGAGCAAAAGAGACCAGTCTAGGGCATTCAGAAATTTTGGCAGCATTGTACTACAAGTCAAGTTTCAGCTCACACGGACAATTAGAGAACGCAAGATGGCCATTTAATGGAGGCACTGCCAGTTGACCTAACCTGAAATTAATGCATTATGTACGAAATATATAGGATAATACATACCCATTGATGATCCCTCAGCAAGGAAAATTCAAGAGGGGGGCTGTTCTTTCCGGCAGTCAAAGTAAAGGCTCATCAGGAATGAGTTGTAGAATAATTCCTGCTTGCAAGGCACCGTCTGAAACTCGGCTCCCTCTATGTCAGAGAGAGATACCATAAGCTGCCAAAATTAATGGAAATCTACACGAATCCTCCAAGTTCTTTGTTGCATGTGATGTGCACATGATTGGATGCGTATGTTGGTTAAAAGAAAGCAAGAGAAAGATACACTGCACAAGTTGACTCGTGATTCCTGAAAAATGAATAATCAAGGATCATGCCAGACCTTTCTCTCTCTCTCCGTCTGGGCCATTGACTAAAAGGAGGTCAACCCATGTGCCTCTTGATAATAAATCAAGCCATTGGCATGCGAATTGTCTATGGAAAACAACGAGCTTGAACGTGGAAGATATTTTAACACCCAAAACCAGTCGGATCCTGCCGCAGAGAGTTAACCCTTGTTCACGGCAAGAGGTTTTGATGCAACAAACCCATTCACCCAATCAAGACTAGTAATAGTTAGACCTGAAAACAGACGAGGGACACGGAGACGTTTTCTGGTGTTAAAGGAATGAAAGGAGTACTAAACCTAACTTCTTATGGAATCAGATATTACAACCTTCTCAAGGATTCTGAGAATAATGCAGGAATTAAATAATGTCAAAAGTTCTAATATTCACGCCTGCTTGAAGACTGGAGAACATGCAGAACTTACAGGATACTGGGAAAAGGAAACAACATGTCATGTACTGTTGATCTGCCATTTGTTGTCTAATAAAATCATATAAAAAACCTACAGAAGTGATAAATATAACGAAATCCCCCAACTTTCCCCTGCCGATATGGAACTCAGACATCCACAACACAGGGCAGGTTTATAGATTATATGGGTTTCAGATTAGTCTTTGATTTTGTCAACCCAACTCCAGGGAACCAGCTGATATGGTCCACAAGTAATTATGTGAACTTTATAGATATTATACAGACCTAAAGGATAGAAAAATAGCATTTAGCAAAGATGACACCCAGTGAGGTTATTTATTCCACCCAGTGAAGATTTGAAATCACATCCTGCAAGGGGATTAGAAGCGAGCTCCCCATTCTGTTCCAACGTTAAGTAAGAGTTTTGACGACTGCAGCATCTGATCTCACAGATCTAAAGCTGAATGAACTAGATAGATCCACTAGATTAAATGCAACATTCAAGGGACCTAAGCTTTTTTTAACCCACATCATCTCTTTCTCAGATCATGCCTTTCGCTTACGAATATCTCTCTGTCATCACATCATGACCTGTCTCTCTTAATTCAACCTAGAAATGAAATCACTTGATATAAAGAAAAGGTTATTTATCAAAGAAAGCCCAGAGCTGAATTTTCTATATCAAACTGAACAGATAATACGATATCAGTTGTCGTCAAGGTAAATAAAATTGCAATCCAAAAGATAAATTCAATGCAAGGACAAAAGTGATTCTCATCTAAAACCCGAGTCACTGCATAATATTCAACAAGAGCGAAGTGAAACAGATTCTACTGACATTGCACTTTTTAGTTCTTCCCTTTCTTATGAAAGAAGAATGTTTCTTTGACACTTCCAACTCTTGGCTTTATTACCAGAATCATTCTCAACCGAGACTCCACTTGCTTCACTCAGAAAGACGAGGCTCTCCACAAAAGTATCCAAATAAAATGTGTCTGACAAAAATATTCCACAACCCCGATTGTCCTTTGTCCACCTCTCCCCAAAAGTATAACCTCGTCATTTGTCATTTTTCCTAAATGCAATTAATCTTCTTACCCCTTTCAAATGTTCAATATTGAAAAGTTTGGTCCAAGATTCCGAAGCACTGTGCTCTTTCTTCACCCACAGTGAATAATGTTCTTCCCCTTGACCAGGTCCTGGAAGGGACCAACGAAAGCATTCTATTAAACACCTTAATAATCTGGAATTGCCATATCCCCGAACACTCCATTCCTCAGAGTAAATGGTATAAATTACACGGGATGCATCATCCCTCTTCAATGGATCATCTGCAAGCCAATGACAAGCACCATTTACAGAAGCAGACCTCGACAGCTACCAAATAAAGCACCTCAGATCATTAGAAATCATTCTACAAGACCTCGAACGCCATTTTCTAATCTTTCAAAGAGACTAAATATCATATATAATAAATCTAGATGTCCAAAATCTTGAGCATCGTCAATAGTCATTACAACCTATACTTTTAAACGAACAAAATTTTTTTTCAGCATAGTAATCAGGAAACCCCCATCTGGGTATAGAAGGTAAAACTCTTTCTCTTCTTTTGAGAAATATTTCATTAGAAGGAGGTCGTTGTTTATTGTGGTGGTTTTGCTAAGATGGCGGGTGATGAAAGTAGGAAAGGAAATTCAAGAACACCATATTTTTGAAACGCAACTGAATCTCAGTAGGTATTTCACTGGTAATCTTGAAAGAATTTATATCATCGGTTCTTGTGGGTATTTCTGAACTTTTTTCTCCTCCTTGTTTCTACCAAGTTTACACTGTTGAAGAACCAAAACCGTTTCTCTCTGTTCTCTCCGAAACCCCACACCTTTCGTTTAAATTTTAAATGGGCCGAAGCCTTCTATCTGTATGGGCTGGGTCTTTCTTTCGTTTTCTTTTCTTTCTTTCTTTCTTTATTTCAATGGAAGAAAAATGTTTTCGTTTGGCCACAAAATAAAATATTCTAAAATATAAGGAAATGATTGATAGAATTAAATTTAGTATTAATATTTTTAAATTATCAATTAAATTCTACTTTATTTTATGTCAAGTTTAAATATATTTATTTAATATCGTAAAAATTTAATTTAAACAAAAATATAAAAAAAGTTGGCTGGTCATTCTATAAAATCATGGAATGAAAACAACAATAAAAGAACTGAGAACAGCATCATCTCCGACCACAAAATTACGAAATAGTAATTCACAAATTACTGCCACCATCTTTATAATAACTCGGCAAGGTTCTAACGTTTACAAGCTGTGACATACAGTAGTTGTTCTTAGATAAACTTCAATTATTGAAGTGTAACGCAAAATATGAAATCTCCTTTTCCATTAAAGTGTGTTATTCAAGTGCAGGAAAAAATTGAATCCATGGTGAGATCAAGTGCACCCTCTCGAAATGGTTTTTCAATCTGTTAAAATGGGGGAGAAAAGGATGGTAACAGTTCTTAAGTTCATCTTGAAGGAGATAAATGACAACACTGTACAGGTAACCTCTACGGAACCACTGGTACAGTATTGGGGTTTTAAATAACAAAAAAAATCCCCGCTCTAATTCCCTACTCGTTAATAAGTTGTCAGTCACTGTAAGAAAAAATTGAGATATCAGTTGATCTGATATGCTGTGGTGGGGGTGGGGAAGAGTATCTGTCCTGAAAGATACAATATGTGAGGCATTAAAGGGCTTTCTTCACATCAAAATAGTTGGAACGCTCCTTGTTCGCAGCATCAACATCATCTGGAGACGCCACGGCAACTGAAACCCATTTATCTTTAACAGCCTCGATTACCTCCCCAAATTCCTTGAAGTCTTTCAAACTGTGGAAAAAAGGAAAGAGAAGAAAGAAATGTTCAAATCTTGAAAAATGGTCTTGATTTTAACCTGTGGCATGAAAGACTCAAACAGATTTAATGACACAAATGTTGGTGTGAATCTATATTCAAAATGGCATTCATTATATATCATTAAAGTCATTCAAATCAATGGATTCGGTAATGTAAATGATATGAGCCTGATCTGTTTTCCCATTATTTCCTTTTTCCATTTCTTTAAAAGAAACTAGCTCTGTCTACCATTCTGGGTGATAACCAATCAATGTTTTTGTATTTATACAAGTGGAGTTTTTGGTCAAGGCAAACAATAAGCAAATAAACATCAATCTTTACCTGGTTGACAATATTTCTTCACGTCTCTTTTGCCTTTCTTCTTCTGTGATTCCCAATAAATACCGCAATAAACTGAAAAGCAATGTAATACAATTTTTTTAGTGTGCTTGACTAATAATATATATATATATATATAAAAGCCAATTAGAACCGCATTTCCCTAAAGTCTTTTTTACTTAACCACCGACTTCCAATTTCAGGCTCGTAGAATTTGATTCCACATAGATGTTGGTTTTTGTATTTTTTGGATACGGGTTTGGTGGGGTGGGGGTAAATAGAAATGAGTTCAGTTTTTCTTGTTTCGAGTACACAAGTTGATAAAAAGCTAAAATCATAACAGAAACACCCTAAAAAGGCAGACAGAGAAGCTAGCAGCCAAACCTACTAACACACAAACACCCCACGTACAATAGAAGACGCTATTGTAGAAGTTCTAAGTGCCTCTGACAGGGCCAATGTCGTGGTTGCATCTCTACCTCACTAAAATATTCCAATCTGTTAAGTACTAACAGTATGTCACTCTGATTCAAATTTTCAATGAAATCTTTGATAGATGATAGCTTAAAGTTTTAAGCTTTGTAGTTTTGATAATGGTTGTAGTTACTGGAAGAATGTGTGTTTATGTTTGAGATAGACTTTGACACTTTGTGTTATTCGATTATGTTATGTTGGTTTTAGTTTTTGGGTTTGTTTGGACAGGATGGTCCAATGCTAAAAGATGCCAAGACTCCACCGATTACAAGGGCTAATACTCGTGGTAATAAAACAGTGAATGAAAAGATTGGAGTTTTGGTTGATCAGAACCGGGTAGAACGATGGAAGGTTAATGATGAAACAAAGGTCTTGAGTGTCCAAAAAATTGACCAGTCAAAAAAGGTTCTGAAACATATTCTCCACATACCTACTATAACCTTTGGCATCTGGCAGCTGGTATGAATCCACGTCTCCAATAGTCCCAATTATTGCTTTGGAGAGAGTATCGTTGTCCATTTGTAATTGACGTAGAAAAGCACCAGTTCCATCATATACATCAAGTGTCTTCAACAAGTTGGGATCACGATAGGATAAAAAGGAGAACACTCCTACAAAAATAACAAAAATCATAAATTGAATTGGTAGATTTATATTATAGCAATTACAACTCCTTTTCTGTTCCAAACAGTGTGTAATCGGAACTCCACGCCAAGCACTGTGTCTCATTGTTTTACCTGAGTGAGTATCAAGATCACAAAACCCTCCATATGCCCCACCACTAACACGCACACGATCCCACAACCATGTATTGCTAATGTATTTGGAGATAACATAAGCACTCCCATTAAGCTGATAACCAGTGTCATAGATATTAGCAGCTTTGCCAACATAATTAACCTGTAGAAGGTGAAAGTTTAGAAATTTCCCCTGGCAACCAGAAAAGAAGACGAAACAGCAGACAGGGAAGTAATTTTTTCACCTGTGTAGGAATCACAATAGCTTCATTTCCTGGAGAAAGTCGAGCATTCCAAGCAGCAGCTTCAACAGAAGACTTGCTAGGAAGCAAATCAAGAAACTTGCTAACATACTTTTCTGAGCTGGTGAGATTTTTCCCATCAGCGGTCATGTTTATCAAGCAGCCATTCTTTGATAACAAGGATGTACGAATTTCCTCAAGAGATGATGAAACTCCAGCCCAATCTTGATCAACTCTCTCCTCAAGAGCTTGCAGGAATTCCAAGTAACTATGACCCCAACAATTGAGTTGTGTCAGTATCATTTCATTTGCAGTAAGAAAGCTCTCCACAAAACTTGAATCTTTCATAATTTATTTATACATGTGAAGCAATTAGCATCATGTCAAAATTGTATATCATTTATTGCACATGTATTAAAATCCTAGAACTGAAACACTTGTATTATATGAGGTTGTTGGATGAAATCAAAGAATTACAGATTAACCAAAAGATGAACATTCCAACCTTACACCACCCATTTGTTCGGAAATCCATCCTGTAACATTTAACTTTGCATCCATTCTTGTAGCTGCAATTCTGTGGCCACTGCCTCTTAAACGGTTCTGAAGATATTTTTCAGAACATCGAGATTATGATCTTAAAGGTAAAGACCCAATTGCATTTCTGATTCAACAGACAAAAAAATATGAATAAGTACCTCCATTCCTGCTTTGCTTTGGGAAACGAACTGCTTAAAGCGTTGCTGGTCCGTAAATTGGACTTCTTGAAGAACGCAATTAACCTACAACAAATAGCATTTCATCAATTCATTGCATCCCAAGGCAACTGATTCTGTAAATGTCGCTATAGACTTCGAAACATAAAGCGTCAGCTCGAGTATTAGAAAATAGGTCTCTTACTATGGTACAGATGTTTGCAGCAAGAGACAAAAGTGGGCTTGAAAAAAATAAAATAAAATAAAATAAAACCATATAAACCCTTAATAAAAAACAATCTTCATGAAAGTAAACTTATAGCTAAATAGTGTACATGCTTACGCAATACCAATAATTAAAAAATGTTGTTAATTTGCCATCTGGGTTTCTTCAGCTGGTTCAGGTATTAAAGGAGAATTTACTAGGACATACAATAAAAAAAAAAGGAAAAAGGAAAGCATGTCCAGATTCTAGAATGCATCACCAATCAGTACATTCAAATGCAAGATACCAGTATTTCAAAAACAGGAACAAGCAAGTGAAAAACATCAAAAGGAACTAGAGCAAAACTAATCAAGTTTCTCCCAGTGTGCTGATGCCTTTAGGAAAAACAAGGCAACTGCAATATCTACAATGACAGAAGTGCTTGAAAGCCACTTCAAATGGATATAGTGACAAAACAATTCAGCTGCACTTACCAGGTTGAATAAGTCCTCAACACGACCTGCCATGGCTTTACCCTGAGCAATTATATGACTGCATGGATCCTCCCTGCCTTGAACGGATGATGTGAATGGATAAACTGATATACCTCCTGTTTTTCTTCCAATCAACTGGTTAAGTTGCACAAATGTCAAATCCTTTGTGCCCATTTCAAGCAATGACTGACTGTGAGAGCATTGAGAAATAGTGAAAATGTGATTATATAGTCTGCAAAGAAATACACAGGGCGCAGCCATTGAAATTGATAAAGAATGGCACATGTTAAGTTTTAAGATTTCTGTTCGGTTAGCCTGACCTAAGTGAAATTTGAACATGTGTTCATAGTGGAGACAGAAGAAGAAAAAACGTGCACAACAAGAAGTGACCATGGAAATAATCTTCAAGGCAACATCTCACCAGAAAAGTGGCACCAAAGGAAGAAGTTCTTGCTTCAGTGATCTCATATTAAAGACAATTTCAGCATAAAGGACATCATTTGTGAAGAGGTCATGCTTCAATACTTTCACTCCATTGATATCCCCAGCCTACAGTTAGTATATAAATGCTAAGCACAAGTCCCCAAAATGGTCATATGCAGGACATTCAAGCACAAAACACTAAAAGCTTAACAATAACCTCAGTGGGAACATGTAAAGGTTCTTTGGGAATGTCAAGCAAAGAGAGGCTTGGAACACTTCTTAAAGCTTCAGGTGGGTCAGGAGTTTCCTGCTTTAATCTCAGCTCCTGTGTAGCATGTGCTAGCTCAGCAAGATCTTCTTCAGTCATGCTTGCTTTTACTTTCTCCAAAATTTCTCTTTCAGCAGCTTCATCACGAGAAGCTTTCTCAGGATCAGGCTGAAACAGAAAACACCCAGTGTCACTGATGCAATTACTGTACAATCATATATAGAAAATGAAATTTCAGATTAAAATGATTACCTGCATTTCAATGGTAACACGATGAAGATTGTTCAAGATAAATTTCTCAATTAAAGGAGAAAAAACAGCTTTGGAACCTTCCTCAGCTATTCTTGCTTTTAGGGCCATCAAGGGTTTCCCATACTTTAAAGGCTCAAAGGGATCCATATCATATATCCATTTGCTCTGCAAACCAAAACTACATCAATGATATCTGAAATAAATAAATGATGACCGGTTTGCAGAAATGAGGGGGAAAACATGCAAAACATACAATGGATTGAAGCATCAGTGATAAGCCACGAGGAAATGACCCAGTGTTGTTTTCCCTTAGAGAAAACTCGATTGTATTCATGGAAGCCTCCACAGCATCTGTCTCAAATCCTTCCTCTGCTAACTTCTTAAGTGTACTCATGACTAATTCTTCTACCTTTTCAATGTCTTCTTCGGAGACACCCTTCAACCCAATACTAAATTGTGGTTGAAGCAGCTCATCTTCAACTCCACCACCAACAATGGCATCTCCAAGACCACTTTCCAGTAAGATTTTCCTCAAGGGTGAAGCAGGGGTTCCCAACATAAGATGATCCAAAAAGCCAAGAGTAAGCTCAGTTTCCAAGTCTAAGGGCTTATCTGCTAGCAACCAATTAAGGCATACCATATGCTTCTTTTTCAAATCACTGCCATCACCAGCCGGATATTTCTCAACAATCCTGACAGGCTCTGAAAAGAATTTCTGTTGCTCAATCCTTGACTCATTTGAAGCTGAACTTGCATCGAACATATCTAGATACTCTGAGAGAGAAAGAGAGAACAATTCAAGTACAAGTTTCTCAGAATCCTGAAATTGCTAATTACTGAACTGGAATATTACAGGTGATAGCATACAAGATGAACATGGATGGTATAATGGTCTTAAGGTACACAACGAACACTATTCCTTACTTAAATAAACAATTTAAGATTTCAAAAGCAAATTGATCATAGAAATTGAAATGGGACATGAACAATCAATAGGCCAGCCTACAGGCTTTGTAAATACACACACACTTAACACATTCTATTTAAACTGTATGATAGCATGATGAAGCATGATGATATGAATATTTAGACAAATTAAAATCAAAGAAACAGTTGCCAAATTCCATCGGGCAAAACCCACTAAATGAATATAAATTTTGGTTTCAATCTAGTTTTCTGAGAATAAAGTTTGACAATTATGGTCCACATCATTTCACCTTCACACCTCTAGCTCTGCAAATGCTTCCCTTTAGGAAAAAATCACCTGAGCATTTTCTAAGATGTTCAGCATGCCTTGCATTTAAGTGAAAAAGAAGTGCTTGCATGCAATGCTTTCATAACTTATCAACAGAGATGGAACTTGGATGCAGTACCACTCAGGATGCGTAAGCGCTCAGTTGGATCGTCATCTCCATAAAACCATATCCTGGCATTGCTGGGGTGGTAATATTTACCGTGAAACTCCTGTATTATTTTAATCAGTAAAGAAGAGAGTCCTGTATGTACCTATTCATAATCAAGAATACACTGATCCTACATGAAACCATGCATAAGCACATGTACAAGAGAAGGAAATAACATATATAGCACACTCACTACAGTAACAGAGATCACACACATGCAAAAAATAAATTAATAAATTCACGCATAAATATTTGCACATTATTGAAAATATTTGACAGCAGATGTACTTTACGGGAAAATCACACCAGGAAGTCAAAGTTCTTGTGCCTGGTAATACATACCAGTGAATGGAAAATGAAGTATTCACTGTCCTAATTTATTTTGAAAAAAAAAACATATGTATTGTTTTTTAAGCTTCTAAAAGCTAAAAACCATTATGAAAACACTCATGTTTTCCAAAACAGACAGATGGATGAGTACCATCAAAGATCCAGAAGTTTATGAATCACATAGTAGAACACTTTTACACTAACAAACTAGAACAGGGATGTTGAGACTGACCTTAAATTGCTCAAACGTCAATTTGGGAATAACTTTTGGATCCCCTCCACTATCAACACCATAGGTATTGTCTGGGAAAAGAGCCTGCACAGAAGTTACGAGTGACAGTTACTACAGATAACATAATTTGTAGTGGAGGCATGTCCATAAAACAAATAATCTATAATGAGCTAATTATCAAACTAATAGCATTCAAATAATTGCTTTCTCAAAATTGCACTTGTGAATGATTGCATGCAGGCATGACTGAACATCTAAGCAGTCAACGTGTTTCATACTGAAATAAGTAAGATCAAACAATTAGAGAAAAGGGAACTTGCCAGCTGAGCAGTCCGTCCTAGAATGTTATCAGGTTGGGAATAGACACCCTTCATTTCATTAAAAACAACTCCTGGGATTAAGGATAAATAAACTCATTAAAGGTGAAGAAACTATATGCAAAACAAGGAATAATACTGCCAAACAAGTAGCTGGGTATATTTCTTAAATATGCAACCTTTATAAGATATTTCTTCTGAAGGGTTGTTGAGCTCAAGATGCCAACCCTCCTGTTGAAAAGTATGGTGATCCTCCACACATTTAGGAAAGAATACAGCATCCAGGTATACATCAACCAAGTTATAGAAATCCTGTTTTGAAAAACAAGATCCAAGTATTAACATCTAAACAAAATCCAAATGAAATGAAAAAAACGCTATTGCCCAAAGTTGCAATATCATACATTTACTAATTCACTGTTACCTTTGTGTTCGTGGAAGCAACTGGGTAGCAGGTCCTGTCAGGATAAGTGAATGCATTCAGAAAAGTATGCAGACTTCCTTTCAACAACTCAACAAATGGTTCTTTCAATGGGTACTTCCTTGACCCGCATAACACACTGTGTTCCAATATGTGTGGTATCCCAGTTGAATCCTTCCTGCATTACACCATTAATCATGATCAGTAGTTTGCACGTCAACTAATTTTGCTACAAAATTTGACTGGCGTAAAATTTTATCAGGTCCTCTCTCAAGAATCTATAAAAATAAAAAAAATTAGCCAAACTTTTCGCTAATAACCAAACTGCAAAGAGCATAAAACACAACAATTTTAATTTCAAATACAAAACACTCCGTAGCCAATTCCTTTCACAAATTCAACACCTCTACAATCATAATAAATTCAAACTTTTCAATGATATCCACGCTCTTCTACTAAAGTACAAATAAACCTCACCATTTAAACACTAAGTTAATCTTAAAGCAACAAAAAAAGGAAAGTCAAATACTATAAAGATAACAATCACAAAAAATAAAGATTTCAATAATATCCATTTTCTTAATAAAAACCACTAGAATTGCATCCACTTAAAATAAAAATTTAGCTTAAAACACGGTGATAATACTAATAATAATGCTAAGAACTTACGGCGGGGTGCGAAAAACAATGCCGAAAACTTTATTCTCATCATCATTGGAAACAGACATGACTTCAGCTCCAGTTTTTTTATGCTTGAATAACACAGCTCTTGATTTACACTCTCCGATAAACTCCTCTGATACTTTCTCAAATCCATATTTCGCCGCAACCTCGTCAGGCAAGGTACTAACATCTGCAACCACACACACACAATCAAAGCTCGAATTTTCATTTTTCTGATATTAGATTAATTTTTTTAAAAAAATGAAGAACGCGTGACCTGGAGAGCATTGGGTGGCGATGGCGTGAGGAGAGGAAGAAGAGAAGTGGTGTTTGATGAAGTTGAAAGATGATGAGCATGGCGTGGCAGAGAGAGGGAGTAATCTACAGCGGCGGCGGAGAAGGAGGGAGCGAGAGGTGAGGGGGTTAATCGGACGGTGGAGATTGCGAGGGGGGAAGGGCGAGGAGCGTGGCGATTTAGATGAGGAAGAGAAAAGGCGAAAGAAGTTGCGGGGAGTGTAGTAGCGAGGGAAAAGGAGTAATTTGCTGGAAGAGCGAAGGAGAATTGCTGTCTCCATTTTCGTGGATGGGGGGGGGGGGGGGGGGGTTGTTAAGGTTTTTGGTTTTGTTTGGGGTTTAACAACGTGGAGAAGAGGGAGAACATCAAAGGAGAAAGAATGGGAAGGACGCTCCTTGGAGTGTCGTTTTGGGCTTTTCCTCTTTTACTTGATCAGAAAAGCATTGGAATGGCAGTAAATGATTTCTGTGGTTCCCTTCTATTATGGTAAAGTGTGTAGTTTGCTTGGAGAGTCGGAAATGAAGAGAGCCAGGTTACAGTTTAATCTTCTTCTTCGCAATTTATATTTTTCATGACAAATAAATATATCCAATGCATCTATATTAGAGCTAGAAATTAAGTTTTTTCTGTGTTTGCTTTTGTATTCATGTTTTAACAAATAATAATTTTATTTAAATTAATTGTCATTTTATATTTTAAAATTATTTTGATATATAAATATCAAAAATAAATTTAAAAAAATTAACCGCTTCCTTTAGATATCAAATCCAAAATAACACAGGCAAATCAACATACAACACAAAATGAAAATGAAAACGTTTGATAAAGTTGTCGTTTCCTGTATTCTTCCATTCCATTACACGCTATGGAAACATATCCTTACCGTATAACATTTTTTTGCATAAAAATGGAACTTAATCTAAAACACGGATCTTGATTTAAATCATCTATCGCTGTTTTTTTTACTACATAGAAAAGACAGACAGACAGACACACAGAGAAAAAAAAAAACCCTCACTTGGTCAGTGGGCCGAGCTTGATTGATGAGAGCAAAGGCCTACGAGAAGAACCGAGGTTTTAGAAAAGAGGTTGCGCTAATAACGGGCTTTCTCCGTCCTTACACAACTAAGTTATGGGTTTTTTCACGGTACTTCTTTGTCGTGGATCTGAGTTATTAAGACCATAAAATCAACGTTTTTATAGTGATGTCAAAAATCAACAAAACTATACACGGCACAGAGTAAAGCTCAATGCACAGTGACAATGAAAAGTTTTTTTTTCTGGCGGTGGAGTGGAGAGAGAAACAATTACATTGCTTTTTATGGAGGAGCAATCCAGTGATGCTAATTTTAACCAAAAAAAAAAATACTTCTTCAAAAAAATTTCAGATCAATCCTAACATGAAGCTCCCTCTTTTTACTTATAATTACAGATACAATTTTTCAGATCCTTCCAAATATATTATTCAGTAAACACACGCGCGCACTTTGTAAAGTATAAAATTTAAAATTATAGAGTATTAAATAACATGTTCAATATAGTCATTTTAGTAATTATGAGATTATTTTTGAAACTTGATCCAGTAATTTAATCTTGTGGATTGAATTTTTTTTTTTTTTTGGGAAATAGGAGGATATTGGCAATGAGATAATCGCTTGTTGAATAAGAGGAAGTAAGGAAAAAAAAAAGGGTAATGTTCTGGTTATATGTATGATTTGTTTATTCAAGTTGGTTATCTGGTTCACTCGAGATTTTTTTTATATATATGTTTCCATCATTTCAGCAGGTATCCATTTATTATATTTTCATTATGTGTTTGGCCTTTCATAATATTTTTTATGGTGTGAGTTTATTCAATCATTTTCGCTTGTATTTATTGTTTAGGCCATGAGTTTTTTAAAGTGGATTTATCTTTTATTTATTTTAAAACATTAGCAAACATAAGCGAATGAATATCTCATATTTATTGTTTCGTAATTGGATAATGCTAATGATTTTTTTATTTACATAAATAGTTATCAATTTATTTAACTAAATGATTGTATAAACTTTTTAAATGACACTTTTAATTTTTCATGTAAAAAAACATATTGAAATAGCTTGCATTCCTGGTATTTTTTTTCAATAAATTATAACTTGCATGCCAAATTCATGATTTTTAATTTTTTTTAGTTTTCCTTTTTTTTCCTTTACACTCTTTTTGGAAAAAATATTATTTTATTATTATTTACACTTGGCCTATTTATATCATTTTTTATTAAATTTTTTAATTCTTTTGTATTTTTTAGTGCTTTTTTCTTTACACATTTTATTTTTGAAAATTTATTTTACAGATATTAAGAAAAAGGCGTTTCACTATAGCAATTGTAACACTGTTTTATATTTTTGCTACGTTAAAAATTAGCTTGACATCTTATATATTTTTATAAATGCTTATGATCTTTATTATATTTTATTATATACAAGTATAGACTTTATGATTCACAGTTATATTTTTTACGTGATGTAAAAAAATGCTTTAATAACACCTACACATTATTTTTTAGTTGAAAAAAAAATTATTCTACCCACAACTAAACAAGTTAAATAGACACATTAACACTATATTTTTTTGTATTTATTAACACAACTAATAGTCAT
>Ga0325411_1004834_pt1 | contig 15036 bp, 10 predicted proteins | sample PopdelMetagenome_13_FD_206181 | JGI IMG/M metagenome (GOLD analysis project Ga0325411, IMG submission 206181) | Populus deltoides microbial communities from Bellville, Georgia, United States - Xylem-PdIQD-R4 | ecosystem: Host-associated > Plants > Phyllosphere > Stem > Wood/Secondary xylem... | reverse complement strand
TAAATATTCGAGCTCGAATAATTCCAACTCTGACGTTGGTAAAAATTCGTAGCTACAAAAAAAATTAGATCAATATTTTTTATTCCTTACTCTAGCGCCTAGTGAATAAAAATAAATTTATTTTTTATGCATGCACATATTTTTTTTATTTTTCTAGCTAAATAAAATAAAATACAACGAATAAAAATAATATAAATTTAAACCGGTATTTTTATTCCTGACTCTGGCGTCAGTGAATAAACCAATAAATTTACATTATTTTTATTCATGCATACACATTTTTTATTTTTTCTACTTTATTATTTTTTTGTTTTTTTTTTTTTGGGCTGGGCCCAGCTCAGCCCACATGGGCTAGGCTCGACCCAGCCAGCCCAGCCCCGTTACTGGCCTAAACCAGTGACCCGGCTGGGCCATACAAGGCACGCGTGATCTAAATCACGCGTGCATGGCCCTTGTTACTAAATAAAAAAAACAAACAGCGAAAATGAAGTAAAGAAAAACGGGAGAAACAGAGCAGAAGATGTACCTAGTGCGTTTGCAGAGGGTTTGCGTGAGATTGCTGAAGGCGATATTTCTGGTCCAAATTTCCTTTTACTCTTTCTGCTTGTCTTCCCCGTTGTATTCCCTTCCTGCGTCTCTATTCGGCTTAATTTTCTTTGTTTTTTTATGCTCTGTTTTCAGAACACCGTCTCTCTCTCTTGGCTTGTTTTTGGTTTCGTGGTTTTAGGCCGATACTGGTGAGGGAAAGGTTTACTTTTGTTGTGGGGTTCTAAAAAAAAAGCTTAAAAATTAGGCTGGTATCTTTGTGTTTCTCTCTTCTGGTTTCGTTCGTCTTCTTTCCCTCTCTCCCCCCTATTGCTTCACTCTCTCCTCCCAGTTCTCCTATTCTTCCCCTCCCCGATTCTATCATTCCTCGTCTGTTTTTTTCATTTTTCTTTTCGCGTGCCTGGCCTTTTCTCTCAATTCACTCTTCCCAGTTTTTCTTTAGTTTTTCCTCATCTCCCGTTCTTGGTTTTTTTTCTTCCCCCCCCCCCGTCGTCCGCTCTCTCATCTTCTCTCGCTTTACAGCCAGAGAATGCCAAGCATTTGAAACGGCTTCCATCCTTTACTCCAGCAACGGCTCCTGAGGACGAAGACGAAGAAGGCGATTAACAAATTCTAAAAACGGCGTCGTTTGTGTGATGGGAACAGCCACTTTCAATCTGGTCACTAAAGTTCTAAAATCATGTAATCAAGTCCCTGGGTAAATTATAATTGGATCCCTGTATTTCTGCTCCTTTTACACATTGGTCCTTGGGTTTTAATTTCTTTTAAATTTGACAAGAATCAGCCCTATAATTTGATAATTGTTCAATTAAGTCCCTGATTTCATTAATTTAATTAAATCCAAGTCCAATTAAGTCTCAAAACTTATCAATTCTCCAATTAAACCTTTAATTGGATTAATTAAATTAATTCCAAGCTCAATTAAGTCTCAAAACTTATCAATTCTCCAATTAAACCCTTAATTGGATTAATTAAATTAATTTCAAGCTCAATTAAGTCTCAAAACTTATCAATTCTCCAATTAAACCCTTGATTGGATTAATTAGATTAATTCCAAAGTTTAATTAAACCAAAAACTTCCAATCATGTTGCCTTTAACCCAAATTTTAATTCAATCTTTATTTATTTCATTTTACTTGTTTTTTCATTATTATCATCATTTTTTTTAAATCCTTTTCAGTAAATAAAATAATAATAATAATAATAATAATAATAATAATAATTAAAATAAAATGGTCAAAAATTGGGTGATGACAAATGGTTTGTTGGATAATATGGAGGTAAACTAATTTTTTTGCAAATTTATTTACCTAACATAGTTAATTAATACATGTTGTGATCATAATTTTATAGAGTTTCGATGGAAGTCATGGATGTATCGAGATTCACTCCAAGGATTTCGGAGGATGGATTATTGTAACGGGATTCAGGGTTTTATTAATTTCGCAACATTTATTCCCAGAAATTTTACTGGAGGCGGTATTAGGTGTCCATGCAAGAAGTGTCAAAATAAAAAGTATCTGCGTCCAGATGTTGTAAAGATGCATCTTCTACATAAAGGATTTATGAAGAATTATCAGTGTTGGTATGCACACGGAGAAGTATTTGTTAGTAAGAGAAGAATGGAAGAAATGGTGGTTGGGTCAACTTCTAGTGCTAGCAACGTGCATGGAGCAACAAATGACAACACTAATCCTTACAGGAATATCGTTATGGATGCAATGAGAATGAATTAAGGTAATGTCAGTCAATGTCCAATTGTAGAAGAAGAACCTAATGCAGATGCAACTAGGTTTTTTGATTTGTTGAAAGATTCTGACGAACCATTATGGGATGGCTGGACAAACCACAGTAAATTATCAGTCGTAGCACACGTGTTCACCATCAAGTCAGATCACGGGTTGACTGAGGCCGGGTATGACAAGATTATTGAATGGACGAGAAGCATTTTACCTAAAGAGAACGGGCTGAAAGAGAACTTATATACTGCAAAGTCCATGATGAAACTCCTCGGTTTAGGATACCAGAAAATTAACATGTGCCCTAATTTCTGCATGTCATACTACCTTGAAAATGTTGAGATGACCGGGTGCATGACATGCGGGCATTCCTGTTACAAACCCAGAACTAGTAGGGGAAAGACTCTAATGGCATACAAAAAACTTAGATACTTCCCAATCACATCTAGACTGCAGAGGTTATTTATGTCACCAAGGACTGCTGAGCACATGACATGGCACAAATCACATGATGCGGTTGATGAAGTGATGGTGTATCCTTCTAACGGCGAAACGTGGAAACACTTTAATAGTGTGCATCCTCACTTTTCAACTGAATCAAGGAACGTGCATCTTGCGTTGTGTATAGACGGATTCAACCCATTCGGGTCATTTGCTGCTCTTATTCTTGTTAGCCTGTCATACTGACGGTTTATAACTTGCCATCGGGGATGTGTATAAGGCCGGAGTTCATGTTTTTATCTATGATCATACCAGGTCTGAGCAATCCGGGGCAGAATATAGATGTTTGTCTTCGTCCGTTGATTGATGAGTTGACGCAGTTATGGTCCTCTAGAGCTTTGACTTATGACATCTCGAGGAAAGAGAATTTTATTATGAGAGCGGCTTTGATGTGGACTATCAATGATTTTCCAACTTATGGAATGCTTTCCGGTTGGAGCACGCTTGGGAAACTAGCATGTCCATACTGCATGGAAAACAACAAGGCATTCACACTAAGAAACGGAGGTAAAACTTCTTTTTTTTACTGTCACCATCGTTTCTTGCCACATAATCACAGGTACAGAAAGAACATAAAAGATTTCTTTGTTGGCAGAGTTGAAAAGGATGTTGCACCCCCGCGTCTTTCTGGTAAAGAATTGCATGATGTTGTAAAATTGTACGGTGACATTGTGTTTGGTCTCCAATCAGGTAAGTAGAAGTTTTCTGGTTTTGGTTTGACCCATAATTGGGTGAAGCAAAGTTTCTTTTGGGAGCTTCCTTATTGGAAGACCAATCTTTTCCGCCAAAACCTTGACGTCATGCACATTGAAAAGAACGTGTTTGAGAACGTTTTCAATACCGTCATGGATGTGAGGGGGAAGACAAAGGACAACATCAAGGCTAGATTGGATGTAGCGCTATTCTGTAACCGTAAAAATATGGAGTTGGTTTGTGATGGGTCACGGGTCACAAAACCAAGAGCAAGCTTCGTGTTAGAGAAAAACGCACAACTATTAGTCTATAAATGGCTTAAGAGTCTGCATTTTTCTGATGGACATGCCTTGAACATATCAAGGCTGGTTAATACCGAGGAATGCAGATTATATGGAATGAAGAGTCATGACTGCCATGTGTTTATGCAAACACGCATCCCATTAGCTTTTCATGATTTATTGTCATAGAGGATATGGGATGCACTCAAAGAGATTAGTTATTTTTTTAGAGATTTATGCTCCAGCAAGTTGAATGTTGATCACATTGAGAGGCTTGAAACAAATATCATCGAGACACTATGCAAACTTGAGATGATATTCCCTCCATCATTTTTTTACTCAATGGAGCATCTACCGTTCGAGGCAAAAGTTGGAGGACCGGTCCAGTATAGATGGATGTACCCATTCGAACGGTTAGATATTACAGTTGCAATGTAATTCATATATAAAAGTATTTTCTTTATTTTTGTTCATTGAAAATACTTGATTAATTCAATGCAGGTACTTGTTCAATCTCAAGAAAAAGGTTAAGAATAAGGCGCATGTTAAGGCTTTGATATGTGAGGCCTATATTGTTGAGGAGATTTCAACATTTATCTCGTACTATTTCAAACCTCATCTGATAACGAGAATCAATTGCGTTCCACGGCATGATTATGGCAGTGAAGTGTCTTCCAGTGGGAACTTGTCAATATTCTCCAATCCTGGATGACCCACACCTAAAAATGCTGTAAGAGGAAGATATTTGTCAGAAATAGAGTCCAAACAAGCACACAATTATGTTCTATTTAACTGTGATGAACTGAGACATTTTATCCAGTAAGTGTATATATGTGTAATACTAATTAAACTTTGTCAATAATATACTATTAATTAGATATTGTAATATAATACACTCATTACCACTTGCAAGGAATATCGACAATATTTGTTGTCCAATAACTCACAGCTGACCGAATCCCAAATCTTTCAATTACAAGATAAATAATTTGCAACATGGTTTAGAACACATGTAAGCACTATCAAAAACTCATTCTCACTTGTAAAATTATTGTATGCATGTCATTACGTGATTCTCGTTTACTGTTCATGATGTACATTATATACAAGGTTTATCAAATGGGAAGGGGTGCTGCTAAGTCATTGTCTTCACTAAGCCTGGGCCTTAAAAGAAATGTTAAGTGCTACAACGGGTATTTTTTCAATGGATATGTTTTCCATACTGAAGAATACGGGCATGGTAGAAAGACATACAACATCGGTGTTTATGTTAAGGGATCGTCTAGTAATGAGTTAGAAGTTGACTACTATGGTAGATTAGAAGAAGTCGTCGAACTGCAATATCATAGCGAGCAAAATAGAGTGCTTTTATTCAAATGATATTGGTGTGACACGACTAACAGAGGAATCAGAGTTTATCCATATTATAGTCTGGTAGAAATCAACTCAAAAACTAGACTCTGCAACGTAAACGATGTCTTTGTTTTCGCAAAGCAATGTCAAAAGGTTTATTACACATACACACCTTCTTTTAGAAAGGATCGATCAAGAGTGGATTTGGTGTGTGTTTTAAAAACGAAACTCAGTGGTCGTGTCGAGCTTGTTCAGGATGAGAACGAAGACACAAGTGTGTGAGATGAAGTCTTTCAAGTTAGTGAGTTGGTTGAACCATATCGAGTCGCTCCTTCGGTTGACTTAGAAGAAAATTCAAATTTTCATGTTTTCGATAATAGTCTTATTGATGTTGACGCAGAGGAGTTGAAGGTTGTTTTGAGCTCTAGCGGACAAGCAAATGTTGATGAAGATGATGACCATATTGAAGATTGCGATGAAGGTGATGACTATTCAATTGATGATGAAGAAGAAGAAAATTCTGACTAACTATCAGAATGAAGCCCTGTGTAAAACCCTTTTTTCATGTAATATAGATTATGGATGATATATTTTGTTACATGAAATATGTATTGTTTAAGCACTGTTGTTATTGTTTTGTGCGATAGATAGTTTATCATATAAGTGTTTGTAGGAACGTAAATAGCCAATACAAATATAATTTTTCTTGTACACTTACCGACGTCCATACCGACGGAATAAGGTTCGTCGGTATTTCACAGAGAGTTCAAATCACTTGAAATACCAAAATTACCGACGTATATACCGAAGGAATAAGGTCCGTCGGCATTTCACAGAGAGTTCAAAAATAATCACTTGAAATACCAAAATTACCGACGTATATTCCGACAGAATAAGGTCCGTCAGCATTTAACAGAGAGTTCGAAAATAATCACTTTAAATGCCACAATCACCGACACATTTACCGACGGAATTAAGACCATCGGTCATTTGTCGGCGGGTAATATTACCAACCAAATCACCGACGGACTGTACGAATTCCAAAGGGCGATGCATTAAATGCATCTCTGACCGCATGAGTTTACTGACAGAATTACCAACGAACAGCAAACAATATGGGTTTTTTTTTTTGTTTTAGCTATTTTTATTTTTTTATGTTTTTTGTTTCGGCGTATTTTTATAATGTAGATAAAGTCTTGAAATCAATACATTATTAAGGTATGCATGTTTCATTCCTAAATTCTACAGTTTTTTTTTTGAATTTTTTGAATATATTTTATTGTTGTATTGATATAATTATTGAATAATTTGTTAAATTTTAATTGTTAATGTTGAATTTACCTTAGAATAAGTAATTGAATATGTTGGAATAATTAGTAATTTTACTACATTATTGCATGATTTGTGTTTAATTATTTGTATTAATTTTAATTGTTAGTCTAGAGTTTTTGTTGAATTTATTGAATATTTTTTATTGTTTGTATTTATATAATGATTGAATAATTTGTTGAATTGTAATTGTTAATGTTGAATTTACCTTAGAATAAGTAATTGAATATGTTGGAATAATTAGTAATTTTACTACATTATTGCATGATTTGTGTTTAATTATTTGCATTAATTTTAATTGTTAGTCTAGAGTTTTTATTGAATTTATTGAATATTTTTTATTGTTTGTATTTATATAATGATTGAATATGTTGTTAATGTTGAATTTACCTTGTAATTAGTATGAATGTTATATGCATAGATGTTATGTTATATATATACAATATTAGTATAAATGGAGTCAATTGGTTGTGGTTTTTGTCAATATTTGCAGGTTTGTGGATTTGGGTAGTATCCAGTATATGGGAGGTGCTGTCGATTTTTTTTTAACATTCGAAGTTAATTATATAATTATTCGTATACAATTGTGTAGATGCGTAGAACGAAAACCAGAGCTGGTCGCTCATGTCTGTTCGCAGCTAGTTCTTATAGCAGCGAGGATGACGTATCCTTAGGTGCCTCTTCTTGAGAAACACCTGCGCCACCTGCACCGTCAACCGATGCTGCCTCTTCCAGCGCGGGTTCACAGCGCAAAAGTGGCGTGCCTTTGCAGCGGAATCAATTCACCCGCAAATACGAGGCACAGTGGAAGGATGACCTTTCAATGTAAGTTTGTTAAGGTTTTAGTTTTTTCTTTTAAATTATAAAATAATTTATGAACAACTAATCAATATTTCATGAATTTAATTTATTTTCAGGTTCACAAACATTGAGGCCGCCTGAGTAATATCATTGGCATTTAAATCATCGATGGAGATTCCATTATTTCAATGGAGTTAGTTATCCAGACATTCTGAATGGATAGCTCAAATCGATGCATGGTTTAGCAGATTTGAAGTTGGTGTTAATTTCTAATTTCCAGCTTATATCTAATAATTTATTAATATAATTGTAACTAAATTATTATTTTTATTTATCTAATTATTTATACACAACATAAATTCACCTGGGACAGGGCGCATGACAAAGTTGTGAGGAGGGTGTGGGAAAATCACGCAGCAATTAGGTAACATTGAAAAAAATACAAGATATTTTTATAAAAAAAATTTATGTTTCAACTTCTAATTTCTCGCTATGGAAGTAGGTTGCGTGATTTTTGGTATGAATCACAAAAGAAGGCAAAAAAAGCCGCGAGAGATAAGGGTCTCCAAAGCTGGAATGACGTGGCGGTTTGGAGGGATTTCAAACCGATATACATCCCAGAAGATATATGGACGCACTATCTTGAGCACGTGATGTTTGAGCGGTTCACACGACGCTCACAGTCCGGTGTTGGCAACCGAAATCGACCAATTCATGGCTCGGTGACAACGCACACCGGTGGCTCCGTTCCGTTTGCTGCACATGTGAAACAGAAGGTAAGATTAATTTCAAAGAAATATATCGTTAGATTAATTTGTTGTTAATTAATCTTTTTTCATTATAGGCTACGTCTCTTGGATGTGAGCCGAGCCCGATGGAGCTGTTTGTGGAGACACACGTGCGGAGTCAAGACCGCCACAAGGGGGTGCAACAGTTCGTTGACAACCGTGCTCAACACTTCGTGGTATGTTTGTTCAACCATTTTATTTTGTAAGTTATTATTTTTATTGAATTGAATATGATGATTACTTTTTTTTATTTTTAGGAGACCTATAATAGCCGGTTGAGGGAGAGATATGGGGACGATCCTTTAACCCTTTTGGAATTCGATCCGGATTTGTGGATAGAGGTTGGATAGTCTGGTGGACCTGATAAAAATTAGGTTTACGGGCTCTCCAACACTATGGTCGAGAACTTGCGGGCGGCCCGTAGTGTTTCAACCGTTAGGAGCTCCCAATCAGTATCAAGCACCCAATCTAAGGAGTTCGTGGCCTTGTAGCAACACACGGCTCAACTCACCAAAAAATACGACCACCTCAAAGCGGAGCGTGCACAACAAAAAGCGGAGGATGCACAACGGTATGCACAACTCAAAGCGGAGCATGCACAACATTATGCACAACAAAAAGCGAAGCATGACCAGCTTCGCGAATTTATCATGAACATGGCATCATAGAGTGGTGATACATATATGCCTACTCCTTTTTTGTCGTATAATAACCAGCCTCCTCCTCCTCCTCCTCCTCCTCCTCCTCCTCCAGCTCCACCATTATGTTAATTTGTAATGAATATTATTTAACTTTAATAGTTAATTTAACATTTTTTTTAAACACATTCAGTTTGTGATGAATATTATTTAATTTTATTTCTTTTGTTTTTGATGTTTAATAAAAAATTTATTTGCATAATTGGTTTTTTATTACCATTAATTTATATAATTTTATATTATGTATTCTAAATAATTTTTTAAAAACATATTAAAAATAATCACAGAGGGTTTTACCGACGGAATATATCCATCGGCATTTGACAGTAGCTGCCACAGTCACCGATAAATTTACACACGAATATATTCGGTCGGCATTAGAGACTCACCAACAACTTTACCGACAGACTTAAGCCGTCGGTCTTTTACAGTGCCTGCTACAACGACCAATGAATTTACAGACGGAGATCTTTGATTGGTATTCCAAACATTCACCTACGGTTTTAAACCGTCGGTATGTCACACTATCACCGACGGGCTAAAATTCATTGGTATATTTCAAGCAGGAAAATTTTTTTGGCGCGCAATTTCCATCTGTAAAACCATCAGCAAATTTTTTTTTTATTTTTCCTACCGATATAGCGACGGAATATGGTATTACCGACGAAAGGAAAGCCGACAGCCGTTTTCTATCATTGATGATGTCGGTAAATAAATTACCGATGAAATCTTAATCACATTCCGACGGAATATTTTTGTCGGTAAAACTGTTAAATCTTGTAGTGAAAATTAAGAACATTTAAACTGAAATGTTTATCAGACATGCCTAATTAATGTACTTTAAGTGCATGGTGTCTCTTCAACTAGAGACATTCCTTAACTCGATCGTTATCCACATTCACTTTAATTAGGGGTGATTATTTTCGGTTCGGTTCGGTTTTTACCTATAAAAAACACCAAACTGGTTTTTTTAAAAAAACCAAAACCGAACCGAAACCGAAACCGAGTTAAATCGACCGGTTTCGGCCCGGTCCGATCCGGTTCGGTTCTTGATTTCAAAAAACCAAGAAAACCTATGCCTCATTTCCTGAGCCTTGTCACCATCAAACAAAACAAACTTAGCAAGATCTTGTTTGAGATTGAACTGGTCTTGTTTGAGAAACGAAACAAACTTATGCCTCATTTCCTGAGCCTTGTCACCATCGAGATCAAGCAAATGGAAGCAGCGGTCTTCCTTTTCATTCTCAACAAGTTCAACAGTTCCCTCCCATTCATTCCTTTTTAACTTTCTATAATAATTCTTAGCTGCAACAGTCAAATAATCTTCCTCAGCTACAAAGATCAACATCCTCTCGCACCCAAGCCTAGCCAAATTCTCTACACCCGGATTCATCCTAGGATCAAGAGGCGAGAGGGGGCTGCTTCTAAGTCTAGGGGGAGGGGGAGGGAAAGGGAGAGAAAGAGAGAGAGGCGAAAAGGGGCTGCTGGTGGCTAGAGTTAATGGGGAGGGGGGAATTTTTCTATTTATAGTACCTTTTTTTGAACTGGTTCAGTTCGGTCCGGGTTAACTGGTTCCTGCATTCAAAACCGAAAACCGAACCAAACCGGGATTTTTTCTAACTATTCTAATCGGTTTTTTTTCTCGGTTCGGTTTTTTCGGTTAATTTTTTTTTGGTTTTCTCGATTTATTCGGTTTTCTGGTTTTTTTGCACACCCCTAACTTTAAGTGCATTCTCCCCCTTGTATCTTATAAAATCAACATTCGAACAGTAATTATTTTTTTTGCACACCCCTAACTTTAAGTGCATTCTCCCCATTGTATCTTATAAAATCAACATTCGAACAGTAATTAAACAGTATTTTAGCTAATGTGGAAATAATTTTCAACAGTGAGAGACTGGATAGGACATGGAAGGCAATTTAAGACATTCCCTACATCCCTTTTTTAATATCTTTACATTCCCAGGCATGGCATAAAGTCTTTGAATCTTCTGCATGAAAAAGCTGGTCACTCATTGATTCTATTTTCTCTGACAAGATCTCTTCTTGTCTCTAAAATCTTGATGCTCTTCTTTCCTGGATTGGCGTCTCTGTCCTTCAAATTAATACCCCTTCACCGTCGTAACCCCTCTCTCTCTTGTGCATTATTAGGGTCAAATTTCTTTGACGTGACAGGAACTACTAGTTTAATCGCCAACCTGAGAAACTGGATAAAAGAGTGAAGCCATCGGATCTGTTCTTCAAAAATTATATATCAGCAATATGCATGGTGATAGGAGCTTCATAGCCAGCATGACTGATACGAACGAATGGCATGTGCTTCCGGATGTGATTCAAAATGCAAATCTTTCACTTAAAAATTGAAGAAGAAATTACTTTTACTTTACATGCATTTCGATCGATCGGTTGAACTTTCAATTCATGTTTGGGAATTGCAAGCAATTAATTGTTGAAAATGATCTTGCAAGGTAATCTTAGCATGCGGGGATGATAATATATTATTTCGTATCAGAATCAAGTTTTTTAACGATCAAGAATAACTAGAGTTAATTTGTACGTAAATTGAGAGCATTTTTCTTCTTCTTTTTTCTTAAATCTCTAATAACTAAACTACAACTCACCACTCATTTCTCTTTTTAAATTAATTAAAAAAAATCCAGGGTAGTAATGGACATGCAGATTTCGAATCTCAAAAACTTTTATTTGAGTTGACATGTTAAAAAAATAATATAAAAATATTTATAAAATCTCATTTAATAATTTAATTTTTTAATTAAGAAATTTTTTTTATACTCCTTAAAAAATAAGTTACTACTAGGAATACTAATTGGTTCCACAAACGTTTTTTTCCTAATGGATTGTTTTCATCAAATCAAAATTTAGGATTTTTTTTATTAAGAGTATGCATATTTTTTCCTTTTCAATTCAAATATTTATTCTTGAAAAAACTGTTTTGTTGTCAAAATTAGAAAAAAATACATGAATTAAAAAAAAAAAAGATGTTTTTTTAATGAAAAAATGCATAAAAAAACCTAAATCGCCTTGCAATATTTTATTATAAAAAGTGTTAAATTAATGTTGTTTTAAAAGAACAAAAAAAAAAGAGTCAAACCCCGGTGTTGATGAATTAATTAATTAATCTTAAGTACGCTACCAGGTCGTCATTCTTCACTTCAATTTAATTTAAAATTCAGCTTGCGCTAAAGATCAAATCGTCGACATGCTGATTAATTGAGTAATATTTAATAACATTGTTAAAAATTTCTCAGCCCCGATACACTAATTATTGCAATGTAAATTTTCTTTTTAATAAGGCTTCGTCACGAATTATATAAGAAATGAGTTAATTATAAACGGGATTTAAAACACACATATTAAATATATAGTTTTTCAAACCATATTTTCTCCATTTCTCTTCTCATCCTTCTATTTCATGAAAGAAATAGAAACATAAAATAATTTGAAACTGGGAAATGAAAAGAGGAAGCCATAAACGAATTTACTCATGGAACCGAAGCAATTAGGATGTGGGCTGGATAAATGCTCAGAAAAGTTTTAACTTTCAAGCTTTGGATTTGGGAAGCTATGGAAGGAGAAAGGAAGAGAGTTTTGTTGGTTATAATTGAAGGCTCAGTTAGAGGAACGATGGAAGAAGGAAGAAGAGAACGAAGACATGACTTTTTCTGACTTAAGGGTACAGCCCCATAACACAACGACTTTAGTCTCCATCTGCCAGAAGAACCTAAAATCTCATCACTTAAATACCCTATTAAACACACCTCCATAAGGCAGACAAGTCCATGTGAACATAAATGATAAATCCTTGGTTTTTGAAACCCTAACCATCCCTAACACTAATTGCTATCTTGGAGTATGTTTTTCTAAAAGTATATTTAAAAAAAAAATTAAGTTATTAAATAAAATTTTAAAATATTATTTATATAATTTTTTTAATATACATGAAACATGTATAGAATTGTGTTATTGATTAAAAAGAAACGAGAGGAATAAAATTCGATCTCATAACTGTTTGGTTATCAAAATTTTAATATTTTATTAAAAAATCATCTCATCTAAAAATTTAAGTTTTTTTTATATATTTTCAGGTGATTTTGATGATATGATGTTAAAAATAATTTTAAAAAAATAAAAAAATATTATTTTAATATATTTTTATATAAAAAATATTTAAAAAAACACTATCTAGAACACTGCACACACACGAATACATTGTTGCTTTATTTTTCAAAATTTCCAAGGTACAAGGGGCTGAAATTCAAACGAAAACCATTTTTTTCATGGCAATGGAAATTAAATTATAGAAATAAATGCGAAGACATTGAAATCATTACTCTCTAGTTCAAACCACATCACTACTAGTATCTATGATGAGTTTTTCAGTAAACCCAAAAAGACTACAGTTTTTCCCGTGAAACCCACCCCCGGCTCTTTATTGCTCCTGGAAAGTGGAAACAGTCGAAGAGAATTACTTTGCAGCAGAGTTTATAGTTTATAGCTGGCGTTGGACGCTTAGTTTGAAATTGGCAATTCTTAAAGTAAATTGGCACTTCCCAACGAGAAATTAAATTTTCCACTAACCAATTCAAATTAATTATAAATTAGATACTTCAAATTAATTATCCTGTACTCATAACTTAAATCATAAATTTAGTATATTAACCCGGGTTAATATTATATGTTGTTATTTTAATATTAAAAATATATCATCTTAAAATAAATCAAAGAATGTTTTTACAATTTGTATGGGTCGTTTTTTTAATTCGTAAAGTCATCCAAATTATATTAAATCAATTCTTGCAAGATATAATTTTTTTTACTAGAAAAAATTATTAGCAATATCTGAATGTATTTTTTGTTCAAGAAAAATTTGACTCATGACACGATTTGCCACGTAGTGCAGGTCAATAATTTAGTAAAAAAAAACTAAAGGAGAAGGAAGTTTTACTGTTTTTATCCTCACATAACACTATTCACTAATATTAGGTTTATTGGGGATTAGACTACGTAATGTTTTTCAATTTACTTTTAATAGAGTTATCTTAAACTCATGATCAAAACCGTAGATTTGATGAGTTAACTCGAGTTTTTTATTCCTTTTCTCAATTAACTTTTTTTTCTCATTCTCATTATTCATCATTAGATTAATAAGGAATTAGACTTTGTATTTTATTTTAATTTGCTTTCCAAGAAGTTATCCTCATCTCAAAACTCGAGTTATAGATTTAGCAGGTTAACCTTAGTGGACCCAAGTTTTTTTTTGTGCTTTTTTTAATCAATCTTTTCTAATTTCATCTTTAAACACTAAGTTGATTGAGAACCGAGTTTCATAATTTATTTTAATTTATTTTTTATTGGGTTATCTTGATCTCATGACCAGAATCGCAACTTTACCAGGTTAACTTGAGTTAACCCGAGTCATTTTTTTGTTATTTTTTATTAGTTTTTTTTCTTCAATTTTATTTTTTAACATCGAATTTTTTAAAAATTGAGCTTTATGATTTGATTTAATTTAATTTGTTTTTTATAAAGTTATCATGATTTCATAACTTGATATACGAATTGATAACTTAATCTAGGTTGATCTAAATTGATTCAATGTGTTACTGTCTTAATACTTATTAAAAAAATATTATTTTAAATCAAATTATATTTTTACCTCCTATCTATGTTATCTTTAATCCCACTAAATCGACCGACTCATATTAAAACAATCCCCTTTTTAGCAATGTCAAGACATTTATTTTATGTTAAAGAAAAAACAAATTTGATCCCTAACATTGTTTGGGCCAATTATTTTCTAACTACATATAGTATTTTTTCCAAAAATAAAAAATAAAATTTACCATGTGTGTATTTGTTTTAGTGTTCAAAAGAGGGTTTTTAATCTTTGAATTTTTTGCTTCAAATAATTTTTTATGACTTTGTATTATTTTGATGTGTTAATATTAAAATAAAATTTTAAAAATAAAAAAATATTATTTCAATGTACTTTTAAGTAAAATATACTTTGAAAAGTAACTACTGTTATAATTCCAAACATTATCTATGTAGTGTTAACTGTTAAGTTTTTTAAATTAAAATAAATTTGAAAAGCAAGTTATAAAATAAAACAAATATTCATTAAAATACTTTGTCCCATCAACATGATATAAAAAAAAATATTCTCCCATTTACATTTTCTTAAGAGAATATTTAATCTTTTATTAATTATATTTTGAATGCTTATTAATTGTAATAATTAGCAAAATGGACTCGGGATTTAATAATTTAGAATTCAGCTCAGGAA
>Ga0325411_1004829_pt1 | contig 15042 bp, 10 predicted proteins | sample PopdelMetagenome_13_FD_206181 | JGI IMG/M metagenome (GOLD analysis project Ga0325411, IMG submission 206181) | Populus deltoides microbial communities from Bellville, Georgia, United States - Xylem-PdIQD-R4 | ecosystem: Host-associated > Plants > Phyllosphere > Stem > Wood/Secondary xylem... | reverse complement strand
CTTTAACTTTTAATTCTTTCAAAATTGATCAATTAACTCTCAAATTACATCCCCAAACTTCAAATTTCGCTGTCTTAACCCCATTGTCAACTATATTTAGTTTTTTGTATTATTTGTTCAAAAATTGAGTTATGAAAAACATAATTAATACTAACCTTAAACCTTGAAAATCATGCATCGACCTATGGTTTTCATTCAGAATGTTTGGAAACCTCGATCCATTGAAATAATGAAATTTTCATCTATGATTTAAAGGCCGACGTTATTGTTCTCGTAACCTCAATGTTTTTAAACCTGAAAGTGTATTTGTTAAATGAAATTATTTTAAAAAAATTATTAAACATGTCGTTGTGAAAACAAAACAAACTTACATTTAAAGGTCATCCCTCCACTAGGCCTCATACTTGCTGGTAAATGGATCCGGCTGTGAAGGGACGCGTCCTTGACATTGCGGCATCGCACTCGACGAGCCCGCATCATAAGTCGATGTTTATGCCTTTAACATTAGATTTATTGAGAATTGAATTTTATAATTTGTTTCAATTTGCTTTTCATAAGGTTATTGTTTGGTTTTCATGCGGTTCTCGCTATCTCATGATCCAAGTCATGAATTTTACGGGTTAACAAAGGTTGGTTCTGATCGATTCAATATATCATCGTCTCATATTTAAGAGAGAAAAAAGATGTTCAGTATTTAAAAAGTGTTGGCTAATATAAATTGGATTTTTATTTTATAATTAATTTTTTTTCCACAAAACACGTTAACAATAATTTAATATTTTTTTTATATTTTTTAAAAAATTAGCAAGCCAAGTATCTAGTTTTACTTAATCAAATAGCATATATTAATCTCTCTTTCTAAGACAAGGGACGTTATTAGCCAATTGATTCTTTTCTATGATAAAAAAATATTTTCAAATCATGAAATATAAATCTTAAATAGAATAATTATAATTAATTATAAGAGTGATTTATTGATAAAACATTAATTACATGATACCACATCACTTAATGAAGAATTTTAGTAAACAAAAATAAGTATCTTAGATCATTGATCGTAAAAAAAATAGGAAAATTATATACAAACAAACTTTATTATTAAACTTTTTATATGTTTCAGCCTTACCTAAATAGTGGTAAATTAAGGGCAAACCTAAAGAATACTTTCCAACTACATAGATAGTTTCAGCCTTACCTAAATAATTTTTTATATGAACTTTATTATTAAACTTTTTATAAATTCTCAATTTAAGGACTTTTAGCATTTTTTAAAGCCTTTCGTCCATGTTTTCATCAAAATCTTTTTTTTTTTTGTGAGAATAGTCTCATTTTTTATGTACATATTTGAAAAATCAAAATAGTTTAATTGTAAGATTATACAAAAATAGTGTGTGCAAAATTGAGAATATCTCAATAACTTGTGGTATATCCAAAATTTAAATTATTGGTCTTCTAAAAAAAGTAACTTTCACATGCGTTTTTATGAGGATTTTGTAGAAAAAATATTTTGGAGGCTAAATGAAAATTTTCTTATTATTTCTTATAAGTTTGGATTTGATTTTTTTTTTCTTTTTTGTATTTGTCTCTCCCCTTAAAATGGACACATTGAGTAGATCTAGAAGCACTCTAATATTTAACCATGTTTTTTCCTTTGCCCTTTTTTTTTCATTGGAAGATCCATTATATAATATATAATTAAATAAACGAAATTCATTAGAATGTGAACTTGCTTAACTAAAAATTTCTGTTACATAAAAAGAAAAGGTTTTACGATAAATAAAAATATTGAATATTTTTTTTGAGTTAAAGTTCTATTTTCTTTTACACTACATGTTACATAATTAAAAAAAAATAAAAAACATAAAAATTATTCAATCTTGTTAAAAGTTTTGTCTCATAGACACGTTAAGTTACGCTGCTTCTTCTTTTTTAAGTTTTCTATTCTTTTGTTTTTTCTATGATGCATGTAATAATACGAGTTTTTAATTTGTAAGATGGTTAACCTCTTCTAAATTAAAATTTCTCAGAATTTAGTAAGTGAGAAAAGATGAATACGTAAAACACACACACGTACAAACTAACTTAAACTATATTTATATTAATTATGCATAATTGCTTGAATATAAAAATCTTAAAGAGATAATTCAACTGGTCGGATCTTCAATTTGCTGTTCAATGTTCACAAGTTTGAGTCTCTTCAAAATGACTGGAGACTTACATGATCATTAACTTTAGAACCCGTGGGATTAGTCGGGGTACGAGCAAACTAGTCTGGACACCTATGTTAATAAAAAAACAAAAATTTAAGTTGATTCAAAAATAATTTTTAACGTCGAAAAAGAATAGAAAGTGGCATTACCCACTCGTATAAAAGACTTATAATTTTTATTTTATTTTTTCGTAGAAGGATGATGACTGTTAAGGGCATTGATTTGTTTGTCATATGTATTTGAATGTTTGGTTAGCTTATGAATCGTAGAATATTTGGTATGTTATTGAATGGTTGGAAACAAAACTACGTCTGAAAGTTAGATAGAGATTCTACTAAGCTGTAGACATCGAAAATCAGTGAGTGATATTAATGATTGTAAGCGATGCCTTGTCCGTATTAGTATAGTTATAGGTATGTGCATAAAGATAACTCAGAAAAGGAATGAATGAGGCACACCACTCATAGTATGTAAAAAGATAAAAAAAAAACATGTGTACTTGTTCGAGTTACATGCTGAGGAGCACTAACACGTGCTAAGTATCAAAATAAAAGAAAGACCCTGAAGAAAATATGGTTATTTCCATATTTATCTAATTAAGCATGACTTTATCTCCCTACCAAGCATACCAAAAAAAAAAAAAAGTTTTAATCCTACTAATATGAACTACTGTGAATATAAAAATTCATAAATTCACAGTTAAATTAACTTTTTTAAAAATAGCAAAATTCAATCTTTTAAATTGAGTTTGACACACGATAACATGTATCGAAGTACTAAGACTATAATCATCAAACCCCACCTAATGATTACAAAAATCACAAATGAGAAGTATGAAAAATACCATGAAGATTGATTAATTCTTTGATAAGTCAAAAGAAGTTCTTTTAAGAACTAAAGCATGAGAAATCTCTCACAACACACAATAATAATTGCTAAAATCAAAATCTATAAAAAAACTCTGATTACAAATGTCGCACCCTCGTGGCAAAGCACGACATCATGGCGACCCTCGATTGATTTCTTTGTTTTTTTTTTTGTGAATAAGGGAGTCGCCACCTAGTATTATGGTCACTAGGAACCCTAACTGATCTTTTAGAGATTCTAAGGCAAGGGACTGACTGTATAAAAGGGAATGTATTAGCACCCCTATTACGCCCTACCTAAGGTAAGCTGCTTGGTGTTTGGTTTGCCTTATAATTGCTATGGTGTTGGTGTTCTCTTAATTAGTTTTCCTAGGATAGGTTTGCTATAATGAATGGATTTGGGTTCAAAGTCTAAAAGTAAGAACCCTTGGCTAATATGGATCATACCTTTAGATATGTCTATAAAGTATCAAAGAGAACCAATGCAGATCTCTTGAAATCTGTGTTTGATTCAAACTAAATTTATTAAGATAGAAATCCAAGGAGATTCCATGCGCTTTAAAAGCTCATTTTTCCCTTAGTATTTCAAGAGTTTGTGACTCGTAAATCGCAAGGAGAAGGGACAAAAATTTAGAAATCTAAGGAAATTCAAGGCGCTTTAAAAGCCTATTTTGCCTTAGTGTTTCATACTCTTATGGCTCGTAAACCATGAAGTCAAAAATTAAAATGTCCTTGATTATAATCAAGGCTTCTTTCAAGGATGTGTGATGACTTATTATTCCTAGAAAATTATTTTGGATATTTACCACTTAGGGTTTCTTTATCCAAATATTAACGGTGAGTAATAACAAGTTATTCCCAATAATATTTTGGATATTCATCCCTTTGGGATTTCTTTATCTAAACATTTACGATGAATAATAGATGAATTCCCCCTAAAATAAGATTTTTGTATTTTTTAGAATATTGGCCAATACCCTTTGGAGTTTTACAAACATGTTGTAAAATCCAGAATGTAAGAAAATAATTTTTTCTGTTGTGTTTAAAAAATCCATGCAAAAACACATTTTCAAAACTTCAAATATATTTTTTTTTTTTATATAAAAAAATGTTAAAACATGTTAGGGTATGAGCTGTATGCTACAAGAAAGCCTTTATTTTTTATCAGAACACAAACATCACAATTAAACACAAACATCACAATAAAAGTTAACTAGCCGTCACATATATTCTAAGATTTATAAAAAGCATAAAGCAACTAAAAAAAAACATTCAAAGCCAACTCAACTCAAACTCCACTCAAACAGGGTTCGGCTCGCCTACTTCAACTTAAAATTCTATAACTGGAAAAACAAGTCTGTATGCCTAAGGAAGCCAAAGTTTTGAAACCTAGATTTTGAACTCATAAAAACATCATGGTCGGCTATCCTTTCTCCAGCGTGTAGAAAAAAAAGTGAAGGTCCCTAAACTTAAAAATTCCTAAATGATTAGTACTTCAAAGTGCATTTTATCAAGGTTTTATATCATCGTTTTGCACTTAAAGTATCAATATCTCCTTAACTAGAGCATGTTTTATAATAACATGTCTAATAATATAAGATACCTTTAATTTATGGTAAATGTTCATCTTAAATGCAAGTCTATCAAATAAATCAAAGGATTGATTGATGAGTTTAACTACTGAAATTGAGAAGACAAAGAGAGGGCTAAGCTTAGAAAAGAGATGATGGTTCAGTCCAAACTAGAACACCATTCGATTATTGGATCATAACTAGAGCTGTAGAACTTGGATTTAGGTCTGGTTTATATGTATGGAAAGCTAAGACATAGGCCTAAAACTTTAATAAGAGTCCAAGATTCAAAAGGACCATTTTCAAGTTTAAATTATAGCAACAACAGAAAAGTCGGAATCTGTTCTGCAGCCCTGATACTATTCAGTGTTCAGCCCATATCTCGAGTTTTAGAAGTTCAAATGCACTGATTCTTGTTTTGTTGGAAAGCTGAGAAAATTTCCCAGAACTTTCATGCGGTTTATCTGCTCAAATTCTGATGTTAGCAATGACATTTTCTGTAGACAAGAAGATAAGGATTGTTACCAAGTCAAGAGGTGGCCACCCACTCAACAATTAATCATCAAATCAATAGTTCCGAATTTTGGCCTATAAATGGAGGCATTTGCCATCCATTTAGGCATCTTGGTTTTCAGATCAAGATTATGTTCTTGCTCTCTCTCTTTATATTTTTGTAAGGCTCAGGTTTTGTTTATATTAATTTCTTATTTATGCTTTTCATTTCATTTCCTTTACTTAGTTAACTTATATCTTATTTATGTTCTTATCTTGTTTATTTATGTTTTTCTCTTTCATTATGTTTAGCTAAGTTTATTATGTCAAGATGAAAAGGTTACATTAATGGTATAAGAATAAGTATAGTATAAACTCAACATGGACTTTAATGTTTGATACTAACATGTTTTGTATTTGTTATCTTGTTCACTTTTAATACTTTGCTTGTTAAATGGTTAATCTAGATTTATGTTGTATAACTCTTGGTACAACAAATACTTGACACTTTCATAGCCCAACCGTATCGTATAACCGACACTATGCTATGAAAGGAATTTGATTTGTTGTTAACATAAGTGATAATCATGAATACCTGACAATATTTACAAGTATTAGCATTATTCGAATAAGATAACTAATGTAATCATGTTAACAATTTATAATCCGATTGGAACCTCCTTTGTGTGTGGTTTCCAGTTGAGTAATAAAAAGAGTTTATACTATACTTGTTTGAAATACCATTAGTGGACCCTCTAACCTTGACAATTATTTTATCCTTATTTAATCCTTATATCAATATCACTTCTCAAAGCTCTCTTCAACTCCTTTTTTGTTATGATCTATTTTTTATTTGTAGTTTATATAGTTAACTTATAAGTTGCTTAAGAATTGAGCCTCATAATATTTCTCAATTTTTCTTATATTAGGTTATCCCATTTGTCTGATCCGGGTCACAGGGTTTAGTGGGTGTGTCTGACTTTCTAGTCTATATTTTGTTGTCCTTTTTTAGATTTTCTTTCGATATCATCCTTCTACATTGATTTTTTTAGGAACTAGGTATAAACAAAGTTTGGACTGAACCAGATCTAAATCAAAGTTTTAGGCCTATGTCTTAGCTTTCCATACATATAAACCCGATCTAAATCCAAGTTCTACAGCTCCAGTTATGGTCCAATAACCGAATGGTATTCTAGTTTGGACTGAACCAACATCTCTTTTCTAAGTTTAGCCCTCTCTTTGTCTTCTTAATTTCAGTAGTTAAACTCATCAATCAATCCTTTGATTTATGTGATAGGCCTGCATTTAAGATGAACATTTACCATAAATTAAAGGTATCTTATATTATTAGACATGTTATTATAAAACATGCTCTAGTTAAGGAGATATTGATACTTTAAGTGCAAAATTATGATATAAAACCTTGATAAAAATGTACTTTTAAGTACTAATCATGCTCCGATACCAACTATAATAACTTAAGGTTTCTCATTAATTCCCAACACATTGATTAGTCAACTGACATGAAATGGGTGATTTTTTTTTTCTTTTCTTTCATCTCACCTATTGATGCTTTGTACAACCATGTTTATAGATTAAGCATATAAGCACCGCCAGTTATAATAGTGTGACACCCATATGATCACATAATCCAACATCTTACAGTAGAGAGTACATAAACAACACATTCATTTCATTATGTCATCATACATTTTATTTCACATCCTTGTTTCTAGAAAATCATCATTACAAGTCTTTACAAAAGTGCTGATCGACAAATCCATGACTATTACATTTTTTACACAAAATGCATATCACCCTAAACATGTGATTACATAGTTTATATCAAAGCATATGGAACCATGGAATGGAGTTCCTATGTGCCTTGGCTGTGTGATGTCCCAGTTACAGTTCAAATGCATCATAAGAAATAAAAAAGATCTTTAATATTATAAAAATAATGAATAGAAAAATATAATTGCAAGTTTCACTATTAACCTAGGTAAGTAAATTCTTTTCATTAACTTCATATAATACAATCACTATGATTTTGTCAAACTATGTTAATCTTATTTGTACATCCATTTCACTCAATTTAAGTTTTAGAGATCGAAGTTAGATCCCTGGTCTCCCTTGGTCCATAAGCCCAAGTGTCATTACCCAAATGTAATTCCATCATTTGATCTTGATCATCTAATAAATACACCATTAGTCGAGGCTAATTACTCTATTGAACCTCGGTCATCCCTTACGAATATCATTAGTCGAAGCTAGTTACATTATTCAATCTCAGTCATCCATTACGGATACCATTAGTCATAGCTAATCACATTATTCAATCCCGATCATCTATTACGAATACCATTAGCCACAACTAATCACAATATTCAATCCTGGTCATCCATTATGGATACCATTAGCCGAAGCTAATCACATTATTCAATCAACTATTTCATGAGCAATTTCCAGTAATCATAACCAAATAGCAACAATTTTATATAACATTCATTACAAGGATCTAATATAATTACGGAAAAGGGTGGAGACCACTACCTACTCCTCTCGTAGGGTGTCCTCGTCCGATCGAAGGTCCAATCTCAGTCGCACCTCTTGATACACCAATGATCATCAATCAATATATTTGTATTCAACAATCTCATAGACTAATACCACATATATTCCAAGAATGCACAAGCTCACATTCAAGTGTTCCTCATATGATATAATCATATAATGAAAGTCATCATATCCAGACATTCTTTTTAATTCTAAATGTAGGTTACCCACATAAATCCTATGATTTAATTCTAGTGTTCCATGATGGGGTTAGGCCAACTGACATTGGAATCATCAACAAAAACTAAGTCACTTCCAACACAGAAAATCGTCAACTTAAACTATGTTAGTTCTGACACAGAAAATCATCAGCGAAAACTAAGTCACTTTTGACATAGAAAATCATCAGCGAAAACTTACTTCTGATGCTACTTTTTCCTAGGTTACACTTAGGACCTGTGTCAAGTTTTTTCCTTCTGCCGCTTCAACCTAGTTCAAGCATAGACCATAATCAAATCATATTCAAATTTACAAAGTAAAGGTGATAAGGGGGTTTCCCTATTTCATGACGATAGTTTGTATTGAACCATATTATTAGAGATAACTTATTGATCAACATTCCTTTCTATAATAGTTGTAGCCCTGTCACTTCCTTTTTTGACATACTACGATTCTCCTCAATGTTAACATCACTTCTCATTCATCGTAGATGGTAAAATACATCCTAGGCATTCTAGTTTATTCCGTACAACCTATAATGCGAACCTCGTGATCACATGGTCACGCAACCCACACGCAAAAACACTAATTCTTGGAAAGCCAAGTAAATCAGGTTTGATAGGAGTGTGACACAAAGATAACTTGTACCTAGGCACCAGCACTATTGGAAACGGAGACCCCCACCCAACAAATATTGATTCGTGAATGAGAAGTATAAGGATGACGCCACGAAGACAGTTGTTCTTCGATAAGTCGTTTTTCAGTTCTTTAGAGAACCATGGAAGATAGATTATCTCACCAACACATACACACACACAGAGTGCGGTAAACAAGAAGTTTTATTAATCTGAATTGTCTGCCCTTACATGTCTAGTTATGCCATTATTTATAGTGACTCCAAACTAAAGTAAACCCTAATAGACCCCTTATGTGGACTTATATGATGCCCATTTACAATTAAACCCAAATAATATAAATAAACCCTAAACCAAGAAGAAAATAATAATAACAATAATAAATCCGAATTTAATATCCTAAATATAATAGGATTAGATTTGTTGTCTTTTAGAAGTTCCATATAAGCTAGAAGAATCAAATCTGAAGGTAGAATTAATTCTGAAATCTTCTTTCCTTTTTTTATAGCTAGGATGAATAAGAAATCCTTATAAGAAAAGGATTCTAAAACATTTATGAATCATTGTCACACTTGGAAACTATGTTGCAGCCCATTAAAGATCTTTGTAGAAATAGAAGATTCCTAAAATAAGCTGCCACATCATTTTAGGAAAAGAATCCTAGCCAAATAGAAAGTCCACAAGTCAAAAGGAAGTAAATAACAAAATATAGCCTATGTTGACCCGTGTTTTGATGCCTTCCCAAACTCTGATTGACCTGATATTTTAACCCAAGGTAGGAAAACATGTCAAGAGACTATGTAAAATTTCAGTCTGATCCAATGGTCGGATTGAGAATTATGATTGTTGTCATAAAATTGGATAATTGCATATTTTACATCAAAATCCAAATTTGACCTTTCCTAGGTCGTATCATTCCCTCTCTCTTCAAGATAATTCGTCCTCGAATCACCAATAAGTTGAATGGACAATTCCTTAGCCTCTTTTTGAAGCCTTTGGAGTTCTTTTCTTGCCAACAATCATCGCCAACAACTTTGGATGAAAGTAACAGCCGTTCTATTTCGTATATCATCATTGCAGCGTATTCTACTCTCTTTCTAAAGCTTGTTGGGCATTGACTGATGTCGTTAACACATCAAGTTCTTGCTTCATCTCCCCTAGAATACGGGATAAACTCTTGGATTCTTTTTTTAAAACACTAATCTCTTTATTTCTCTCCATTTGATACCACCTCTCCTTTTGAATCCTCTTTTTTTTTTTTGCCATAACAACTCATCAGAATACATGAAATCCCTTTAGTTTCTAGGCTGCCGAAAACCTTCCTGGTGGCCTATGATCTCATCCTTAAAACCATCATCACCAATATCATCAACATCCTTCTCAAAATCCTTATAATCAGCCCACCTTGGCCTTTCGGCCCCACTGTCATTGTTAGATTTGTGTTGAGCCCCAAACTTTCTCACGTCTTGGGTACATGTTCTAGCCACGTTACCATGTTTTCCCACCTTCGCAAGTCTGTCACACACGTTCCCCATCATAAAATTCATTCTTTCCATCATCTTTGTCATGTCATGCATTTGGATTTTAAGTTCTACATTGGGAGGGGGTGGTGTGTTGTTTTGCACTGACATGACAGTACCTGCAAAAATTGGTTAGTGGTAAAAAAAATCCTCACATCCCTCTTGTTTCGCTCAAACACTCTTAATATCCTCACATGCTCACACCTCTCATCTCACCTTCTTGCGGTTCTTGCAGAACTCAAACCAATACCAAATAGACATGAATGAGAGTAAGGAATACACACCATCCATAATTCATCAAGTTTATCATAAGGTTGTCACACAATGCAAGATTAATCCAACATGTATACATTTTCCCAAGGATTCTCCCACCTATTGGTCCATAGCCGAGCCTAGTGTTGTTAACAACTATTCTCACTATTGTTCATAATTGTATCATTCCAACTTATCAAACACATTCTAATAGGAATTATTCATTATGCAAAAGTCTTATTTTCATTCCATATCTTGATTCCCTAAGAGTGTTCATCATGCAAGGTCTCCATCATGGTTTTCCCCTTTTTGGTCGGACATTATTGTCCATTTTCTTTCTAATTTACACATGCAATTCATCATTTCTATCACAAGTATGCTCACAAAAACATGTTATAATCACACATTCAAGCACTTGGTTCATAATCATGCAAGGTCATCAATCACATAAACAAAGTCAAAGCATTAACATAGCATAATCTTTGTTTCAGCTCAAACATATCTCTAAAGGCTTAACAAGATAACAATCTACACATTCCATCACTTCAATTCACTTTCTTTTCATCCTTTCAATTTGGCCGACCCTTATTTAGGGTTTATTCATCCATAATCATCCATGTTCATCAATGTTTTTAGTAAAAATTCTGCACTTGTGTCCTTTCATTACCAATTCTTCTTCAATCTTCTCATTTAGTTGTTTATTTTTTTTAATTAACAAGTGTAAGAACCCTAAATCTTTCATTTTGAGTTTTCTCCCTCTCCCTTGTCCTGAAATCATAAAGCAATAAACAATGAGTGATATAGAAACAACTTTAAAAAAATTTTGGGACGGTTTTGATGATTTTCTTCTTCTTTTCCTCTTAGTTTTTCTCTCCTTCTTCTATTGTTCCAGCCGACCTTCTAGGTTCTTCCTTCTTTTATATTTTCAGTCTCTTTTCCTTTCTCTAACTTTTCATTCACTCAATCATTCAAGAAAGATGGCATGCAAGTTGATTTGGGTGGGTTCTCTTTGCAAGATGGAAGACTGCTGTAGTTAGGGTTGTTGCCTGTTTTGGGGAAAAGAAAAAGTCATCTCTTTTTCCTCCTCTTTCATGTATACCCCTCTTAAATGGGATGGGAGTGTTTGGGTGTTGGTTATCCTTATTCTTATTCCCCTATTTGGTTAACTTAGGGCCAATTTCCCCCTTATAATTCCTGCCTAGAATAGGTCGGCCTATAGTATTTAATTATTTTGGTTTTTATAGCTTGATACTATGTTAATTTTATTCCCTTTTTATTTTAAAAAATAAACTAACTGACAAAAATGATATAGGTATATGTTTTATTTGAAGAAAAAAGTGACCAATAAAGCTAAAGTTGAAGGTTCCATATGTGAAGCATACTTGATTGATGAAATTACCAATTTTGCATCTCATTATTTTGGTGATGACATGCAAACAATTTGGAATCGAGTTCCACGAAATGATGATGGTGGCCTTAAAAGTCAAGATGGATATCTCTCTATTTTTTCCTATCCAGGGAAAAAATTATCCAAAAGATTTTATAGAAGACAGTTGTCACATGCTGAAATGCAAATTGCGCATAATTATGTGATATTCAATTGTCAAGAATTGAAGTCTTATTTAGAGTAAGTATGAAATATTATTTTGTACTTAATTTATGATAATTTATTATTAACTTTAACATTTTAAAATTTTAGGCAATGTCGTCAAGAGTTAAAGTCACATCAACCACATGCGAGTGATGTTGAAATTGAAAAATTATGCAAAAAGATCTTTCCATCTTGGTTAAAAAATAATGTAAGTATTTTCATTAAATTAATTTATATTTATTTCAATTAGTTACTTTAAAAAAATTATTAATCTCTTTTAAAACAATATTTCTTATGGAGTTAACCATTATGCTAGGTGGAATACCAATCTAACAGAATTGAAAATCAACTCTTTGGACTTGCTATGGGCCCTTCAACTTCAGTGAAATGTTATAATGGGTATTATGTGAATGGTTTTAAATTTCATACTCAAAGTTATGGTTGTTTTAAAAAGACAATGAATAGTGGAGTTTGTGTGAAAGGAAGTTGCTATGATGATAATAAACGTGATTATTATGGAATGCTTAAAGAAGTTGTTCGGCTAAAATATTTGGGGAGCAAGAGCAAGTTATTTTTGTTTAAATGTAATTGGTATGATACAAAACGAGGGATTAGAGTGCATCGTTCGAATGGTTTGGTTGAAATCAAGCATACATCTCGACTACATGGAAATGAAGATTTTGTGTTAGCACAACAATGTCAACAAGTTTACTATACATATCCACCTGATAATAAATCCTCTGAATGGTGGACGATTATTAAAACAACTGCTAGAAGTCGTTATAATGTTGACATGGGTGAATTTATTGAAGATGAAAACAATGTGAGAACCATCATTAATGTGCAGGGATGAGCTCTTTAAGGAGTTTAAGATAAGAACCATCATTAATTGCCATATTCTTTTCTTTGATATGTTTATAATATTCTTGTAATTTGTTTGTGTTTTGGTTCAAATGAAAATATATTTGCTCTTTCATTGAGACTACTTTATTGATATGTGTTGGGGTATTGATTTTTGAACCTGCATGTGGAATTGAAAATCTTGTCAGGATTCACTTGCTTTATATTCCTTTTCTTTTATCTATGGGGTGTTTAGTTTTTTATGTAGTTTGCAGAATCAATAAGATATGGATTAAGGAGTTGTCATATTCCTCTCCTTTTTTATTTACAGATAACCATAAATATGCTTCTCATCTCCAACACATGTATTGTAGTAGGGACTCATTTGTGTTCTAATTTGTTCTTATTTCTTATTTACTCTTTAATATCATTTAATTTCTTTTGTTATTACATAATCTTGCAAATTTTGAACAAGATAACACAATATGATTAATCATTTCCATATTTTGAAATTTTGTGCACTCTTTTTACTTGGTGTGTGTGTGTGTGTGTATATATATATTATTTGGTAGAAAAAATATTTCTTTCCTGAGGAAGATGAGTCGATTGTTCGTAAAATTTGGGAAGATAAGGCTAGGATTGCTTTGAATCAACAATTGACACGAGCTCGCAAGAAAGTCATGTTAAATGGAAACACTACAAATATTATAGATTGCCTTGATAAAGTTCCTGATTGGATAAATAATGATGACTAGAATCAAATGATCAAAGATGTTTGGTCCACCCCTGAATTTCAAAGGAGGTCAGAATCTGCTAGGAGGAATTGATTAACCAAAACAGATGGCAAAATAAGCACTTATTCTAGAGGAACAGTGTCATTTGCATCATATCGAGCTCACATGGTAAGGAATTATTATTTTTTTTACTTAAGATAATGAATTAAATTTTTTATATTTATCCTTTATAATATTTATTAATCTTGAAAGTAAGAGGAAGCTAGTGGAAAAGAACCCCCATGGGATGATGTCTTTTTAGCTTTGCATCAAAGTACTAAGCAGTCTGGTAGCTTCATCGACAACAAGTCTGAAAAAGTGGTTGTATGTATTTTTATTTGATTATTGTTATAACTTAAGTATTATTTAACATTCAAATGAATTTATTAATGCATGTATTTTATTTGTAGGAAAATTATAAAATGGAGATGATTTCAAAGTATGGAACTAATCGGGAAAATCATCCTTCATTTGATGGAACAGCTTGGTGTGTGGCTTCAGGAGAAGTTACAAAGGGTAGGGTATATGGTGCACCTTGTATGCCAAAATCTATAGTTAGTACAAGCTCTTCATCACATTCCTACTCGGTGGAGTCATCATATCCTAGTTCATTGTATCGGGCATTACAAAAGGAGATAAAGAATAAAGAAGAGGAGATAAAGAAAAAAGATGATTTTATTCTTGAAATGAAATGACAGATGGATTCCATGAAAGAATATCTTATAAACAATCTTGGATACCATGGTGGGACATCAAATATTGGCCAAGGTATGTCATCACCTTTGGTCCTATCAATGCCACCACCTATGGCTCCCCAGATAATGACATATATAGGTCCCACATCTCAACCAATTTATCAACCTACACTTTGACCACTATATCCTGATTCATCTTCTATCGATCCACAATATCATGGTTCGTCTCCGCAACTAGCACCATGATTGTATCTTTTGTTGTTTTTTTTTATTGTATTTCGACTTATTTGTATTAATGCAAGTTTAACTAAATTTTTATAATATGAATATTATTTTTATTTTATTTTTTTATTAGTGATACATTTTTAATATTAATTTATGTTGGTTATATATATGCTACAACTTTTAAAATATCTATAAATAATTAATTAAACAAATTAAAATTCATTTTGATAAATAAAAATAATTAATTTAATAAAAATAATATATTCAGCAACGGAAAATCCGTTGCTGACAATCAGCAATGGAGTTTTCGTTGCTAAAATAAGCAACGAATTTTCCGTTGTTGATTTGTCAGCATCGGAAAAATCCGTTGTTGTTTCACGAAACCAGCAACGGATTTTCCATTGCTGCAGAATCAGCAATGGACAAATCTGTTGTTCAAAAATCAGCAACGATAAATCTGCATCGGATTTTTTTCATTGCTAAATTGTTTTAGCAACGGATTTTAGTATTATCTGCAACGGAGTAATCAATTGCTAATTAATAAATTTTTTAGTAGTGTAAATTTTTTTAAAAATTTGTGTGATATATATATATATA
>Ga0325411_1004828_pt1 | contig 15043 bp, 7 predicted proteins | sample PopdelMetagenome_13_FD_206181 | JGI IMG/M metagenome (GOLD analysis project Ga0325411, IMG submission 206181) | Populus deltoides microbial communities from Bellville, Georgia, United States - Xylem-PdIQD-R4 | ecosystem: Host-associated > Plants > Phyllosphere > Stem > Wood/Secondary xylem... | reverse complement strand
TCGGGAGAAATTAGATGGATGGTGTAGATTATTGTTGGGGGTGGTAAGTAGAGATCAAGTTGGTTTTGGAAATTGGGACTGACTTATCAAGTGAAGTGAAGTGAAGTGATCGACAACTCTCATGGACAAAACAGTAAAAACAAAATGATATTAATGAGTTGGATTTTGGAAATTATTATTATTATTTTTAACATTTTTTTAAGATTATTATAGATATTTAGGTCAGTAAGCGTGCATCTCAACTAATCCCATAGATCCTGAAATTAATAACTATGTAAACTTTTAATAGCCTTAAAAGAACTCGTACTTATGATCATTAAAAAACAAACTCAAGATTTGACTAGTTGAGTTACCTCTCAGCTGAGTTAGATATCAGTTTTTATCCTAAGCACTACTAAATTAAACCTTTTTATTTGACTAGGTATATATATCAAAGTTATCAAACCTGATATAGCCACGATCTAGTCTAAAATTCAGGTCATAAGTTACGCACATTGATTTAGGCTGATTCAATCAATTTAAAATAATGTTATAAATAAAAAAATATTATTTTGATTTTATTTTAATTAAACCAGACTTTTACCGAGTCAATTTCTATTTATTTATTTTAAAATTTAACTCGAGTTAAGGGTTGGATTGACGAGTTATCTGGTTAACCTGTCTGGCTGACCGAGTTTAATAATAATAATAATAATTACAGAGGTGAGAAATAAAGTTTTTATAATTTTTTCATATTTTAATTGTAAAATAATAATGTTGAAATAAATTATTACAATTATTATCATAAATAATAATTTGATAACACTTGCATTGAACTCTAATAAATTTTAGATAAAAAGAAATTACAAGAAGTTTAATTTAAAAAAGGGAAGTTTAATTTAAAAAAGGGAAGCACTAACATTAATATCAACTTTTATATATATATATATATATATATATATATATATATATGTTAAGCATAATTATTTAAATGATCACACACAATATTTTAAATAAGATACAAAGGCAAACCAATAATTCAGAACAACCAAATGTTTATCAATTTATTCATGACAAGTCATCACACACAGCTAGCCAAGGAAATTACACAAAGCAGACACTCCGAGCCTTAAGGTGATCTTCGTAAGTGACAAACTGTTGTAGAAGATCTCAGCCGACAGGACCCTCACAGTAGTAAACCTGAAGAAATTAGACAAACATAGAATTTAATAATGATGTATTGAGTTCAAAGAAATTTAAATTGCTGAATGAATTAGTTAACTTTGCATTTTATCATGACATGCCTTGTCTTGTTCTTTTGGTCTGGTTAAATCTGATGGAGTTCCACTTGAACCTGCCCCTCCAAAACACAAGAGGTTGTGTCAAATAAACATTGAAAATAATTTAAAAGGAAAAAAAAGGAATTGAAGAATGGATAAAAATGTGAAACTAAATATGATATATTTAACTACTGATAACCCGTACCTAATTAAATGTTTCTTCACCACTGTCATCATCATCAACCTTGATTTTAGGGATATGCTTGATCTTGGGCCAATCTTCTCCTGTTCCCCTTATGCACCTTTCGCTCAACCTTGGACAATTAATAATCTGAAGATTTTGAAGTTTTTTTAAATTGCTGATGCACTCCGGCATTTCTTCAATGTTTGGACAGTCTCTGATGATAAATGTTTGTAAAGATTCTGTAGATCCTTCAAGAAGCTGTTCTGGTAAAGCAATAGTTGCTGGTACCGCCACAAATAGTACAATACGAAGAGAAAGGGAAAGAGGTTGAATTTTTTTTTCTTTCACTTCTTCTATTTTCATCAAATCAAGCTTTTGACAATTACTAATAAATAATTCTTCCAGAGTAGTTAAGCATTTTATGCTTCGTGGCAGAGAAATCAAGCTATCACATTCAAAAATAACCAATTTTCGAAGACTTTTGAGACCTTGCATATCTTCGCACAAATTTTCTAGATTTTCACACTGAGCAATGAATAAAGTTTGAAGACACTCCAAACAACCAATCCCACCTTCTGGCAACCGCTTTTGCTTAGTAAATAGAAATAAAAATCTAAGGCTGATCATGTACCTCACATCTTTGGGCAGCTCTTCTAATCCCTCTTCACCTGTAACTGCCAGAGCTTGCAAGTTTTGCAATTTGAAAATAGATTTTGGGAGTCTTTTTATTTTTGTGTTGCTCCCAAAATAGAGATATCTCAAATGTTTCAAGGCCCCAATACTCTCCGGAAAAGTCTCAAATTCAGAATCATCCATTAATTCCAAAGACCGCAAATGCTTAAATTCTAACAAACATTTCTCAAAGTCTGTTTTGCATGTGGGCCCCACTATACTATCTGCAAAGCCTATTGACCGCACTTGATGGAAGTTGTTTGGGAACTTGGGGAGAGTTCTATGAAAAAATGAATCAGAGTCCAGAACTGACAAATGACGGGTTGTTTTGGAAATTTGGTGGTTTTGAGAGCTTATGATTGAAAACTCATTTTGAGCCAATGATGATGCAAGATCATGCATTAAATCATGCATCTTAAAGGAAGCTATAATAATCTTATTCTCATAATCTTGGAAGAAACATCTTGAGATCAACTCGCGCGCATAACGCAAGCCAACATCTTCCAAGTTCTCGTTTGGATTTGATGATTGATGAATGAGCCCATGTGCCATCCAAAATTGCACCAATTCGAGATCTACGAATTGGTAATCTTTTGGAAAAACCGAACAATAAAGAAAGCATCTTTTCAAGTGAGTCGGCAGTCTTTGATAGCTTATTTTCAAGGCAGGTAAAATGCCATCTCCCTCTTCTTCCCACTTCTCACTGTCTCTCACCGATTGCCACTCTTTTTCATCAGTCTTACCATACAGTTGAGTCCCCAAGTTAATCACTGCCAGAGGAACTTGCTTGCATTTTTCCACTATTTCTTTCCCAATTCCAACCAAATTTGGATACAACTCCTTTTGCCCTTCCTTGAATGCACACTTGTAAAACAACGACAGACAGTCCTCTTGACCAAGAAGACTTAGGTTGTCCGCAGGAACAGTACCCATAATCTCAGCAACACGTTGACTACGGGTAGTTACTATAATCTTACTTCCATCAGCACCTTTTGATAACAAAGGCTTCAACAACAACCATTTTTGAGCATCTTCATTCCAAACATCATCCAAAAGAAGCAAGTATTTCCTACCATTCACAATTTCTTCAAGTTTTTTATTAAGTTCACCCTCATCCAAATCCGCACATCTTTCCCCAGTTGCAGATTTAATAATCTTTTGTATCACTTGTTTCAAGGAAAAATCATCTGAAACACAGACCTCCATCTTCAGTTCAAAATGACTTTTTACATTTTCAGCATCACACACCGATTTGGCAAGAGATGTCTTCCCCAAGCCTCCCATTCCTACTATCGGAAGGACAAAGGGATGTGCATCATCAACCTTAGAAGGTGCTCCTAAAAGGTTGATGATGCGTTCTTTGTCTTCATCTCTTCCGATAAGACCGGAAAAGCTCTCAAAGGATCGGTTCATCTCTGTTTCCTCATGCAAGACATGACTACAATCAATAGCCTGCTCGCTGAGGTTGAAGTCAGACTTAAGAGCTGAAATCTCACCTAGTCTTTCTATGATCTTCTTTATCTTATGACCTATTATTAAACGGAATGGAGATCTTGTAAAGAAGTGGAGTACCTTTCTGCTGGTGCTCCCTTTAGTTTTCACCACCTTCCTTTGCAAAGTTTCGCACTCGATTTCGTCCAGCACGTCCTCTGCATCATACAAGACTTCTCTGAGCATATGGAGCCAGAGCCGAATCCCGTTATTCTTTGATTGTTTCTGCTCAGCATCGGACAGCACCGCGTTGATGGCTTTCAATATCTCTTCAAGACGTGCAAGGTCATCTTCAAGTCCCCATGCCAAACGAAATTCTTGAACAGCGAAAGAGCCTAACTTCCCTAGAAGGGATTTTGCAATATCGGCTGCAAAAGCTTCGGCCATTTTCTTTTTGAGTGAGGGGAGAAGTGTTTGATAGGGAAAAAAATGATTGAGATAAGAGTGGAGTTCCGCTTTCTTTTCTGAGTGGAGAGGAGAAGTCGTTGAGTCTTCTTAATTAAAATGTACAATGGCTCCATCCTCCATGGATTGCTTGTTTAATGGGTTGTTCTCTTTCGTTTCTTTTCTTCATAATATTAGCGATCGATTTAATCCTTAATTGTTTTTTTTTTTTTTTTGATTTACATGGGGTGTCCGGGCCAGCTTACGCGCACCACGACTATTCTCCATGGCCCACTGGACATCCTGCAAGCGCAGGAGCAGGTAAGGCACCGCGGGGGTGACAGGCGTGCACATAGAGGGTCGAACCCGGGACGGGGGCTGAACAAGTCACACGATTGACCACAGCAGCTAGGCCCTCAAGTGCATCCTTAATTGTTTTTGAGTAGTTGACCAAGAAGCTATAATCCCACCCTACTTACGTGTTATCTACTTAATCTTAATTTATGTACCCAATTGTGAAGTTGAGGAGGGAAAATAATAAATAATAAATTAAATACATTATTAACTTATTTGATACATTATATTTGATAGCAATTGAAATTGTGGCTTGGAAAACAGGGATATGTTTGTCATTTAATATCATGGCCGCCCCACCCACAGTTTCCACATTTCACACCGAGGAATCACTAAAATGCAAAATCCACATTCCCAGTAATTGCCGAAAGTTTCACAAAACAAGACCCCACCGTAAAGTATCCACGCGTCCAAATTGACTTCATTGACTAATCAGCAGGCACCCTCCATCTAACGTGTTGACAGGTTCAGCCTACATGATGAAACACAGGGACCTGCGTGGGTCCCTTTGCTTTTATACAAGTAAATGTACACAGTCACCCATATTTGACCATATTCTTAAGTGGCGGACGACCCTTAATGCTTTGAAAAAAATATGCACTGCCCAGATTTACTCAGGCGACCTGCTGTCGCCAAAAAATCGAGTTAGTTTCTATTTTAATCATATCTGGATTAAATATGTACAGATGAATTAGAAAAATCACAGTAATTTTATTACAAAATCACGGATTGCTATAATATTTTTTTTTATATATATAGTTTTTATATATTTTTTTATTTTTATAATTTTTTTAAATTATTTTAGTTCATTTTATTTTATAATATTAAAATGGTTGAGAGTTTAACTTTATAATTTTTTTTTAATTTTATCTTTCTATCATGTTAACATGATTTATGGGTTAGTCGAAATAACCCAAATTATTCAAGTTTATTGATTTGATGGGTTTTTTTAATTGCACTTGACTTTTTATAAAATTTTTTTTTCATATTATTAAAAAGAATAGTTTTGGTGAAAAATTATGTTATTAAACTTTTTAAAGTAACAAAAATTAAAAAATACAGAGCAGACCATTGTTTTTTTTGGAATTTTTATTATGATTTTTTAAATTTTATTTTTGTTAATTTTATCTTTTAGATTAAAATATTTAAAAATTAGGTCTGTAATTTGCTAACCTGAAGAGTGTGGAGTCCAGATTCTAGTTTTCAATTGTATCTTTCATCTGTAGAATGCTGTAATAGAAGTGCTTTCTGAGTCAAAGACGGACAAGACGACAAAAGGCAAGAGTGAAATACCTACAGATCATCAAATTCAAAACAATATTTTTACTATTTTATAAATATTTTAATGGCAAATATAAAGAAAAAACAGTATTTAAAAATATTATTTTAATATATATTTTTAAAAAACTACCTTATTTTCCTATATGTGTTTGAATTATTGTCTTTGGCATGTACCCTTATCTTTGACCATTGAAATTTATTTTAATTTTAAAAGTTCTTTTTGGTGGAATTGATGTGCTTTTACCATATACAGCTCCAAATTCTATCTGAAAATCTCTACCACTATCATATATTTGGGCCAACCACACGAGGATATCAACTCTAGAGATTATTTGTTTTTATATTTTAAAAGTATTATTAAAAAAATTTGAATTTTTTAATTTTTTTCATTACTTAAACTATTTTTATGTTTTTATATAGATCATTTTAATGTCCTTTTCAAGAATAAATATCAATTAAAAAAAACTTGAATTAACTTTAAAAAAAAAAAGTAATAAACAAATTATGAGACTGTATAGTAGAAGCATAAATTTTTTAAGCCCTGTCGAGGAGTGCAATTGAACCATGATTTTTCAAAATTTTGAATATTTTTTGAAAAAAAATTAAAAACAATATTTTTAGTATTTTATAAATATTTTAATGGCAAATATAAAGAAGAAACAGTATTTAAAAATATTATTTTAATATATTTAAAAAAAGACTGCCTTATTTTCTGATATGTGTTTGAATTATTGTCTTTGGCATGGAGCCTTAGGCCTTATCTTTGACCATTGAAATTTATTTTAATTTTAAAATTTCTTTTCGGTGGAATTGATGTGCTTTTACCAGTGCACTAAATGCAGCCATTTCATTAAAGGAGCTTAGCCGGTGCACTACTTCGGCTTGGACCCGCATTTTTTTATTTTTTCACTCAAAATGGTTTGTGGATGGGTTCGTACTTCGTAGAATATGGGTAACCCCATACCTTTTGCAAAGACCTAATAGAGCAAACAATTGTTTTTTTCCGTGACATAGTGAGTTAATTATTAGCAGAGAATAATATAAATTATATTTATTTTATTTAATAGTTTAAATTATTAGATTAAGATAATTTTTTAATATGTTATTAGAGTCTTGTTGACCAATTGATTATAAAATTTAATATGATTATTTTTATTTATTTAATAAAAATTAAATATAAAATAATATAAAACATTTGTAAGAGTTTAATGAAAAAATAAAATATTGAAATCAAGGACAGACAAATATTTTAATAGTTTGGAAAATTGGGGGTTTTGAGAGATTATTATTCAATGCATTTAAAAAGAAATATTTTGAGATCAACGCGCGCGCCTAACGCAAGCTGTCATTTGGACTTTGATTGAATGAGTACATGTGACATCTAAAATTATTTTTTAAAAAAGTTTTTTTATTTAAAAATATATTAAAATAATATTTTTGTTTTTTAAAATTTATTTTACATCTACACATACGCAATTCAAACGACATCATAAAAGTAGTAATCTTTTGAAAAAATGGAACAACAAAGAAAGCATCTTTTGTAGATTTTCACACTCATAGATCAGTAAAGTTCGAAGAAATTTCAAGCACCCAATCCCACCTTCTGGCTACCGCTTCTGTCTGTCCTTGTTTAGAAAAAGAACTTCTTAAAGGGCGAGTGACTTTTAATGCTTTGAAAAAAAAATAACAAGCGACTCGTCGCTTACATTACCCAGATTTAGACGACCTCCTGTCACCAAAAAATCTAGGAGATCACACACAATACTCGGAGTAGCAGTACCGTTAACGACACACTGTCAAAGAATTTCGGTGCCTTCCCAGCCATGATTTGCTTAAAAGATTTGGATCAAGGGAAAGCGATCAAATAGTAGTGAAGTGAGGCATCAGAATGACTCCGTTGCATTTAATTTTTTTTTTTATTTAAAATGACAATATTTTGATGCGAAGGAAAATTTCATTTTTTTAAAGGTCCCCCAAGTTTAATTGTTTCATTTTTGGCAAATTTCAACCATTCTTTCTTTATTTTTTCTCAATTTCATCCCTGATTGCATTATATATAGTCCTTGAATATTGATATATTTTTTCGATTTGATCTTTAGCTTTTGAATTTTTAATTATTTAATGAATTTCGACCTCCATTTATTGTAATTTTTTTTCTTGTTTTCTTGAAATTTTTAAAAAATATTTTTTAAAATTCTTAAAATATATATTTTTTTAAATATAACATTGTGAAACTTTTCATGCTATTATTTAAAAATTTGTTTCAAACTAGATAACTTAATAAGTTTAAAATCCTTTTTTTTTAACAACAAACCTCTTAGTTTGTTTTATAAATACCTCTCCGTCAAAATCGTTATTTAAAAAATTTATTTTTTTTATAAATTTGATGTATTTCTAACTTGTTAATAATTGTAATAACTATTAATGTACATATAAAATTTATTATTAACATAGATAAGTATGTAGCAAAATAATTTTTTTTTCTTTTTGTTGTTTGAAACCTTTACAATAAATCTTACTTTGTATTTTTGGATGGTTCTATTAGCTTTTACTTTTCTCTTGAAGATCTATTTATAACCTAGTAGTAGTGAATGAATTTTTAGATGGTGAGTATAGATCTTTCATCAATAGTTTGATGAGACCACCTAAGCTATTTTTCTTTGATTTTGTATGTGAATGAATTTCTTGTATCTTTTATAAGGGAATATGTCTTCAAAAAGTGCACATTCATGTTGAATACTTGATTTATATATATATATAAAAAATCTATATACACTATCAGTGAATACACAATCCACTCCAGAGTTAGAAACGATAAGCTCATTGAGCCTGTCGAAGTAGGGAAAATGTCTTCAAAAAGTGTACATTCGTTGATTTTATTATTATATTTGGATGAATATGTTGAATACTTGATTTATATATATAAAAGAAATCCATATACACTATCAATGAATACACAATCCAGTCCAGAGTTAAAAGTTCGGTTTTACTGGTTAAAGGAAGCTAGAAGGTTTGTTTTTCAAAAATTAGTTAGGATCAAGGGGTGGTTTTAGATGGTGTTAGGTCTTTTTATTTAAAAATATATTAAAATATTTTTTTTATTTTTTAAAAATTATTTTTAAAAGTTACATATTAAAAAAATAAAAAAATAAATAATTTTAAGCAAAGAAATTTCAAAATTTAATGAAATACAGAGTGTAAAAATTTATAAACTTTTAATATGTTATTGGAGGTCTCTTCGTTAAGATCTTTGAAGCTCATGAATGAGACATTGCAGTAAGTTTGAGATTCTTGATGACTGTTGTATTATCAGAAACAATTAGCATAATTATTTAAATAATTCAGAACAGCCAAATGTTTATCAATTTATTAATGACAAATTATCACAGACAGCTAGCCAAGGAAATTACACAAAGCAGACACTCCGAGCCTTCAGCTGATCTTTGCAAGAGACCAACTGTCGTAGAAGATCTTGGCCGACAGGACCCTCACATTAGTAAACCTGAAGAAATTAGACGAACATAGAATTTAATAATGATGTATTAAGTTCAAAGAAATTTAAATTGCTGAATGAATTAGTCAACTTTGCATTTTATCATGACATACCTTGTCTTCTTCTCTGGCTTATGGAGTTCCACTTGAACCTGCCTCTCCAAAACACAAGAGCTTTTGTCAGTTTTTTTTTTTCAAAGCTAATATTGTTTTCAGGGAAAATAATTTAAACGAAAAAAGAAATTGAAGAATGGATAAAAATGTAAAACTAAATATGATAAATTTAAATATGGTTTGCTGCTGCTACCTGCATGAGATGTCTCTTCATCATTGTCATCACCGTCAACCTCGATTTTAGGGATATGTTTGATCTTGGGCCAATCTTCTCCTGTTCCCCTTCGACACTTTTTGCTCAAACTTGGACAATCACTGATCTCAAGATTTTGAAGTTTCTTTAAATTGCCGATGCAATCTGGCATTTCTCTAATGTTTGAACAATCTCTGATGATTAATGTTTGTAAGGATTCTGCAGATCCTTGAAGAAGCTGTTCCGGTAAAGCAAGAGTTGTTGGTAACTCTTCAAATATTACAATACAAAGAGAAAGAGAAAGAGGTTGAATTTTTTTCTCTGCTACTCGGCAGAGAAATCAAGCGAGGACACCCAGCAATAACCAATTTTCGAAGACTTGTAAGACCTTGCATATCTTCGCACAAATTTTCTAGATTTTCACAATCAGCAATGAATAAAGTTTGAAGACACTCCAAACACCCAATCCCTCCTTCTGGCAACCGCTTCTGCTGAGTTAATAGAAATAAAAATCTAAGGCTGATCATGTACCTCACATCTTTGGGCAGCTCTTCTAATCCTTCACCTGTAACCAGAGCTTGCAAGTTTTGCAATTTGAAAATAGATTTTGGGAGTCTTTTTATTTTTGCGTTGTTCAAAAAATGGAGATATCTCAAATGTTTCAAGGCGCCAATCCTCTCCGGAAAAGCCTCAAATCCAGAATCGTCCATTAATTTCAAAGACCGTAAATGCTTAAATTCTAACAAACATTTCTCAAAGTCTGTTTTGCATGTAGGCCCCACTATACTATCTGCAAAGACTATTGACCGCACTTGATGGAAGTTGTTTGGAAACTTGGGGAGAGTTTAGATCATTTTAATATGTTAATTAAAAATAAATTTTAAAAAATAAAAAAATATTATTTTTATATAAAAAGTTTTTTTTATATATAATACCAAACATGCTCTTATGCTTTTATAAATGTACAGATATCTGTATATCTGTATATCCATTTGATCCATCTATAATATAAAAAAATAATTTTAAATAAAAAAAATAAATTTTAATAAAACATCATTTGAAACGCATTTGTCGCTGTGAATTATGAATTGGCTACGTGGGGATTGGGATGCTAGTTGTCTGGGGAGAGAGACTTTTTTTTTATTTAGGTGATGGAGTATTTACCGTTGGATTTGACCATTGTTATTCCCTATGTGGACACCACCACATGCTGGGTGCATGCTTCTATGAAAATATGTTTTCTTTAATTAATTAATTTAAAGAAAACTTCACGCCTTTTGTCAATAAAATAGGATTTATGAATATTAAACCTAAATTAACTTGTTAAACTTGCTACTTGAGTTAGGAGATTAAAATAATTTCATAGAAAATAAGTAAAAAAACCTGAATCAACTCAGTTAAAAAAACATCATTTTTTTGAAATGAGTATAATTGAGCAGTGTTTTTCCAAAATTTTGAATATTTTTTAAAAAACAATTCAAAACAATATATTTAATATTTTATAAATATTGTAATGGTAAATATAACAAAAAAGGGTATTTAAAAATATTATTTTAACATATTTAAAAAAACCTGAATCAACCGAGTTAACTCGTTTTGAATATAAAATTTGGAGAAAGAAAATAATTATAAAAAGCCTGGTTGATAAGAGTAATGCAACTAGTTTTTCCAAAATTTTGAGTATTTTTTGAAAAAAAAATCAAAATAATATTTTTAGTATTTTATAAATATTTTAATGGGAAAATATAAAGAAAAACAATATTTAAAAATATTATTTAAATATATTTTCAATTGTTTTTTTAAAAATACCCTACATCAGAAAAAAAAAACTGCCTTATTTTCTGATATGTGTTTGAATTAATACTTTTGTTTTGAAATTTTTAGATTATTTTAATGCATTGATGTTAAAAATAAATTTTTTTAAAATATTTTTTTAAAATATTTTTAAATAAAAAATACTTTAAAAAACAATTACAGAATTCCTAAATACACTTTGCCAGTGCACTTTAAAAAATCATCTTTTTATTTTTTTTTACTCAAAATAGTTTGCGGATGGGTTCGCAGAATATGGGTGCACTTCCTAACTTTTGCGAAGACCAAACAGTTGTTTTTTTCGTATTGTAGTGAGTTACTTATTGCCTACAAATCAATTTCTTTTAAGAGTGCATTACAGCTGCGATTTAATCCTTATTTGTTTCTGTGCAATGGGCCAAATAAGGCAGATACTGCTTTGAAGTTCTATATATATAGGAATTGAGGACCGGTCTTAGCTCGCTTGCTACTATGACAGTCCAGTTCTTATGAACACGGTTCTATATGGTCCTTCCATTTCTGAATCATTTATAGCATTAATTTTACTACTCTTCTCAAGGAACCATAATTCCACCCAAATTTCAAGCTGCTGAAAAGGGAAAATGTTGTTTAACAAATTAAGTACATTCTTAATTTATTTGATTATTTTTACTACGTGACATAACCGTATAAAAAAGGTAACGGTGAGAGTTCTTCAAGGTTTTGCTGGGATATTGGATTCATGGACTTTTAAGAGTTTTAATAGGCTATGGGCTAGTAGTTTTTCGGCCATGGCCAAACTAGTCCTAAAATATTTTCTTAATAGCAAGTTTCACTTCTGGTCTTTTTACGGGTATCTTGAAATGGGATTATGGGCTGTGGAATGTTAAAAAGCACAATTAGTAAGGACGCAAATGAGCAAAAAGAAAACGATTATTTGTGAGGATGTGCTGTCGCGCATGGAATTCAAGTAACAGGTGCGTGGTGATGAGAGAATTAAGAGTTATCGTTAGAACCCAGTCAGGTAAGAATTTTATACACCCAGGAATCATAAAACCTCAGTTCCCTGGTTAATTATGGAATTGCTTAGATGGTGTTATACTGTAGCAACTTCTCAAACAGGCACCGGAGAATCAAGAAAATGACACGACTCCAGACCAGTTGATGCAAGCTGTCAGCAAAAGTGAAAATGATTAAAACATGGTTAGGTAATTAGCTTAGAGAAAGAGCGAGGGGAGGTTTTTACCGACGGTGGAGATTGTGCAAGAAGAGCGGAGGAAGGCGTGTATTGGAGAGATGAATTTGTTAGGGAAGGAGTCTGATTCTCGATCGACGAGTGAACCAGATTATATTTATAGTGCAGCTTTCAGGCTCTACACCTATATATCAGGATGTTGCAATATGCAGGTAGCAGCAGCAAACTTCTGCCTCTAAGGGAAGTTTCTGTGATTTTCTTTTTGGAATAGAAAATCTACTCGGCATGATAGCTAGTCATGCAGACCTTTAATTTAGAGTTTAATTAGAGCAACAGCATGTTCCCATGCATTATTCAGATAAGAAAGGGTACGGAAATGGATGTCTCTTCGTTAAGATCTTTGAAACTCTTGAATGAGACATTGCAGTAAGATGGAAATTCGTGATGACTGTTGTATTATTAGAAACAAGTAGCTTGCTCCTTCTCCTCCCAACTTCAGCTTTTTAGTTTGTGTAGAAGGACGAATTTATATGTTAAGCATAATTATTGAAATGATTACACACAATATTTCAAATAAGATAAAGAGGCAAGCCAACAATTCAGAATAACCCAATGTTTATCAATTTATTAATGGCAAATCATCACACACAGCTAGCCAAGGAAATTACACAAAGTAGACACTCCGAGCCTTAAGCTGATCTTCGTAAGTGACTAGCTGATCTGAAGAAAGCCTGAAGAAATTAGACAAACATAGAATTTAATAATGATGTATTAAGTCAAAGAAATTTAAATTGCTGAATGAATTAGTTAACTTTGCATTTTATCATGACATGCCTTGTCTTGTTCTTTTGCTCTGGTTAAATCTGATGGAGTTCCACTTGAACCTGCCCCTTGAAAACACGAGGTTTTTGTCAAATAACAATTGCATTTTGTTTTCGGGGAAAAGAATTTAAGCGAAAAAAAAAAGAGGAATTGAAGAATGGATAAAAATGTGAAACTAAATATCATAAATTTAAATCATCGTAAACAGTACCTAAAGAGATGTTTCTTCACCACTGGTATCATCATCAACCTCGATTTTAGAGATATGTTTGTTCTTAGGCCAATCTTCTCCTTTTCCCTCTTGGCACCTTTTGCTCAACCTTGGACAACAAGTGATCTCAAGTTTTTGAAGTTTTTTTAAATTGCCGATGCACTCTGGCATTTTTTCAATGTTTGGACAGTCTATAATGATAAATGTTTGTAAGGATTCTGTAGATTCTCGAAGAAGCTGTTCTGGTAACGCAAGAGAGGCTAGTAAGTTTCCAAATATTACAATACGAAGAGGAAGGGAAGGAGGTTGATTTTTTTTTTCTTTTATTGTTGCAAATCAAGCTTTTCACAATCAATAATATAAAATTCTTCCAGAGTAATTAAGTATTTTATACTTCGTGGCAGAGAAATCAAGCTATCACATCCTCCAATAACTAATTTTCGAAAACCTTTAAGACCTTGCATATCTTCGCACAAATTTTCTAGATTTTCACAATGAGCAATGAATAAAGTTTGAAGACACTCCAAGCACCCAATCCCACCTTCTGGCAATCGCTTCTGCTGAGTAACTAGATATAAAAATCTAAGGCTAATCATGTACCTCACATCTTTGGGCAGCTCTTCTAATCCGTCTTGACTTAAAACCAGAGCTTGCAAATTTTGCAATTTGAAAATAGATTTTGGGAGTCTTTTTATTTTTGTGTTCCACCAAAAATTGAGATATCTCAAATGTTTTAAGGCCCCCATCTTCTCTGGAAAAGCCTCAAATCCAAAAGTATCCAATAATTCCAAAGACCGCAAATGCTTAAATTCTGACAAACATTTCTCAAACTCTGTCTTGCATGTAGGCCCCACTATACTATCTGCAAAGACTATTGACCGCACATGATCTAAGTCATTTGAAAACTCGGGGAGAGTTTGATGAAAAAAAGAGTTAAGAGTCAAGAACTGACAAATGACGGGTCGTTTTGGAAAATTGATGGTTTTGATAGCTTATGATAGAAAACTCATTTTGAGTCAATGATGATGCAAGATCATGCATTAAATCATGCATTTTAAAGGAAGCTGCAAACATCTCATCCTCATAATCTTGGAAGAAACATCTTGACATAAACTCGCGCACATAACGCAAGCCAACTTCTTCCAACTTCTCATTTGGATTTAATGATTGAAGAATGAGCCCATGTGCCATCCAAAATTGCACCAAAAAGAGATCTGCAAATGGGTAATCTTTTGGAAAAACCGAACAATATAGAAAGCATCTTTTCAAGTGAGTCGGCAGTCTTCGATAGCTTACTTTCAAGGCAGGTAAAATACCATCTCCCTCTTCTTCTCACTGCTCACTATCTCTCACCGATTACCACTCTTTTTCATCAGTTTTACCATACAGTTGAGTCCCCATGTTAATCACTGCCAGAGGAACTTGCTTGCATTTTTCCACTATTTCTTCCCCAATTCCAACCAAATTTGGATACAACTCCATTTGCCCTTCCTTGAATGCACACTTGTAAAACAACGACAGACAGTCCTCTTGACCAAGAAGACTTAGGTTGTACGCAGCAACAGTACCCATAATCTCAGCAACACGTTGACTACGGGTA